>JAEEGI010015399.1_pt1 | contig 15928 bp, 15 predicted proteins | sample 8958751 | NCBI WGS metagenome assembly JAEEGI01 (sample SAMN16246545, study PRJNA631951) | gut metagenome | biome: gut microbiome; feature: rumen; material: KS-attached | host: Bos | place: Iran: Karaj | collected 2018-10
TGAGTGATATTGTCAACACGGTAGGGAAGCAATTCGCACAACCTCTTAAGATGAGAGATTCCCAAGGTAATCTCAAAGCAGGCTCAATGCGTAAAATCCAAAAAGACCGTGCAATAGAAGTATTCGGGTTGTACAGAGAATGGTTGGAACGTTATTTCTCTATAAGACCGGGGAATGACACAACCGTGGTCAGGCAAGATTATTTTCAATCGTTGCTTTCACTTCCAGAGGATATAAGGGTGGTGTACGCTGATCCGCCATATACAAGGGATCATTATAGTCGCTACTATCATGTATTGGAAACGATTGCGCTTCAAGATATGCCTACCCTTTCTACTACGACAATAAGAGGGGCAAGGCATATAAGTAGAGGGATATACCGTGATGAACGCCACCAGTCACCATTTTGTATCAGAAGCCAGGCCCCCATTGAGTTTGACAGAATGTGTAGGGTGGTTGCGGAGACCGGGAGAAAGCTTTTGCTATCCTATTCTCCCTATGACGAGACGAAGAAAACGCATCCTCGGGTGGTTACTATTCACCAACTTGAGGAAATCGCCGGAAGATATTTCCAATCAGTAGAAACTGTTTCAGCTGGGCACTTTCAACATAGCAAGCTGACGTCCGCAGAACATCAGCTTGAAGCGTCGGATATGGCAGAATTACTGATTATCTGTCAATAAAGAAAGGAAGGGACGGGAATGTATCCCGCAGAGTGGAGAAACTGATGTATATGTTCTTCATTCGATCAGAACGAGTCTCAGCACTTTCTCGGTGTAAATAATCTCGTACGTCGCTGAACAAAGGATTGTTCGGCATCATAACAATATAGTCAAAATCTTCCTCTCCTTTCTTGATGTAAATACCGATTGGACGGCCATCATTAGGGTATGAAAGATTAGTCTCCGGGCATGAGAGTTCAAAACGATAATTGTGACTTGTGGACGAATACACAGCTTGCCTATGCTCCACAACTTGACGAACGCCAGAAGAATTGATATTGTAGAAATTCAAATTCCCATAGAAGATAGTTCTATCGTTCTCTTCGACCGAAGTCGCGCCAAAGTACTCTCTGAAAATACTTTCTTTGACATTTACCTGTTTCCAACGATCTCCACTTCTGGGGATCTCGGCGATGAGCACTTCATAATCAGTATCAGCGGAATAATCTAGTGTGGTAGACTCAACGGGAGTCTGAGGGTGACGTCTGCTCTTAGGAGAGAAACCTTGGGGCAACCTTTGTACCCGGCCAACCTCGAAAGGAGCAGATAAAGGCGAAGATTCGGAATCGTGAGCAGCACTATCGTGGCGGTTACTACGAACCTTTTCATTGGGAATCAATCCATGTTCGGATAACTCATCAATAAAAGCGCGTGTAATAGGACGTAAGGCTGTATCCGACAAGTTAAAGAGGCCCGCCCAATAGCTGTAAAGCTGAGTATAAAAAGAATCCTCCTTACTGCCCCTTATTAAAGTAGCACATTCTGCATTACGAACTAAGCCGTTTGTTGTCAAGTTATTAGAACCAATAATAGCGGCATATTTATCCGCGCCTTCAAACAGATAAATCTTGGGGTGGAATATGACAGAGTTCCCTGGGTGATTTATGTGATAGATATATGATCTTACCCCAAGTGCTTCAATTTCGTCAAGGGCTTGTTTGGAAGTGCCACCCTGATCAATTCCAACAACTATTTTCACTTCCCATCCTTGTGCCCTAGCTGTTGAAATGTAAGGAGATAAAGCCGAAACCGCATCGCGACTAGCAAAGGCAACAATGCAGGTAAAAGAATGATAAGCAGTATCTTGAAATAAACGCATGAGTTCCACTGCTACGGAGGAACCAATGGTCGGGCTGTACCCTTGACCAATAAGACTGACTGACATACTTTGATTTGCTCTTGCATCACAAAAGTACTCTTTTTACCTTTGGCCTGCAATAGTTTGCTGGTAATAAAGCTGCTCGAGGGGTTAATCATTAAATAATAATAACTAGCAGCCTAACGATACGAGGTTGATCTTTGTTATGCCATGTTTTATTCAACTCGTTTTAGTGTGAGGACGTGTGAAATAAGTCATGCCATATTTGGGGCCAGACCATACCGACACAGCCCAACCCCTTGACAATCAATCGGCGATCTTTCCTCCGCAACCAATGGAACGAGGAAGAGTATTAAGCTGATTATCAGTAAATTAGCATTGAAAATCAATGACTTATAAAAAAGCTGTGGGTAGTACCACAGCTTTTTTCATGCCAAAATTAGGTCAAAAATGGGCCTTTTTTTGATGCCCTACTTCCCTGTACACTACCCTTGGAAATGCATTTTCCTCCTAAAAAGGTAATAGTAAATGACAAAACAAAAGACACTAACCAAACTCTGGTCAGTGTCTTTTTAAAATACTGATTTACAGTATATTAAATCTTGAAGTTCAAACTCTTCTCTACTGTCTTTTGAAGAGTCTCAGGGAGCACGCCGCAAGTAACAAAAACACCCCAAAATGATCCCTCAGCCGTGCTGGTAGAAACTAGTGGGCGGGTGTTCGGGGACCTTTGCCGCGAAACCCCGCGGCGGAGGTTGTCCGGGCGGGGAAAAATCACTATCTTCGTGATTGGAAGCCGGGAGGACCGCCATGATGACAACGATTCCAGACTATATACAGATGCAGGACGAGAATGTGCGCCCCTTGCTGCAGGAGGTGTATGCCTGCATCCGGACGGCCATTTCGGAGGCGGAGGAGCGGATCAGCTGGTCGATGCCGACGTTCTGGAAAGGGCGGAATCTCATTCACTTCGCGGCGGCGAGCAAGCATATCGGCCTCTATCCCGGGCCGGATGCCATCGTGGCGTTCGCAGAACGGTTGAAAGGGTACAAGACCAGCAAAGGGACCGTCCAGATTCCCCTCGACCGTCCGCTTCCGCTGGGGTTGATTGCCGACCTGGCCCGATGGAGTTACGAACACAATCGCAAATAGATGGCGACGGAGGAAGATTTCTTTGCCGGGAAGCCGGTGGAATGGGGGCTGTATGAGGCCTTGAAGAAGGAGCTGGTGTGGCGGTATCCGGAGATGGAGGTCCGGGTGGCGAAGACGCAGGTGTCCTTCTTCGACCGGCTGATGTTCGGGTGCGTGTCGTTCACGCGGGTGCGGCGGAAGGCGGAGATGCCCGCCCATTTTCTCACGCTGACCCTGGGCCTGTCGGAGCCGGTCGATTCGCCCCGAATCGCCGTGAAATGCGAACCTTATCCGGGCCGATGGACGCACCATATCGTGCTGGCCTCCCCCGACGAGATAGATGCCGAGCTGCTGGCCTGGATCGAGCGGGCCCATCAGTTCGCGCAGCGATAAACCCCGCGACTATGCAAGACAACAACCAGATAATCAAGCCGGGGTTTTGCCTCGGCTTTTTCTGTCTATTTATTACCCTCAGACTTCCCATATTGTTTCGTTTTTTGCGAAATGAAACAATCTTTTTGCCGCGAACCGGAACTTGCCAAAGGGTGGGGACAAATTGTCCACCCCCTTGTTGTACGAACGCCTGGAGGCCCTCAGAAAGAGAATTTTGCCAACCTGGAGGGAATGTTCCGCATCATCCAGTCCATCCCTTCCTCGGGCTTTGGGAGCATTTCCATAATCCTGATTTCAATTACATCGAATTCGAGGCAATTGAGACAGAGGCAGGCCTTAACAGTTTTGTCTGATCCCGGATGAACAGAAGCAGGGATAGTAGAATAGGAAGGCTTCATTTCAGTTAGAGGCAGTTATCCTGCCTCAGGCTTTCCGAGGGCCTTTTTTCGTGAGAAAAATATAGCTATTTTTGCACTCGGAAGATTCTTTTATGACAGACTTTGCAGCCATAGATTTTTTATGTTGTCGCCAACATAAGAAGTCTTATGTTAGGGCGACAGTTATGTTGGGCTAATTTGGAAATGATTATGAATCAGCTCGATAGCCACTTTCTATCAAACATAATATTTCCATTTTCCGCAAAATGATTAACTTTGCAAGAGTATAGTAATCCCTTTCAAATGAAACACTTCTTTATACTTCCTATAATTGGTTTTATTTGCCTCTCCTGTGGGAACGGCGTACCAAAGTCTATAAGGGAATGGCGAAAGGAGCATCGAGTTCCGGATGCTGTTGTTAATCAAATGGTTGAATCGGCACAAGAGATTTGTGCTCAAGAAAGCGTCGGCAGTCCAAAGAGGTGGCCAGATGATATCCTAACGGTTGAGAATTGCCTTAGGACACAGGGTAAACCAAAAGAAATGTTTAGACACGGTGATACACTTACGCTGATTTACGGTCAAGAGCACGAATGCATATCAATGGTTTATGTGCGCGACACGCTTGATTGTGAAATAATTGATTAGTTTTAAGTTCATCGAGGACTGTTTATCACATCGCTTTTATGATACAGGATGCTCTTTAGCATCCTTTTTTTTGTTTCACTATAATATCACGTTATGATGAATGACCTATTTATGACCCTTTTCCTTCATGAATGGGACCGTCGAACATACAAGGTGGCGCCCTTTGAGCACGAAAGGAGAATCTATCTTGAACACCAATGGTCTCTTGGATTTAAAAAGAAAACAGTGCAACAACATGCTTGGTATCAATTAATTATCTTGGGATACTTCTCTCAGCAAATCAAAGAGCATCAACCAATCACAAAAGACGAAATTATTATGGCTAGAGATGACTGGTCGAAGAAAAGGCATAGTAACGGTTATGCTCAAGTAACAATCAAAGACGAACGTGGCTCTTTTGTGCATGTGGCGAAGCAGTGGCTGGAGTACATTGGCTTATACCGCGAAACGGAAGATGTATTCTATTGCTCAGATATCCTCTCGGAGTATCTACAATGGATTGTGTCGGTGCGGGGAACTCCGCGCCGAGCAAAAGATGGACAGTTCTACATTCTTAGAGGACTGTTGAAATATCTGGGTGAACGGAACATATCCATTAACGATGCGAAGCCGATAGATATAGATAGCTATCTGTTATTCAAATCATCTGAAGGCTGCAAGCGAAACTCAATTGCCAGTATCATATATATTGTGCGCTCTTTTTTTCGTTACCTTGAAGAGCGCGGGATATGTAAAAATAACATAAGCAATGCTATCCGCGGTCCTCGCATTTATAAAGAAGAGACCATCCCTTCTTTCCTTCCTTGGGAGAGTATCCAGCACATGTTAAACACATATCCTCGAGAAACGCCTATCCAAATACGTAATTATGCGATACTTCTCCTCTATGCCATATACGGGTTGCGTTGTTCTGAGGCGCTAAATCTAAAGCTGAAAGACATAGATTGGAGAAACGAAACCATATTTCTCGCACGATCAAAAGATAGTAAACCGCAACTTATGCCCCTTGTGCCTTTGATTGGCGATGCAATTGTAGACTATCTACAGAATGTTCGACCGAATGAAACAAAGGAGCCGGAAATCTTTTTAAGTATGCGCGCTCCTTTTTGTAAGTTGACAAGTTCAGTGGGATATCAAATCGCGCATCAGGCCATTACTAAAGAAGATGTCACTATCAAGCACAGTGGGCCACACGCCCTCAGGCACAGTGTTGCTACTCACTTAGTTAATACTGGACACCCAATGAAAGAAGTAGCAGACATGCTTGGGCATCAGACACTAGACACCACCAGAATCTATGCTAAAGTAGACTTTACCAATCTTAAGAAAGTTGCCAATATGAATTGGGAGGAGATACTATGACAATCAAAATATTATCAGAGAATTATCTTAAATATCGTATCTCTCTTGGTGGGAAGTTCCAGACACATGGTAAATACCTGCGAGCTTTCTCACGTCATATTGGCGAAGGAACCCATCTGGATTGTATTACAACGGAGATGTGCAAATCCTTCTTATACAAAGATCAGTTATGTGGAATCACAAATACCTGGTTTTGTCGATATACCGCTCTGAATGGAATGTTCAAGTGGGCTGTGATGCGTAATCATATTAAAATCAACCCTTTACCCATAGAAAAGCCATTGAAGCCAGACTATTGCAAGCCATATATCTACTCAACGGCCGAACTCAAATCCTTATTCGCAGCCTGTATGACATATCAGCAAGGATACTCGAAAAATGCCCCTGAATCTACAAGAGCATTACTTATGATGACGTATATGCTCGGATTGCGAATACGAGAAACCATTAACCTTCATCTTTCCGATATTGACTTGAAAAACAATACAATCCTTATCCGCGAGTCGAAGTTCTTTAAATCTAGAATATTGCCGTTCAATGACCAGGTCAAAAAAACCATTACTGACTATCTGAGTTGGAGAAATACGCTTTCGGTTGATAAGAAACCTGAAGCGTTGTTGTTCCTTACACGGACAAACAAGCCCATGAATCTCCGCTCTATTCACCACTACTTCCTTCAAATACTTGAAGAAGCAGAAATAACGAGAAGAGATAACTACCCCAGACATCCCCGCATCCATGACCTTCGCCATACCTTTGCCGTTCATCGTCTGATAGCATGGTATAAGAATGGAGATGACGTCCAGGTAATGCTTCCCTATTTGTCAACATACTTGGGACATCAAAATCTATCACATACAATCGTTTACCTATCAATGACAGATGACCTCTTATTTGAAGCCAGTCGAAAATTTGATAAATATGCCAATCAACATGACAAACAATCATAACTACCTTGGATACTGGATACGTCGTTTCCTTATGGAGTATCTCATTCTCGATAAAAACTATTCTGTAAATACTCAAAAAAGTTACCGTGACACATTCCGTCTTTTATTACCGTTCATCGCAAACAGGCTGCATAAAACCGTTGACAATATACTTGTTGACGATGTAGACTCAAGCTTAATACTGTCTTTTCTCAATACCATTGAGAATGAGCGGAAATGTTCGATATCCACAAGGAATCAAAGGCTGGCCGCCGTGGCATCGCTGGCTAGATACATTGGTTGCCATTGTCCAGAATATGTCATTTGGTGCCAATCCGTTCGCAACATTCCAATAAAACGTTCTCCCAAAAACTTAATCACGTACCTTGAGAAAGATGAGATTGACGCTCTTCTTGCAGCACCAGATATGAATACGTCATTGGGGAGAAGAGATCATGCATTACTATTGTTCTTATACAACTCCGGTGCACGTGTTGAAGAAGCGGCTACGCTTCAGGTTCAAGATTTGACTATCCCGAGAAAAGGGACAACTGGCTTTGGGATAGCTCAAATAAAAGGAAAAGGAGGAAAGACAAGACGTTGTCCACTATGGTCCATTACCTGCAAAAAACTCCAAGACCTCACAAAAGGAAAGAGTTCTAGCGATTATGTCTTCTCCAATCGTCTTAATAATCCGCTCACGCGCTTTGGAGTCTACGAAATCGTGAGAAAGTACGCGATAGCAATATCAGCTGAACACCCTCAGGTTCTTAATAAACGGCTTACACCTCATACAATCAGGCATACAACAGCGACACATCTACTTCAATCCGGAGTTGATATTAATACGATACGTGCATGGCTTGGTCACGTGTCGCTCAACACAACAAACATCTATGCGGAAGTAAATCTGGCAATGAAGGCCAAGGCTCTTGAACAGTGTATAATCCCCGATGCGGGTAGGAAGCACCAAAAATGGCGCGACAATAAGGATCTTATGACTTTCCTGGATAGCTTATAATCTTCAGATTATGTTGTCTATCTATAATAAAATACAAAATCAATCAACGAGTTATAGCGGCCATCCAACATAACTGTCGCCCTAACATAAGACTTTGAGACGGCCAACGAGCAGCCGTGCAGCGTGTGCAGCGTGGGCGTTGTTGTGGTCAGGGGAGGGGTTATCTCAGATACGTTCTATTCCCTCATCCATCCCGAGCCGGAGTATTACCAGTGGTTCTGCAGGAGAGTTCATGGGCTGGGACCGGAGGATACGGAGGATGCGCCGGTTTTTCCGGAGGTATGGGCCTGCATTGCCCCGAAGATTGAGGGGCTTCCGCTGGTGGCGCATAACGCCAGGTTCGATGAAGGCTGCCTCAAGGCGGTTCATCGTGTATATCGAATGGATTATCCGGATTATACGTTTTACGACACCCTGGCAGCATCCCGCCGCCAGCTGTGCCTTCCCAATCATCAGCTCCATACAGTTGCTGCCGCCTGCGGCTTTGACCTTACAAACCACCATCACGCCCTAGCCGATGCCGAGGCCTGCGCGGCGATAGCTTTGAAGCTACTCTGATGTCTCTTCCTTATAGATTATCTCGAAAAGGCTGCGGAGCAGTTCTTCATCGGCTATGATTTCCCGAAGCCTGGCCAGAGGGGCCTCGTTGGGGGAGCCGGGGATAAGGAGGTGGAGGTAGCCGCCCTCTGCGTACTTCTCGTGAAGGTGGTCAAGGGTGCGCCGCCAGTGGCCTTCTTTGTCAAGATCCGGATAATGTGACAGCCCGAACTGCACGGTGCGGCGGATGATGGTTTCCGGGACTATCATCCTGTCGGCCTCTGCCACCAGGGCGCCGTAGATGCTGCGTGGAGGCGTTGTGGCCGATGCCCGGTGGTCTTCTGCCGCCTGGGCGATGGTCTCTATCTGATCTTCGGTGAACAATTGGCGGAGCTCTGCGAGGGCCCTTATTATGCGTCCGCTTTCCAGATGGTGCGTCTTGCGATCTACCTCCAGGCCAAGGTCGTGGCAGGCGGCCGCGGCGTAGAGCATGTCCGGATTGATATCGTACTGTTTTCCCATCTCAAGGGCGCGGTCAATGACGGCGCGCGCGTGGTCTTCCCTGTGCGCCTTGTCAAAGGAAGCGTAGCGGGGAATGATGCTGGATTCTATGAATTTAACGAGCGACGCGGTCATACCTGTCCGCAGTATTTCTTGCCGGGGATGAACAGGGACACCTGTTTGCAGTAATTGGCGTATTCCGGGTATTTGCCTCCGCTTATCTCTTCTGCAAGGGCGGAACTGCCCTGGAACAGGACAACCAGCAGAAGGGCGCCAATGATGCTCCAGTTGATTATTCCCATGCCGGCACCGATGGAGAAGATGTAGAACGATGCCCAGATGCTCTGCTCCGCGAAGTAATTGGGATGACGGCTTCTTCCCCACAGGCCGTGGGTGTTGAATCCCTTGTTATACGGCTCCGGAAGGTCCTCAAGCTTCTTTCCTTCTTTAAGCATGGCCCATTTGCGTGTCTGGAAGACCCACTGCTGCTCATCGGCAACGGCTTCCCAGACGATGAATGCGAACATCAGAAGCGCTGCCACAATGTCTACCAAGCCAAACGGAATATCTGATTTCATGGCAACAAGGGCAGGGAAGGTGGTCATAAGGACCAGGGCGTTCTGGTAGATGCAGATGAAGCCAAGGTCGAAGAGAGCCCATGCCCAGCGCTTTTTGAAAGCGGGACCGGAGCGTACCACAGCCCAGCGGTAGTCTTCTTCGCCTTCCCAGAATTTAAGCTTGTAGGCCCCTTTCCGGGCAAAGTTGAACGTGAGGCGGATTCCCCACAGCGTGGCCAGGATTGCCATGACCACAAGTCTTGTCTGCAGCCCGCCATAGCATGCTATTATCCATGTGTATGCTATGGGAAGAAGGCTCCAGAGCTTGTCCATCTGCGAGTTGTTGCCGGTTGCTTCCCCTACAAAGAAACAGAAGGCGGCGCTCAGAGCGGCTATTGTTCCAAGAAGCCTCAGGACAGAAAGCTGGTCCTGGTCCAGAGTCGGGCCCACAAAGTAGTACAGGAGGGGACAGACGATGATTGACAGCAGAAGCAGGGTTCCCATCAGAGGGATATTCATTTTCATAGGTATAGGTTTTATTACAATGTGGAAGGAAAAGACCGAAGGAGGCTATCCACGGTGTCAAAAGACTCTACAAGCCGGCGGTCCTCCGGGGTGAGCATGCCGGTTGCAACATAGTGGTCCAGAAGCTGAAGGAAGGGGTTGAAGAAACCGCCTGTGTTAAGGACGATGACCCTGCCATTATACTTCCGGAGCTTCACAAGGACATGGGTTTCAATGAGTTCGTCCAGCGTGCCGATGCCTCCGGGAAGGGCGATTGCAGCCACGGTTCCGCGACGCATCTCTTCCTTGCGCTCCGACATTGTGTCTGTCCAGACCACTTCCGACAGCCCGGGGAATGCAACGTCCTTCATGAAGCGGGGGAGTACGCCCTTGTGGTACCCGCCGCATTTGGCAACGGTGTCTGACACCACGCCCATGGTGCCAAGACATGTGCCGCCGGAAACAATTCCGTATCCTTTACTGCACAGTCCTTCAATTACTTTTGCAGCATTGTCATTGTACTCTTTGGGGCAAGCCTTGCTTGCCGAGCAGAATATCGCAATCTTTTCCATACACAAATCTAATGAAAATTCCTTATATTTGTATACACAAACAGCCGCATGAGATTCAAAACTTACGTTGTGTTTTTCATCCTGTTCGGAGTTGTTCCGGACATCTTCATTGCTTTGTTGCCCCTTGCAGGGGCCTCTCTGTGGTGGAAACTGGCTGTCTGTCTCCCCACCGCTACAGCACTGGCTTTTCTTGTCAACATCGGCAGGGGAGTAAAGTACACGGAGTCCCTGAGGGTGCTTTCTTACGTTATCTTCATCTTCGGGCTCCCTAAGTTCCTGTTCATGCTCTTCTACTGGCTTGGAGCGGTGCCGGCACTTTGTATAGGCATAGCCGTGAGCCTGTTTTTCAGCACCCTTATCTTCTACGTCACAACTCACCTCGAGCTCAAGGAAACGGAACTCCGCACGGACCGCCTTCCCGCCGCCTTTGACGGCCTCCGGATATGCCATATCGCCGATATGCACCTGGGCTCCTTCGGACAGGACAATCCGTATATCAAGCGGATCATAGGCCTTATACTGGCCCAGAAGCCGGATATCGTCCTTTTCTCCGGGGACCTTGTGAACTTCGATGCCCGGGAGGCGGAGCCCTACATGAAGGAACTTGCCCGCCTGGAGGCGCCCCTTGGAGTCTACTCCATCCGCGGCAACCACGACTACCTCCTTCACGGACACCATCTTACGGAGGAGCAGCGTCTCCGGCAGACAGACTGGCTCCTGGAAATGGAGCGTTCCCTTGGCTGGACGGTCCTTCTGAACGAGCACGCCATCGTCCGTAAGGGCGGAGCGGAGATTGCCATAGCCGGCGTGGAGAACATCTCCGGCAATCCTTACTTCCCGTCCATGGGCGGGGACCTCAAAAAGGCCCTTGAGGGTATTCCTGAGGGCACTTTCACCATCCTCCTGTCCCACGACCCCACCCACTGGAGGGCCGAGGTCGCCGGCAAAGCTCCCGTGGACCTTACCCTCTCCGGCCATACCCACGGGCTCAAGGTAAAGACGGCCGGGCCGCATGTGTCAAGCTGGCGGCTTAAGGAATCGGCAGGCCTCTATTCTCAAGGTAATCAGTCCTTATACGTTACAAGGGGCCTTGGCAGCGCCTTTGCCTTCCGCCTGGCCGGATTCCCCAACGTAGATATCATCACCCTGAAACCGAATACCCAAAACCATGAATGAATGGATTATGATTGTCAATCCCTTTTCTGCTACAAAAGCCACGTCGCAGATCTGGGAAGACTCAAAGAAAGCACTCCTTGACGGAGGCCTCACCGTAGATCACGTATGCACAGAACATAAAGGCCACGCAATAGACCTTGCCATCGAGGCAGCAAAGAAAGGATATAAAAAGTTCATCGCAGTTGGCGGCGACGGCACCGTCCATGAGGTCCTCACCGGTCTTCTCCGCTGGGCCGATGCCTCCGGCAGCACTCTCGACGACATCACATTCGCCGTCATCCCTTCCGGTACCGGCAACGACTGGATCCGCTCCGCCGGCATCCCCGGAGACGTCTCTGGGGCCGTCAAATGCATCGTGGCAGGAAAAACCGGCAAGGAAGACGTGGTCCGTTTAACCTTCCAGAATGGCGTTTTCTGCATGGCCAACATCGGCGGCATAGGCCTTGACGCCAACATCTGCTACAACACCAACGCCCTCAAGGAGAAAGGCTACAAGGGCTCCTTCCTCTACAGCCTGGTTGCCCCGTACTCCATCTTCTCCCGTGCCCGCCGCAAGGTAGAGATAGTCTGTGACGATGTCCCCGTCTACAAGGGCCGCCTCTTCACCGCAGTGCTTGCCAACGGCGCCTTCCGCGGCGGCGGACTCCGCCAGAACGCAGAGGACACCTCCTGGTCCGACGGTTTTGCCGATGTCTCCATCCAGCCCGGCGTGAACCACTTCAAGGGCTTGTTCCAGATGCTCCATATCTATAAGGGAGACTTCGCAGTCCTTCCCGGCATCATAACAAAGAAGTTCAAGAAAATGACCGTGAGGCCCCTGGGCAAAAAGGCAGACCGCGTTGAGGCCGATGGCGAAATCCCCGGCACCCTCCCTCTCACCGTCGAGGTCACAGGCCAGCAGATAAACATCATTGTAGCGTAATGGGCGGCTCTGTTCATAAGGCTCACCTGAGCCTTGCGGACCTCTGTCTAAGGAGTTTCGCATACTGTCTTGTACACGCCGTCCAGCGCCCCAAGGTGCACGGCGCCAAGCCGCCCATTGACGCTCCCACCATATTTGTTGGCCGCCATGTGGGCTTCATGGACCCTCTTGTGCTCATGGTACAGTACCGCAGGGAGCTCATTCACCCCACGGTAGCCTTGGACTACTATGAGAAGAACGGCTTCGTACGCCGTTTCTACGACCACGCCCAGTGCATTCCCGTAGACCGCAGGAACCACTCTCCACAGTGGCTGGAAGACTGCCTTAAGGCCCTTGAAAGGGGAGAAAACATTGTCATCTTCCCGGAAGGCCGCCGCAACAAGGAAGGCGAAGACCTCCTTCCGTTCCACACCGGCGCGGTGCGCCTGGCTCTTAAGAGCGGGGCACAAATAATACCGGTGTTCAATTCACGATGGAATTTTCCACACCGGTATCGTCTTGCTATTGGCGAGCCCTTTAAACTCGACCCCGCCCCTGAAGTCATAGACAACGCATGGCTCCACTCCCAGGCGGAAATGATGCGCCAGAAAGTGGAAGCCCTGCGGTTCTAGTTACTGCTCCTTGATGATCTCCATACCAAGGCGCATGGCGTCTTCGTTCATGGGGATGAGGTGGTGGTGGCGCTCAGGGAGGGTCTTGCGAAGGGCCTTGAGCACGCTCTCGATTGTCACGATGGGGTGAACCTTGAGGAAGCCGCCAAGGACTATCATGTTGAAGACCTTAATCATGTTCATCTCCGCGGCCTTGTCCATGGCGTCTATCCTGTAGACGTGGATGTCCTTGCGGGTGGGCGGGACGTTGATGCCGTAGCCGTCGTAGATGAGGGTGCCGCCGGGCTTCACCTTGCTCTCGAACTTCTCCAGCGAGGGCTGGTTGAGGACGATGGCGGTGTCGTAGGATGAAAGGATAGGGGAGGAGACGGGCTCGTCACTCACGATGACCGTGACGTTGGCGGTACCGCCGCGCTGCTCCGGGCCGTATGCCGGCATCCAGGTCACTTCCTTGTCTTCCATGAGGCCGCTGTAGGCCAGTATCTTTCCCATAGAGAGGACGCCCTGTCCTCCGAATCCGGATATGATGATTTCGTGTGTCATAATGCGTTCCTCCTATTAACCTTTGTCCTTGAGGTCTCCCAGCGGGTAGAACGGGACCATGTTCTCTTCCATCCACTTGTTGGCCTTGTCCGGGGTCATTCTCCAGTTGGTGTTGCAGGTGGAAACTATTTCCACCAGGCTGGAGCCCTTGCCCTGCATGGAATACTCGAATGCCTTCCTGATGGCTTTCTTTGCCTTGAGGATTGCTGGCACTTTCTCCACGCTCTGGCGGGTTACGTAGCATGTGCCTTCAAGCTGTGCGGCGATATCGGCAATCTTGAGGGGATAGCCGTGGAGCTTGGGGTCGCGGCCGTAGGGGCAGGTGACCGTCTTCATGCCCAGGAGGGTGGTAGGGGCCATCTGGCCGCCGGTCATGCCGTAAATGGCGTTGTTGATGAAGATGATGGTGATGTTCTCTCCACGGTTAAGGGCGTGGATGGTTTCTGCGGTGCCTATGCAGGCGAGGTCGCCGTCGCCCTGGTAGGTGAATACCAGGCGGTCCGGCCACAGGCGCTTCACTGCGCTGGCAAGTGCCGGGGCACGGCCGTGGGCAGCTTCCTGCCAGTCTACGTCGATATATTTATAGGCAAAAACTGCGCATCCCACGGGGGAGATTGCTATGGTTTTGTCTGCCATGCCCATCTCTTCGATGACCTCGGCCACCAGTTTGTGTACTACGCCGTGGCTGCAGCCGGGGCAGTAGTGCATGGGAACGTCGTTCAGCAGTTCCGGTTTCCTGTATACCAGATTCTCTTTCTGGATTATTTCTTCTTTTGTCATAAGGCTCAGCGCATTAAAGGGTCATTTTCTTAATCTCGTTAACAACCTCTTCCGGCTCCGGAATGATACCGCCAAGACGGCCGTACCACTTCACGGGGACGTTGCATTCTACAGCCAGTCTGATGTCTTCCACCATCTGGCCGGCGTTGATTTCCAGGGAGAGGATGCCCTTTACCTTCCTGCCCAGTTCCCCGATCTTCTTGCTGGGGAAAGGCCACAGGGTGATGGGCCTGAGGAGTCCTACCTTGATGCCCTCCTCGCGTGCGATGGCGATGACCTTCTTGGCGATACGGGCTGCGGAGCCGAATGCAACAATCAGATACTCTGCGTCTTCCGTCATGTACTCTTCATATCGGACTTCCTTTTCCTCAATGACTTTGTACTTGGCCTGGATGCGGAGGTTGTTCTGCTCCATCTCTTCAGAGCGGAGCTCGAGGGATGTGATGATGTTGGGTTTGCGCATGCCTATGCGGCCGGTGGTTGCCCAGGGGCATTCCTTGGCAATCTCTTCCGTGGTGCGGCGGGGCTTGAAAGGAGGAAGGACCACCTTCTCCATCATCTGGCCGATGGCGCCGTCGCTGAGGATCATGGCCGGGTTGCGGTAGCGGAAGGCCAGCTCGAAGGCCAGGTCTACGAAATCGGCCATTTCCTGGACCGATGCGGGGGCGAGGGTGATGAGCCTGTAGTCTCCGTGGCCGCCGCCTTTGACGGTCTGGAAGTAATCGGCCTGGGAGGGCTGGATGGTGCCAAGTCCGGGGCCGCCGCGGGAAACGTTGACGATGAGGGCCGGAAGCTCGGCGCCTGCCATGTAGGAAATGCCTTCCTGCATGAGGGAGATACCCGGGGACGATGACGATGTCATGACTCTCTTGCCGGTTGCGGCGCCGCCGTAGACCATGTTGATGGAAGCGACCTCGGACTCTGCCTGGAGAACTACCATGCCGGTGGTCTCCCAGGGTTTTTCAGCGGCCAGGGTTTCCAGGACCTCTGACTGGGGAGTGATGGGGTAGCCGAAGTAGCCGTCGCAGCCGCAGCGGATTGCGGCATGTGCAATGGCTTCATTGCCTTTCATGAGGGTGATTTCTTTCTCTGCCATAATTACTCCTCCTTTTTACGATAAACGGTGATACATCCGTCCGGACACACGATTGCGCAGGAGGCGCAGCCGGTGCAGGTGTCTTCCAGAACCGTCTGGGCGTAGTTGTAGCCCTTCTGGTTCACGTTTTTTGTGGTTAGTGCAAGAACGTTCAGCGGACATGCCACGATGCACAGGCCGCAGCCCTTGCAGCGTTCTATGTCTACCACTGTCGCTCCTTTCATTTTAGCCATATTCGTTTTATTGTTATTGGTTGTACATATCTTTGTTGTAGAAGTCCAGGATCTCGTTGGCTATCTCCAGGGCCTGCTTCGCGGGGCTTTCCGGGTTAAGGTGGATGGCCTCCAGGTAGTTGTTCATGGCCATCTGCCAGTTACCTTTCTTGCGCCAGGCGTTGCCAAGGAGGTAGAAGAGCTCATCGTCCATGACGCCGCCTTCCGCGCGGTA
>JAEEGI010015402.1_pt1 | contig 15925 bp, 13 predicted proteins | sample 8958751 | NCBI WGS metagenome assembly JAEEGI01 (sample SAMN16246545, study PRJNA631951) | gut metagenome | biome: gut microbiome; feature: rumen; material: KS-attached | host: Bos | place: Iran: Karaj | collected 2018-10
CCAAGGACGGTAAGAACTACATGCAGCCTGCTGAGCAGCCTGCTGAGTTCCTCGCTGGTCTCGCAGCTCCTCTTAAGAAGTGCTTCGAAGCTTACGGTGCAGGCAACTATGCTGACATGGTAGGTTCTAAGTATGTTGTTACAGAAACAACACTTCCTTGGTATCCTCTCTGGTCATGGTCTAATGGCGTAAGCACAGACACTCCTGGTGGTACAGCTTGGAAGAAGATGGGCGAAGTTAAGCATAAGTGGCTCCCTGCTATCGTTATCTCTAAGGACTTCGAGGCAGATTGGGCAGCTTACATGGATGCTTACAAGGGCTGCAACCCTCAGGACTTCCTTACTGAAGCTCAGGCTGAGGTTGACGCTAGACTTAAGACAGCTCAGTCTCACGGCTGGAAGCCCGCTGCTTAATCACCATAATTAATAGTTGATTAATTAAACGATTGTGGTGGCAACCATGGACAAAACCGCTGTGGTTGCCACCATTCTTAATGGGAGTTGCTTAGCATGGAAAACACGACCACAACATCGACAAAAAAGGTTGTAGAAGCCGATGTTAAAAAACCAAGACTGACTGCTGCTGAATTCACTAAAGAATTCAAAAGACAGTGGGTTCTTGTTGCTATCAGCGTCGCTTATGTGATCTATGGCATTATTTTCTACTATCTGCCTCTTGTAGGCTGGCTCATGGCTTTCCAGAACTTCGTATACGCCGACGGCCTTACGGGTTCAAAGTGGGTAGGCCTTGACAAATTCAAGTTCCTTTTCAGCGATAAAACGTTCATCATGGTAATAAGAAATACCTTTGCAATGGGCGTGCTCAACCTGGTTTTCAGCACGGTTTTTGCAATCGGATTTGCTATTCTCCTTAATGAGGTTAGGAATAAGTATTTCAAAAAGACCATTCAGACGATTTCTTATATGCCTCACTTCCTTTCATGGATCATCGTTGTTGCTATCGTTCATGACGCTCTTACTTCAACAGGCGTTATCAATGAGATCCTTACGAGCCTTAAAATCGTTGACAAACCGTATCCGTTCCTACAGATTGAAGGCTGGTTCTGGCCTATCGTTACATTCAGCCATCTTTGGAAAGAGACTGGTTGGAATGCAATTATTTATCTTGCAGCTATCACCTCGATCGACCCTTGTCTTTACGAGTCTGCTTCGATCGACGGTGCAGGACGTTTCCAGAAGATCAAATATGTTACTCTTCCGGGAATCCGTCCTACTATAATGATCCTTCTTTTGATGAATTTGGGTAACGTTCTCAATGCCGGATTCGAGATCCAGTACTTGCTCGGTAATGACCTTGTACGTGACGTATCAAGAACTATCGACATCTACATCCTCGACTGGGCGCTTGACGGAAGAAACATGGACTACTCACTCGGTACTGCAGCCGGTATCTTCAAGACTGTAGTAGCTATGACGTTCATTATCGTATCCAACTACATCGCCAAGAAGAGGGGCGACGAGCGTCTATTCTAAAGGAAGGGGGAAATCATCATGTCAGAAGAAGTTGAATCTATACACATTCACCGTAAAAAGAGAATGGCTGCTGAAGATATTATCTTCACTATCTTCAACACAACATTCCTTGTCTTGTTCGCAGTTGTAACCCTTTATCCGGTTCTTAACACACTCGCGATCTCATTTAACGAAGGTAATGACGCTGTAAGAGGCGGAATCCACCTGTGGCCCCGTATCTTCTCCACGAAGAACTATGAAGAGATCATCTTCAACAGACCGGGTATCCGTCAGGGCTTATGGATCACTGTTGCAAGAACAGTACTTGGTACCTTTACATCACTGGCTGCCAACGCACTGCTTTCTTTCATCCTGAGCCGTAAGAAGTTCCTTTTCAAGTCTGGTCTTTCCCTGTTCTGGATCATCACAATGTATGCATCCGCAGGTATGATCCCCGGACTTATCCTTTTCAGATATCTCCACCTTACTTCCAGCTTCTGGGTATATATCATCCCGGGTATGGTAAGTGCTTTTAACGTAATGGTTATGAGAACTTATATGGCTGGTATTCCTGATTCACTGGAAGAAGCTGCACAGCTTGAAGGTGCCGGATATATGACAGTCTTTATTAAGATCATCACACCGCTCTGTATGCCGGTTTATGCAACTATCGCACTTTTCCAGGCTGTATATCACTGGAACTCATGGTTCGACGCAATGCTGTACAACAGATTCGACCCTCAGTACACAACATTGCAGTACGAGCTTAGAAAGTTGCTTGACTCCGTATCCGCGAATACAGGTGGTAAGCAGGCAGGTACCGGCGCTACAGCAGCATCTGTTGCAACGATCGTTCCTGTTACGGTAAGAGCAGCCGCTACTATTGCGACAATGGCACCTATCCTTGCCCTCTATCCGTTCCTGCAGAGATACTTCGTTACCGGTCTTACGATCGGCGGCGTTAAGGAATAATCTCTTAACAGACAACGTCTACTGATCCGGGCTGCTTCTTACGGGAGGCAGCCCGGTTTTTAAAAGTAAAAAGATATTGCTCGGAATATGATGTACAATAAGTGAGCTGTTTTTCGAAGCAGATTACAGAAAACAGGTAGTGACAGTAAATGAACATACTTAAGCCCGACAGTCCGGTAATGGATTTCTTGAGAACGGTTACGAATCTCGTGATCGTCAATATCCTATTTATTATCTGCAGCATTCCGGTAATCACTTTCGGAGCCGCTTATTCGGCCAAATACTATGTTGCAATGAAGGTAATAAGAGGAGAGGGCACAGGTGTCTTCGTTCCTTTCTTCAAGGCGTTCAAGCGCAACTTCAAGCAGGCGACCGCCGTGTGGATCGTAATGCTCGTTGCCATCTTCCTGATAATCTTCGACTGGCGCTGGATCACTTATAACGGATGGTCTAATACAGAGTTCGTCTATAAGTTCTTTGTCATCTTCTTCAGCTTTGCAGTATTGCTCATGACAATGGCGATCTTCCCGACGATCGCAAGATATGACATGAAGACATCCGAGCTCTTCAAAGCGGCATTTATCTTTATCATCATCAAGTTTATCCCGCTGGTCTTAATCACTCTCCTTATCGTCGCATCATTTATCGCCTGCCTTTGGTACGCGCAGTGGTTCCCGCTGGTATATGTTTTCACTTCAACAACGATAACGTATTTCCTTTCCATCGTATTTATCAAGCAGTTTGACAAGCTCGAAAAGGCACAGGCAGAAAAGCTCAAGGCCCTTAAGGAATCCGTCGAGTACGATCCTGAGACTGACGCTGTCGGCAATATCTCCCTTGCAGGCTCCAAGAAGGAGATCAGCAAGCTCGAGAAGGAAATGGAAGGTTCCCAGACCAAGGCAGCTGATAAGTCCGGAAATAAACTGGTCAGATACATAAGAAGCGAGAAGGAAAAGCTTAAAGACCTTACAGGAAAGCAGAAGGCTGTATATTTCATGCAGTATTATGTTCCTCCGATCGTCCTTGTGATCCTCGTTATCGGTGCGGTCGGCTGGTACGGCCATGACGTTTACAAGTCCAAGATGAGAGTTCTTGGCGGAGGTGTTATCAACGGCGCTCCTTCTGACGAAGGCCGCAAATATGCTACGGACGGGTTCCTCGCATGGGGCGGCTATGACAAGGCAAGATGGGCATCTTTGATCGATTCTGAAGATCTTAACTTCAAAAGTGACCTCGAATATGAGGAGAAATACCTTGAAGTAGCCTTCAGAGCCACACTTGCAACCGGTACTTACGACTATCTCATCATGCGTGAAGACGCAGTCTATAATTACTCCACACCGGATAACTTCCAGGATCTGAGCGCGCTTATCAATATGGATAACTTCTCTGAAGACGACTTCTACTACTATGTCGCCACGGAAGAAGAGAAGGAAAAGCGTTCAAAGGGCGTTTCCATTAACGATCTTTTCGGAGCAGGCAATAAGAAGGATCTTGATAAGCCCGTTCCGCTTGCTTTAAAGCTTACTGATGAGATCGAGGAGAAGCTCGGACTTAATACCAAATACGATTATTACATTGCTTTCGCATATTCATTCTCCGCAAGCGGTGACGCAAACTATCAGAAGTTTGTCGAATACCTTTTCGGAAAGTGCTGATAACGGCAGCATACTTAATTTATAAGGCTTTCTCTGCTTGACATTGACCGCACGCCCTAATATAATCATCAGGTTATATTATGTCTTACTATGCGCTGCCGCCAGAAACGCGGGTGTGCAACTGAAAGAATACAATGATTCGGAGGAATTTATATTATGGCAAAGATGACTTTTCAGCCTAAGAAAAGACAGAGAGCAAAGGTTCACGGCTTCAGAGCAAGAATGGAGACAGCTAACGGCCGTAAGGTTCTTGCTGCAAGAAGAGCTAAGGGCAGAAAGAGAATCGCGGTCTGATTTTAAGACCTGCTTCGCAGTCTCGCTTTGAAATCGGTAGCTTTAAGATTCAATTTTGAATTCAACAGGGTATACCGGTACGGGAAATTCGCGACCGGCAGATACCTGTCGGTTCACGTGCTTAAAAGACGAGAGGGAACCACACAAAGCGGTTATAAAGTAGATCCTGCCTTAAGACGGACCGGCTTTTGCGCAAACAAGAAAGAGCTTGGCGCAGTCGGAAGAAACCGTGCAAGGCGTCTTATGAGAGAAGCTTACAGACTTATGGAAGACAAGCTCCCTCAGGGATACGATTACGTATTCACATTGAAGGCGAAGGGCGGGATACCCGGTTTTCACGAATTAAGCACAGATATGGGGAAGTGTCTTATGAAGCTAGATCTTCTGGAGGGTGGCTCCTTATGATCCGTAAAGCTGTAATAGGAATGGTTCGCTGGTATCAGAAATATATTTCTCCCGCTATAGGACCCCACTGCAAGTATCAGCCGACATGCTCTCAGTACATGATCGACGCGGTTACTAAGTACGGTGTCCTTAAAGGCGGACTTATGGGAATATGGCGAATTCTGCGGTGCAATCCTTTTTCGAAAGGCGGATACGATCCCGTCAGATAACTTATAAGAATAAGTTTATTTAGTATTAGAACCGGAGATCAATAATGGGAGACATTATAGTTCAATTATCAATCCTCGACCCGCTGTACATTGCGTTCGGCTGGCTCGAGAGAGTTTTGTTTCAGTTCTTCGGTAATTATGGTCTGGCAATTATCTTCCTTACTGTAATTATCAGGGGAGCACTTATCCCTCTTAACGTCAAATCACAGAAGTCCATGCTCAAGATGCAGGCTTTAAGCGGCAAGCAGGCTGAACTTCAGCGTATCTATGGAGATGATAAGGAAGCTTATCAGGAAGCATTCATGAAGATGCAGAAAGAGAACGGCGCAGGCGGTCTTTCAGGCTGTCTCTTACCTCTCCTTCAGGTCTTCATTATCTGGCCTATCTACCGTATCGTCAGCGGACCTTTGATCTACCTTTCACAGGTAAGCAAAGAGAACATCCTTTCAATGATCGATCTCGGTTCCAGAATGGGCGAGGGCGGAATATTGGCAAAGGGCGTTACACCTGAGTTCCACATCGGTCTCATCAAGGCTCTTAACGAGAATGCCCAGTTCTTAAATGAATGTATCCATCAGGGATTCATCAAGATCGAACAGATGGTCGATCTTCACTTCCTTGGTATGGACCTCTCAATTACACCCGCATGGAATCCCGTTGTTATCGCACGTGATCCCAAGACTTATGTCCCTATGCTTATCATCCCGCTGCTCGTTGTTGCAAGCAACATCGTTGTTATGCAGATGTCCAAGATTCTTAAGCCGGGCTGGAAGGAAGAGGAAGAAGCCAAGAAGCGTGCCAAGGTCAACAAGGCTATGGAAGGCCAGGCTGGCAGCAAGGGCGGTGCTGAAGATTACTCAGCCAACATGATGAAGGTGATGAACTGGACAATGCCTATCCTCATGCTGTGGACAACATTCACGATGCCTGCTGCAATGGGTATTTACTGGATCATCTCCGGTCTTATGACTATCATCACGAACATCATCGTTTACTACATGTTCACCAAGCCTTATGAAGTAAAGAAGGCTGAGATCGAAGCTAAGAAGGACGCTGTTTTCAAGAAGTCCGGAAAAGCCCAGCTCGCAGGTGTTAATGCCGGTGCAGATGTAAAGACATCCAAGAAGAACGGCAAGAAGAATAAAGATTAACCGGCTTAAGAAGGAGGCCTTGCAAATATGGAAAAGACAGTAATCAAAACAGGTAAGACAGTCGACGAAGCAATTGAGGCAGCTCTTTCTGAGCTCGGCTGTACAAAAGAGCAGGCAACTGTCGAAGTTGTTGAAGAAGGAACAGAGGGCGGCTTTCTCGGTTTAGGAAGAAAGGACGCTGAGGTTAAGGTTACATTCAATTCTGAAGAGGCAGGCGATGAAGCTGCTGCTTCAGATGATTCTGATGATACATACTATGGTGACGACGAGAGCTTTGAAGGCGACGCAGTAAGCGAAGCTGAAGATGCAGCTGCAAACTTCGTAGCAGAAGTTCTCTCCGGCATCGGCATTCACGGCAACATGGATTCCTACAGGGAAGATGATACTATCTTCATCTCCGTAACAGGTTCTGACTGCGGTGCTGCCATCGGACGTCACGGTGAGACACTCGAAGCAATCTCTTACATGACAAACCTTATCGCCAACAAGCACAGTGAGCAGAGAGTTCACGTTTACCTTGACGTCGGCGGATACAGAAAGCACAGAGAGCAGGTCATCAAGGGCCTCGCTGACAAGGCTGTATCCAGAGTTAGACGTTCAGGCCGCAAGGTTGTTATGGAAGCTATGAGCCCTGCAGAGAGAAGAATCGTTCATTCTTACCTCCAGGAAGTAAAGGGTGTTACAACACATTCTGAGGGTGTTGAGCCTAACAGATGCGTAGTAGTAACTCCTGAAGAGAAGAAGTAATTCTTTTAAGATCTCATACCAGGATTTGGCGGGCTTTTTACGATGTATTCGTATGATGACGAACCTATCTGCGCCTGCTCCACGCCGGCCGGAATATCAGGCATAGCGGTTATCCGTGTATCGGGTAACGGCTGTGGAAAACTTGCCGATAAATGCTCGGTCATCATTAGATCAAGCGGCGATTATTCCAGATTATCAGAGATCCCCGGTTACACATGCGCTTTCGGATATGTGAAGGATCCGTCCACCAATGAGAAGGTGGACGAGGTCATTTTCACGCATTTCGAAGAGCCTCATTCCTATACAGGCGAAGAGATGGTCGAGATATCATCTCACGGTTCAGGTGCGGTAAAGCAGGAGATATTAAAGTGCCTTGGAATGTCCGGAATAAGAATGGCTTATCCCGGCGAGTTTTCGAGAAGGGCATTTATAAACGGCAAGATGAGCCTTGCCTCCGCTGAAGCTGTCATGGACGTCATCAATTCAGAGACCGAGAGACAGCTTGAGGCTGCAGGAAGCCTCATGTCCGGCAAGCTTGCCGATGAGATCGATTATATTGAGAAGAACTTATACGATCAGGCTGCAATGCTTGAGACGTTTACAGAGTTCGATACCGAAGATCCAGAAGAAGAGGAAGCCAAGCTCGAAGAGGTCAAGGACAATTTAAGCGACTGCCACGACAGGCTTACCACGCTCTGCAAGGGCTACGGCAAAGGAAGGATCTTATCCGAGCGCCTCCGCGTAGCGCTTTTGGGACTCCCCAACAGCGGCAAGAGCACTCTTCTTAATACTCTCACAGGTTTTGACAGAGCGATCGTTACAGAGGTTGCCGGAACCACGAGAGATACTATTGAAGTCCAGATCAACATCAACGGGATCCCCGTTACACTCATCGATACGGCAGGCATCAGAGAGACTGAAGACATCATTGAGAATATCGGTATCGGCAAGGCTTTCGAAGCAGGCAGAGGCGCTGATATGGTCTTCTACATGATCCCGCCCGACATGACCGTTGAAGAAGCCTATACGGGTGTAAGGGAGATCTGTGAGGACTGCGAATCTGTTACCGGTGTATTCTCGAAAAGCGATGCCGGCGAGAATCCCGACAGGGAAGAGATCGAAGCTAAGCTCACGTCTCTCGGTATTAAGAACTTCATTTCGATAAGCGCGGAGGAAGACCTCAATATCGATAAGCTCGAAGACGCCATCATCGACTACTATAACGAGCTTGGCGGCGGCGCTTCCGAAGGCCTTCTTATCACGAACAGCAGACATTACACAAAATTCTTAAAGGCTACAAAGAAGCTCACGCTTGCTTTGGATGCACTTGATAACAACCTGGGCACTGAAGTATGCGCTTCAGCATTAAGAGCGTGCCTGGATGAGATCGGCGAGGTTACAGGCAAGACTGTTTCCGCTACACTGGCTGACACTATTTTCTCAAGATTCTGCATAGGTAAATAAATGACTATCCGTGAAGCTTTAGAGTTAGATAAAAGCTTTGAAGCGGGGACATTTGATGTTGCCGTAGTAGGAGCAGGCCATGCGGGATGCGAAGCAGCTCATGCTTCGGCAAAGCTCGGTCTTGATACGATCCTTTTCACGCTTTCATTGGACAGCCTTGCAAACCTTCCCTGCAACCCGAGTATCGGAGGCACTTCTAAGGGCCAGCTCGTAAGAGAGATAGATGCTTTAGGCGGCATAATGGGCATAATGGCAGACAAGTGCGCCGTTCAGATGCGCATGCTCAACAGATCCAAGGGTCCTGCTGTCTATTCGCCGAGAGCGCAGGAAGACAGACAGATGTATTCCATGGAGATGCGCCATTACCTGGAGAACCTCCCTAACCTCACCTTAAAGCAGGCTCATATAACCGAGCTCTTAACGGATGAGGAAGGCAATGCCGCAGGCGTCATGACCGAAGGCAAGGCGGTATACAGGGCACGTGCTGTCGTTATCTGCTCCGGCACATACATGGAGGCAAGGATAATCAGAGGCGAAGTCATTACAGAGAGCGGTCCTGACGGACTTCCGAGATCTGTCGGCCTCTCATCATCCCTTAATTCACTCGGTGTTCCGCTCTTGAGATTTAAGACAGGCACTCCCGTAAGAGTTAATTCCAATTCTGTGGACTTCTCCCAGATGACAAGACAGGACGGCGAAGATGATATTCCGCCTTTCTCCTACAGGAATGAGATGGAAGGAAAGCTTCCTGCGCCTGTTGAAGAGCAGATCCCCTGCTGGTCTATCTGGACAACGGAAGAGACACGCAAGGTAATATCAGACAATATGGACAGGTCGCCCCTTTACAGCGGCGAGATCAAGGGAATAGGTCCCAGATACTGTCCTTCGATCGAAGATAAATTCATGAGGTTCAAGGATAAGACGAGACACCAGATCTTCGTCGAACCCATGGGCCGCCACACAAACGAGATGTATCTTCAGGGATTCTCGACGAGCCTTCCTGAAGAGATACAGGAGAAGATGGTCAAATCGCTCCCCGGTCTTGCCAATGCGAAGATCCAGAGAGTGGCTTATGCGATAGAGTACGATCTCGTAGATCCGCTGTCTATAAGGGCGAGCCTTGAATCCAAGGTCGTCCCCGGGCTTTTTACTGCCGGACAGATCAACGGTTCTTCAGGATACGAGGAAGCAGCCGCACAGGGCATCGTGGCAGGCATCAATGCAGCCATGAAGCTCCTCGGGAAAGATGCCGTGATAATCGACAGATCACAGGGCTATATCGGCGTTCTCATAGATGACCTTGTGACCAAGGGCACGAATGAGCCTTACCGCATGATGACTTCCCGCGCCGAATACAGACTGTTCCTTAGACAGGATAATGCCGACGAGAGGCTTACTCCCATAGGACATGAGATCGGTCTTGTAAGCGATGAGGTTTTCGAAGCGTTCGAAAAGAAGATCTCTGCCATCGCACTTGAGACAGAAAGACTTAAGAAGACTTATGTCGCACCGACTGAGGAATTAAGGGCACTTCTTGATACATGCGGCCAGACCCTGCCTAAATCAGGCGAGAGCCTTGCTGACCTTATAAAGCGCCCGGGTGTTACGTATGACCTTCTTGCGCCCATAGATAAGGACAGAAAACCTCTTGCAAGGAATATCAGGTTTGCCTGCGAGACCAACATCAAGTACGAAGGCTACCTGTCACTTGAGAAAGAGAAGATCGAGAAGTTCAAAAATCTCGAGAAGATAAGGATCCCTGAAGATATTGATTATTCACTTATCAAAGGCCTCAGGATCGAAGCTACACAGAAGCTTGCAAAGATGAAGCCCGAGAATGTGGGCAGAGCTTCCAGAATATCAGGCGTATCGCCTGCTGACTGTGAAGTGCTGCTGGTATATCTTGAACAAAGAAGGAGACAGAATAATGGCTGATGCTTTTCTTCCCAAAAAGAAGCCTCTTACCAAAGACGATATCAAGCGCTTAAGAGAGAGCCTTCCAAAGAAGGTCGAGATCAGCTCTGAAGGCACAAAGATCACTGAACACGATGAGGAGATCGCAGATGTAGCTCCCATCCTTGAATCACACAAGGATGAGATCAGCGTGCCGCTCTCCGCAGAAGAGATCCGTGCCTTCCAGGTCTACGCTTCAATGCTTAAGGAAAAGAACAAGGTAATGAACCTTACCGCCGTTGACGACGATAAGGGTATTGCCATGAAGCATTTCATAGATTCACTTACTCTCTGCCCTTACATTAGAGAGGAAGAGAGCAAGGCCGGCGGCAAGAAGCTTACATTCGTTGATGTAGGCACAGGAGCAGGTTTTCCGGGCCTTCCGGTAAAGATATCCTGCCCGGAGCTGTCCGTAACGCTCATGGATTCGCTTGATAAGCGCCTCAAGTTCTTGGATGAGGTCATTACCGCATTAAGTCTTTCGGACTGCACTACGGTGCATTCCAGGGCTGAAGACGCAGGCAGGAACAAGAAATACAGGGAGAAGTATGACATCGTGACCGCAAGAGCCGTTGCAAGGCTTTCAGTCCTTGCAGAATACTGCCTGCCTTTAGTTAAGGTCGGAGGCGTATTCCTCGCTATGAAGGCTCATTCTGAAGAAGAGGAGACAGAGGCCGGCAAGGCTATAGCTCTCTTAGGCGGCACTATCGAAAAGACGGATACATTCAGGCTCCCAGGAACTGACATGGACAGATCAATTATCGTTGTACGCAAGATCCGTCCCACACCTGCAAGATTCCCGAGAAAAGCGGGCACACCTTCCAAAACCCCCATAGTCTGATATTAGGACATTTGTGCTTTATATTATAATAATATGCGCGCGTGTGCGTATAGTTATGGTATAATACTTTAGTTTGTAGATATATAATCTATACACTAAAGTAAACTATTACCTGCGGAAGATAAGTTTTTCGCGGGCGGAGGCGACAAATGGCAGACAGCGACGACAAGAAACAGGCCAGGCTTCAGCAGGAAGCCGAGATGGACGAGGTATTCAAGTCAGAACAGACAACTATAGTTCCGGTTGACTTAGACGGAGAGATGAAGAAGTCCTTCATCGACTATGCGATGTCGGTTATCTCCGACCGTGCACTCCCTGATATCAGAGACGGTCTCAAGCCGGTTCACAGAAGAATCCTTTATTCAATGTTTACACAGGGTTTTACTCCCGAGAAGCCTTACCGTAAGTGCGCTACCACTATCGGTGACGTTCTCGGACGTTTCCACCCTCACGGAGACGCATCCGTTTACGATGCTCTCGTAAGACTTGCCCAGGATTTCTCATTGAGACATCCTCTGGTTGACGGTCACGGCAACTTCGGTTCACTCGACGGTGACCCGCCGGCTGCTTACCGTTACACGGAGGCAAGACTTGAGAAGATCGCATTGGAGATGATGCGTGATATCAACAAGAACACTGTTGACTTCAGACCTAACTTCGATGAACACGAGATGGAGCCTGTATCGCTCCCTTCACGTTTCCCGAACTTCCTCGTAAACGGTGCCGTTGGTATTGCCGTAGGTATGGCTACCAACATCCCGCCTCATAACCTCGGCGAGGTTATCGACGGATGCATCATGATGATGAACAATCCTGATGTTACCATCGATGAGCTCATGACAGTCGTTAAGGGACCTGACTTCCCGACAGGCGGCGCTATCCTCGGTACTTCAGGTATCAGGGAAGCATACCTCACAGGTAAGGGCCGTATCGTTGTACGTGCTCACGCTGAGATCGAGGACCACGCAGGCAAGACAAGGATCATCGTTCATGACATTCCTTATGCCGTTAATAAGGCAAGACTCATCGAGCGTATGGCTGATCTCGTTAAGGAGAAGAAGGTTGAAGGCATCTCCGGATTAAGAGATGAATCCGACCGTAATGAGCAGGTACGTATCGTTATCGAGCTCAAGAAGGATGCCAATGCTGACGTTGTTCTCAACCAGCTCTACAAGAACTGCTCACTCCAGGATGCATGCTGCGCTAATATGCTCGCACTTGTACCTGACGCAGAGGGCAAGCTCGAGCCTAAGCTCGTAGGCCTTAAGGATGCTCTCTATTACTACATCAAGCACCAGGAAGACGTCGTAACACGCCGTACACAGTATGATCTCGAGAAGGATGAGGCCAAGAAGCACATCGACGAAGGTCTCCTCATCGCTATGGATTACATCGATGAGATCATCTCGATCATCAGATCTTCACGTACCGAGGCTGAGGCCAAGGTCCGTATGTGCGAGAGATTCGGTCTTTCTGACAAGCAGGCACAGCATATCGTTGATATGAGACTCGGACGTCTCACAGGCCTTGAGAGAGAGAAGCTTGAAGCAGAGATCAAGGCTCTCACGGAAGAGATCGAATACTTCCACAGAGTTCTCTCCGACAAGACACTCCTTGATGACATCATCAAGACTGAGATGACTGAGATCAAGAATAAGTTCGCTACACCGAGAGTATCAGAGATCATCAACGGTTCTTTCGAGGATATCGACGACGAGTCACTGATCGCTGAAGAGAATATCGTTGTAACACTCACACATTTCGGATACATCAAGCGCCAGAGAGTAGACAGCTACAAGGCTCAGCACAGAGGCGGAAGAGGAATCTCCGGCCAGTCCACAAGAGAAGAGGACTATGTCGAGAAGATCATCACCACCACTACACACAAGTTCCTCCTGTGCTTCACCAATACAGGCCGTGTATTTAAGATCAAGGGCTATAAGATCCCTGAGACCACATCACGTTCTGCAAGAGGTACGGCTCTTGTTAACCTCCTGAACTTAAATGACGGTGAGACGATCAGGAACATCATCCCGATCGACAGCTTCGAAGAACCCGACCTCTACCTCACAACGGTTACGAAGTACGGTGTTATCAAGAAGACATCCATCGATAAGTATGCAAATATCAACAGGAACGGTCTTATCGCTACAAAGATCCGTGAAGGAGACAGCGTTGTTGCTGTTCAGCTCACGAAGGCCGGCCAGGAAGTCATCGTTGTATCTGCTGCAGGTAAGTCTGTAAGATTCAATTCTGACGATGCACGTGACATGGGTCGTGGCGCTACAGGCGTACGTGCCATGAAGCTTGCAGACGACGATGAAGTCGTAGGTATGGAGCCTGTTGATCCTTCACGTGAGATCCTCGTTATCTCCGAGCTCGGCTACGGCAAGCGTTCGAAGATCGACGATTACCGCGTACAGAGCAGAGGCGGTAAGGGAATCATTACTTACAAAGTTTCCGAGAAGACCGGAAGACTTTGCGGTACAGTATCGGTTACTGATGACGATGACCTCCTCATCATTACGAGCCAGGGCGTAATCATCAGAGTAAGAGCAAACGAGATCCCTACGCTCTCAAGAGCTACATCGGGCGTTAAGCTCATGAAGTCCAACAAGGCGCGTGTAGTTGACTTTGCCCTTACAGACAGAGAAATAGAAGAACCTGACGAAGGTGAGGAAGGCGCAGAGGGCACAGAAGGTGCTGAAGCTGCCGTAATCTCTGAAGGCAATGAGGACGGCCTCAGCCCTAACGCAGAGAAGGTACAGGAATTCGCTGATACCCTCGCGGCAGAGATCGAAGCTGAAGACATAGCATCACCTGAGGATTCTTCCGGAAAAGAAGAGGATGACGATATCTGATGATTATTAAGAGAACATTAGGATCATGCATTAGGACAGCGGCAAGCTTTATTGCTGCTGTCTTACTTGTTTGTTCCATAGCCTTTTTTGCAACACCCGCGACCATAGTTTCCGCCGATATCGGCCAGCCCGAGATCCCGGTTCCGGCTCTGGGCGACGTTCACTGCAAGTCTTATTGTGTATACGACAAGACCACGGGCTATATTGTTCTCAGCATGAACCCGGACGATAAGATCTATCCGGCATCAATGACCAAGATAATGACATGTATGCTGAGCCTGGAGTACCTTGATACTTCCGCAAAGATCGAAGTCTCAAAGGCTGCTCTTGCAGGCCTTGGCAATGACTCATCACTCATGGGCGTCCTTGAAGGCGAGAAGGTCAAGGTAAGCGAGCTTCTTTACGGCCTCATGCTTCCTTCAGGCAACGATGCTGCGAATGCTTTGGGCGAAGGCTGCGTTGATGCCTTCTTCCAGAAGTATCCTGCAGGCGGCAGCACAATGAATGCCGACGGTGTAAATGCACAGTATCTTCTCGATACATTGAATGCTTCCAAGGATCAGATCCTTTCCTCACGTAAGCTCGAAGCTTTTGCCGCTCTCATGAATCTCCGCGCGAGCAAGCTCGGATGCAAGGGAACACACTTCGTAAATGCGTGCGGACTTCCTGATGACAACCACTACACAACAGCTTACGATCTTTCACTGATCATGGCTGCAGCATCTGAGAATGAGGATTTCAGGACACTTATCAGTGCACCTTCACATGTTTTCATCGCTACCAACAGACACAGATCTGACGCATGGAGCTATGTAAAGAACTCTAATTACCTTTTATATGATCCCTGGCTTGCATCGAAAACAGCGAACGGCACCGATTCACACCTTGCAGCTGTTATCGGAGGAAAGACAGGTACAACATCCCAGGCGGGCAAGGGTCTTACGATCTATACCGTAAATGAGAACGGACATGAACTGATGATCTCCATCTGCGGCATTCCGCAGGACTATTACTTCTATACTACTATGTATCTTGCTTCAGTAACGGCATACGGCAATCTCGCATGCTGGGAAGCAGATCCCGTGACCAGAGTCTACGGAACGACAGGTGACTACAGATGGGTCAACGCTCCTTCTGCGCAGCAGCCCAAGTACGATCCTCTTATCAATCCGGGTGATGATCTGAAGGATTACGGCGATGTCAATGTGACACCTACACCTGTTCCTGAGACTGAGACAGATCCCGCTGAAGTGGTTCCTGTGGAAGAGACGACACCGCCGCTGCAGCTCTTTGTAAAGAACAATCCGGTCATATCAGGAGTAATCGGCGGATTCATGCTTCTTATTATGATATTGAATATAGTACTTATGATACGTATCAATAAGATAAAGAAGGCGGCAGCAAAGAGAGCGCGCAGGATAGAAGGAAAAAGGAACTGAATATACGTAAAAACAGCGGGTTTATCCCGCTGTTTCCGTCTCCGGGAACGGGTTCTTTGGAATGTCCTTCTAATTTAGTGTAATAAAGGTTTTGAAGACTTTTAAAAATTTTTCTCAAAAGTGAAAAAAACTGCTTGACTTATACATCGCCGTGGTATATCCTTTACGAGCACTTTGACGGAGGCACAACAAAAAAGCTGCTGAAAATCAAAGGAAATGCACGGATCTTGAAAATTGAATAGAATGCAAAACTTGAAGTAAAACGGACCTTTTTCAATTCTAAGAATTGAGTTTTTATTAAAGTAATTTGAGCCAAACATGGCTCTCAAAATTTTTTTTGAGAGTTCGATCCTGGCTCAGGATGAACGCTGGCGGCGTGCTTAACACATGCAAGTCGAACGGGGTTTAAGAAGGAAGCTTGCTTTCATTTTAAACCTAGTGGCGGACGGGTGAGTAACG
>JAEEGI010015403.1_pt1 | contig 15925 bp, 8 predicted proteins | sample 8958751 | NCBI WGS metagenome assembly JAEEGI01 (sample SAMN16246545, study PRJNA631951) | gut metagenome | biome: gut microbiome; feature: rumen; material: KS-attached | host: Bos | place: Iran: Karaj | collected 2018-10
GTGCTCATTGGAGATGACTGGATTGGTGACCATCAGGAGCCTTACAAATATGAGACCGCATGGGGCCAGCCCGTCACCGATGCCCACCTGATGCAGGCCTTCAAGGAGAAAGGCTTCAAGGGCATCCGCGTTCCCGTGACCTGGTACCAGCACATGGATGAACAGGGCAACGTTGACGAGGCTTGGATGAACCGCGTGCAGGAGGTTGTGGACTATGTCATCAACCAGGGCATGTATTGCATCCTGAATGTGCACCACGACACCGGAGCCCACGATGCCGCATGGGTTGTCGCCAGCCCGACGCTGCAACTCGACCGCTATGCCAAGCTGTGGACCCAGATTGCCACCCGCTTCCGCAACTACGACCACCACCTGCTGTTCGAAGGCTATAACGAGATGCTCAACACTGCCCAGCAATGGAACCAGCCGAGCAATCTGTCCGATCTCCAATACGTGAACCTGCATGCCGCCAAGTTTGTCGAGGCAGTGCGCGCCACCGGTGGCAACAACACCTACAGGAACCTGATTGTCTCGACCTATGCTGCTGCCCATGGCATCGACGTAATGAACGGTCTCACCATCCCCACCGACCCCTGCGGCAACCAGAGCCACATCGCCGTCGAGGTTCACTCCTATGACCCCTGGGATTGGTTGCACGTCTACAACATGACCTGGACCAGCGAATGCCGTGAGTACCTCAAGAACATGTTCAAGGATTTGGAGACCTACTTCATCTCCAAGGGATATCCCGTTATCATCGGCGAGTATGGCACCAACGGCGCCGGCGAAATCACCATCAACCAGAACAGCACCCCCGAACAAAAGGCCGAGGCTGGCAAGCAATCTGGCGACATGAGCCGCCTATGCAAGCAGTACGGTGCCGCCTCGTTCCACTGGATGCTGCTCGTTGACGGAGCCGACCGCAGCGAGGCCACCTTCAAGTGGACGATGGAACAAGTTGCCGACTCGATTGTCAACGTGTATAAATAGTTAGGAGTTAGAAGTTAGAAGTTAGGAGTTAGAAGTTAGGTAAGGGCCCTAAAATCTAAAACCTAATGCCTAAAACTTTTTTCGTTTTTTCGTTTTTCCGTTTTTTCCGTTTTATTTGATATACGCGTAAATAAATGGCGGGGGTTTCACAACTCCCGCCATTGGCATACCTGAAAAATACTATAAACCATTAACAAAGTCTTTAGCGTTGTATTTAACGGTATCGGAACTCGTTGTCAATTCGATTTCCCGCATGATGAACAATGCCTCGGCGCGGTTGACGAGATAGTTCTGATGCTCGCTTTTCTCGGCATAATACCTGCCGTTTGGCAGCAGAATCATCTTGGCAATCGTGCGGGCTGCCGTGCTGTCGAGTTCGAGATAGAGTGCATTGCGGGCACTCAGTATCAACTCATAGAACATGAGCGAGTAGTTCTTTTTGTCGATTTCCATGATCGCTCCCTTCTTCTTGTCATAGTAGAGGTTGCGGTATTTCTCAAAAATCTCGTTCTTGACAAACACTCCTTGCTGCCTGGAGTTCTCGCTGGCCCACAGGTCATTGTTCTCGATAGCCAGTTTGGCCGTGTTGTAGCGGGTGGCGACGTTGACCGCCATGATGGCGAGGATATTGAGTGGCTTGACTCCAACCCATTGGGCGGCAAGAACGGGCAACTGGTTGCCCTGCCTTGTTTCCCATACGCTGAGCACACTGGGAAAGCGCTCATCGCTGTCGCTGCCGATGGTCAGCACTGCCAGGTATCGGCTGCGGTGCGGTCTTGCGGGAAACTGGCTCCATATCCTGCCTTTTCCCTTCACCACGTTCTCGGGTTTAGGCTCTTGCCAAATCCTCAAGCCGTTCTCATCGACACGTAGCGGTTCGCCCACGTTCTCGACAATCTGCTCCTGCTCGTGTTGTGAGAACACATATTCCATCGAGTTTTCAAAGGCCTCCTTGTCATCGCTGGGAAACTCGGCTTTCATCAGGTTGTGTTCGCTGAACTCCTTGCGCTTCTCGTGATACCAATAAATCTGCTCCAGTGTGCAGCCCTTGTCCCACAGTGCCCGCTCATAGTCGTCACAATCGTCAAGCGTGAAGTGCTCGTCCAGCTGCCTGCGGTAGAGGTCGATTTCGTTCCAGGCGACGAACACGGGCTTGAAGGCGCTCTTGCCCTGCAGCGCCCGTTGCCACTCGTTATAGAAAAACGAGTTCATGCCGTTGGCGGTGCTCTCCATCACGATGACCGTGCCCGGTACCAGCGGTATCGTGCCCGTGACCGTGCGGATCAGGTCATTGGGGTCGATGTTGCGGTTGCTGTTCCAGAATGCCACCTCGCTCAGGTGGGCAAAACTCAGGTTCAACCCACGTGCGGCGTCGGGACTGTAACTGCTCGTCAGGCAGATGCAGCAGTCGCGCCCAGCGATTTCCTGGATGTCCTTGCTCTCGCGCACGTTCACCAGTTTCAACGCCTCCTGTTCATCGTCAAGGAAGTGCTTGGGATAATTGAGCAGGATGGTGCGCAGCATCTGCTTGATGGCAAAACTGCTGTTGCGCTTGTGCCCCACGATGATGCTGTTCTTGCCCTTGTACACCACCAGTTGCAGCCAGGCGATATACACCTGAACCAGCGTCGAGCCGCCCCACTGGCGGGCCTTCAACAGGATAATCCTCACGGGCTGCCCCGCCCGCCGTTGCCCCTCCATGGCCGCCAGCAGCCGCCGTTGCGGTCGGTTCAGGACAAAGGGCACGAGCATGCCGGTCATCTTGTCGGTAATCTTGACGCACCGCCAGCACCAGTACTCAAAGTCATAGTGAATCCTCACCCGTTCTTGCCCGATGGTGGTCATTTCGCCATAGTCGGGATGTTCCTCTACCAAGGCTACAGGCAGATGACAGCCACCGCAATCAGTCCTGTCACCCGAGCAGCCAATACCAGTCGCGGGGTCATACGCCTCACGAAGTTGATTGTTGCGTTTTTCATTCTCATTTTTCATGGTCATTATTTCTTTAAACTACGAATTACGCGAATTTCACGAATGGCATCCGCGCTCTTATTTTTATCGAATTGAACGAATTCGCGGAATTCGCATTTGCCCCGCAGGGTTTTTTGTTCGGTTGCAAAGATAATACATCGTGCCCCCGCTTGTCAAGTGTTTTAGGGTAAAATTACAAGATTTCACCTATAAAACTACCTTTTTTGGTGAAATAATTGGTGTTTTGCAAACTTTTTCGGCGTTTTTCTTGACTTCGGGGGCTTCCAGGCAGTATCTTTGCAGCGTGAAGCTCGCAACGCGAGCATACTACTAACTATAAATTTATAAATACCATGAATGACGAATTTTTTTCAAAGTTTGAAGAAGAGACCCGCGAGCGGCTTGCCAACCCAGTGCAGGAGACCTTCATTGAGCGCAAAAAAAGGGAGTATGCCATCAATCCCGATGTTGACTATCCCGAACCCGAGTATGTGATTGAAATCGGCGGCACGCCCACGCTGCCCAAGGGCAACCTCATTGCCTTGAGTGCCAAGTGGAAGAACGGCAAGACCTTCTTGTGCGATGTCCTGACTGCCGTTTTTCTGGGCAGTGAACGCTTTGCCGGTTGCCGCTCGTTGTTCAGCCAGGGCAAGGTGTCGTTCTATGACACCGAGCAGGCCAAGAGTGACACCAGCCACATCCGCAAGGTGATCGATGCGATGACCCCCGAGTGCCGCCACCATGACTACGAAGTGTATTGTCTGCGCCCGATGAACATCGACCGCACCAGCGAGGACAGTGACGAACTCACGCGCTATGAGTTCATCAGCCAGACGATAGCCCATGACAAGCCCGACCTGGTCATCATCGACGGCATCGCCGACCTGCTCTACAACTACAACGACGTGATTGAGTCGCAGCGACTGGTCAACCGCCTCGCCGCACTTGCCAACGAGCACAACTGCGCCATGGTGGTGGTGATGCACCAGAACAAGGGCCTCCATGACAAGAACATGAAGGGGCACCTGGGCACCATGCTCAACCAGAAGTGCAGCGACGTGTTCAGCGTCGAGAAATGCGGCGGCATCTTTGTCGTGAGCAACACCATCAGCCGCCACCAGCCTTGCGGCGACTTTGTCTTCAAACTCACCGCCGACGGTGTCCCCGAGGACGGCATGGCCGACCGCAAGCGGCAGATGGAAATCAAGCGACAGGACGAGCGGGCGAAACTGAGAGAGCAGATATCCATCTGCTTTGAGGATGCCACCGTGGCACTCAAGCGCAGCGACATCATCAACCTCTTCAAGAGTAAACTGGGAATAGGAACGACCAAAGCCTATGAAATGTTCAATGCAGCAGTCAAGGCTGGAGTGCTTTCAACCAACGACAATAAGCATTACTTCATGAAACCTTCTTGATTCCTGTGTTTTCCGATTTTTCGTTTTTTCGCTATTATATATATAAAACGAAAAAAAGAAAAAACGAAAAACAGCATGTTATCGCAAGTATTAACATGATGATTATTTCTTTATACTATTCTACCGACAACGACGATAGAAAAAATAGTTCTTTTCATTTTTCCGTTTTTTCTTTTTTTCTGCGCACACACGTGTGGATAGAAAAAAAACGGGAAATCAGACCAATTTTTTATTCACCATTTAAAAACCATGATTACCATGAAAACCCAATTATTGTATGACCTGGCTTGCAGCATTGCAGATGTGCTCAAGCAGGGAGTAGAACTGGAAATCTGCAAGCGTGACGGGAACGTTGACGTCAGCATCATCGACCCCGGTAGCAACAACCGCGTCATCGTCACCAGGCACTTAGATGGCTTTCCCGAGATCATAGTGCCCAGGCCTAATCCACTGCTGGAAACAGACTGCGACGACGAGCAGCCCCCACGATGCAACTCAGCGTTGGCCGACGAGGGCAGGCCGTTGCAGGAGTTGGCAATAGAGAAAGCCCTGGAAAGTACCAACCTTTAATAACAACGCGAGACACCATGAGCGAAACAAAGTATTTTTATCCGATTGACTTTGACGTGCTGGCTGCCGACCTCGAGCAACGCGGCATCGACATCGCCCCCACGCGCATCACCTGGCTCAACCTGGCACGCTGCATCGCCACCCATGCCGGCGAACAGGGACGCGAAGCCTTCCATCGCATCGCCGCCGTGTGGCCCGACTACAGCCGTCACGACAGCGAACTGTGCTACAACCGTGCCCTGCGGCAGACAGGACGCCCCATGAGTATCCAATATCTGGTCAAGGCTTGCAGCCGCCACGGCATCAATCTGCTGTCAGAACGCTATCGCGGCGAGGGTGAACCCGTCGCCATCAATTACCAACCACAACCAAAACAAGAAAACGCAACCATGAAAACCGTAAAACCCATCAAGCAGGAAATGATGGACGACACGCTGCCTGCAGGGCGCGACATCGGCGGGCGGTGCCCGTTGACCGACCTGCTGCTCAACCTCTTCCCCCGTGACCTTGTCCTCAAGGCGATCGACGAGTACCATGTGGGATTTGAATCCTTTGACACAGGCAGGCTGGACCGCACCGTCCTCTTTTGGCAAGTCAACGAGAACGGCAACATCCTCAACGCCAAGCGCATCTGCTACAAGTGTGGAGGACACCGCGACAAGAAGGTGCCGCCCATGCTCATCTGGCCACGCAAGCCGCAATGCCTCTACGGGCTGCACCGCTACACCCCGCAGAACCGCCACATGCCCGTCGCCATCGTCGAGAGCGAGAAGAGCGCCCTGATCATGAGCATCGTCAAGCCCGAATACCTGTGGATGGCCACGGGAAGCCTCAACAACTTCAACGAACGCTTCCTGCTGCCTGTCAAGGAGGCCGCAATCACCGCCTTCCCCGACACCGATTACCCCAGCCAAAAAGGCGTGTTCAAGAGCTCCAGTTTCACCCTGTGGGAACGTGCCGCACAGCAGATGAACCGCAACGGCTGGAACATCAAGATAAGCAACGCGCTCGAGGATACCGCCACCATTCCACAGCGGATGGACAAAATCGACGTCGCCGACATCATCATTGAGAAGGCCAAGGAAGACTTTATCCACCGCCACACCTGCAGACCGTGACCCGCACGTGCACGCAAAGAAAAAAAAGAAAAATCAAAAAAAAACGAAAAAACCATGAAAACAAACATCAACAACCCGGTCATTGACAAGCGAGAGGACGGCACCTACATCTACTTCCATGACCTGCCCCCGGTCTTGCCCGAGCAGCAGGACGACATGACCTACAGCCAGGAAGATGCCGACTTCCTGCTCAGCGGCCTCAGAGCCCTCCTGTGCCACCCCGATGAGGATAGCCACGATGACCCCTTCAACGACGAAGACGAGTAACCCGAATGGTAACAGACTAATGCACCCATGCCACCCCCGGCATTCCGCAACGAAAAGCCGCCAAGCACGCTACAACAGCGCTTGGCGGCTAGTTACGTTATACAAATTTCAATGCTATCTTTTGAATCTGACTTGTAGATTGAGTTTCATAAAGAATTCTCCATCTTTCTCATAGATTAAACCGAATTTATGGCGTGTTTTGCTTGTTTCTAAAAAACGCTTAGCGCCTTAGCGTTAGGCAAAGAAGCGCAGATGCCGATAACTTCTCACTCCTAACTCCTCACTCCTAATTCCACTGTCCTGTCAGCAGGTAGTCGATGAGTGCCGTCACATCGTCGATGCTCACGTTGCCGCTCTGGTCGGTATCGGCATTGGCAATGTTGATGCTGGAATTGGAGCCCAACAGGTAGTCGATCAGCGCCGTCACGTCGTCGATGCTCACGTTGCCGCTGCCGTCCACGTCGCCACGCAGGCCGGCGTTCTTTGCGGTGAAGTAGCCCGGGTTGCTCGTGCCGCCGTCGATGTGGGCATAGGCCTTGTCCTTCGGGTTGGATGAGTTCCAAGTTGTGCCCTGGCCGCCCACCAAATTAGTGCAGTTATTGAACATATTACTTGAGGTCGCTACAGCCGCAGTGCTCCAGATACTGCCCACATAGATGGTCCGCAGATTGCTGTTGTTCCAGAACATGAAAGCCATATCGGTCACCTGTGACGTATTGAAACTGCTCAAGTCAAGGCTTGTCAAGTTGCTGCAGCTATTGAACAAGCCTTGCATGTTAGTCGCATTCGCGGTGTTAAAGTGGCTTAGATCAAGGCTCGACAATTGATTGCAACCAGAAAACATATAAGCCATCTTGGTAACCTCGCTGGTATTCAGGTATTCCATGCCTGTGATGGATTGAAGATTGGCCATATTATAAAACCAAAAGCAGGTGGTCGTCGGTCGGGCATCGGCAAATGAGGGGTCAAAGACCACTTTGGTCACACTGGCATTGGTGCCATCGGTGTTCCAACCGGTATCGTTGAAGCCCATGTTCAGGGCGTAAGTTGTCCCTGGGCGGCTGCTGTACTGGGTGTCGTAGTAGAATGTCAGCGTCGTGTTCGACGGCGTGTAGCAGGCATAGGCCTCAAGACCGGCCCACGGCTCATCACCCTCGGCGGTGAAGTAGCCCGGGTTACTGGGGCCGCCGTCGATGTGAGCGTAGGTCTTGTCAATGTAGTTCTCATTGTAGGTCGTGCCCTGGCCGCCCACCAGGCTGGTGCAATCCCTGAACATCCATGTAGAGTTCGTCACAGCCGCCGTGCTCCAGCCATTGCCCACATAGATAGTTCGCAGATTATAGCATCTATAGAACATGTCTGACATATCTGTCACCTTGGACGTATTGAAACTGCTCAAGTCAAGGCTTTTCAAGCCAGAGCAATCATCGAACATCTGTTGTATATTAGTCACATTGGACGTGTTGAAGTGGCTCACATCAAGGCTCGTAAGTTTTTTACAATTCGTAAACATCCAAGCCATATTGGTCACCTCGCTGGTGTTCAGGTAATTCAGGCCCGTGATGGATTGAAGGTTTGTCATATCATAGAACCAATCGTAGGTGGTCGTCGGGCGGGCACCAGCAAACGAGGAGTCAAAGACCACCTTGGTCACTTCGGCATTGGTGCCGTCAGTGTCCCAACCGGGATAGCTGTAGCCCGTGTTTAGGTCGTAGGTCGTGCCTGGGCGGTTGCTGCGATGGGCGTCGTAGTAGAACGTCAGCGTCGTGTTCGACGGCGTGTAGCAGGCATAGGCTTCTGGGGGTATAATCTGCATATTGTCGATGGCGAAGTAGTCGCCCTCGGGATTGACGCTGCCGCCCTTGATGTACCTCCATTTCAAGGTGTGCAATCCTGGCGTCAAATCCACTTTGTACGTCTCCCATTCGTTATCGCGGTTTCCGTAGCGGAACTGCTCAACACCATCGATTTCGAAGACGCACGCGTCACGATCATTAACCCCAGAACCCTCGCCCCATGCCTTGAAGTCGAAGGAAAGGGCATAGTTCGCCTCTTCCAGATATATCCAGGCGGTCAGCGACGAGGTGCTGTTGGGCACTCCCGCATTGCTCGACATGGCGTAGATGCGGCCGCCCTCTTCCTCCGTGGTCCAGGCAAATACGCCTTCAGACTCCAACTCGAACTCACCGTCTGGGTTCAGCGCCTCGTAAAGGTCGTAGGACCCCTCGATGTTCAGGAAGTTCTGCCAGTAGTTGGCTGCCTGATATTGGCTCTTGCGTTGGTAGGGCACGCGCAGCGTCGCGTTGTTGTAGGTCGAAGACTCGAAGGTGGCGGCATAAATCGTCGGTGGAGTCCAGGCATTGCAGATGATGGTCTCAAGACTTGTACAGCCACGGAACGCCCTATTGCGGATGATTGTTACACTTTCGGGAATCGTCACGCGCTTCAGGCTCGTGCAGCCATCAAAAGCGCCAGTGCCGACGTCCTTGACATTGTAACCGATGCACACGCCTTCCAAGTAGTCGCAACCAGCGAATGCGTTTGGACTTATTCCGGTCACCATATAGGTTGTACCCTGATAGGTCACCGTCCAGGGAATATCGACATAGCCCTGATAGGCCAGGTAGTTGAAGTGGTCTTCCTTTTGCGTCACCGACGCCGTGCCATCGCTACCGAAGAGATAGAAGATGCCGTCCTGCTCGAAATCATAGTTCAGCTCAAACAACGGCAGTTCATACCAACCCTCGGCATTCTCATAGGCCGGGAGTTCCGACATGGGGACACCGACGGACAAGTTATCCACGACAGACTCGTCAAACACGCCGTCTCCCATTACGGGCGGCGTCATCGCGTGGCAGTAAACCGACTCCAGCGACGGGCAGTTCTTGAAGGCCAAGTCCCCGATTACCTGTATCGTCTTGGACAGCGAGACATGCTCCAGGGTGGGGCTATTCATGAACGCCGTAGTACCTATACCTGTCACCGTATAGGTCGTGCCCTGATAGGTCACCGTCTCGGGAATGTTCACCCAGCCGTTGTAGGAGTTGGTATAGGTGCCCTTGGAGGCCACCTCTACAGTGTTGGCACCAGTGATGTTATAATACACATTGCCCGACTGGAAGTCGTAGGCAGTGGCACTCAGGGCGCACATCATCGCCGCCACCAGGACGGCAAAACGGAGGAGAAAAGTTTGATTTTTCATAAGCATTCAAGATTAGAAGTTCATATCTGCTGCAAATAAAACAAAAATTCCACAAAAATGCAAGAAAAGGGGCTGATTAGTTTCAGTCGATGCACACGGTGCTCGCAGTTTAATGGGTAAAGCATCATGTTTGATGAGGCAATCAGGTCACAGCACACGTGCACACGCGGAAAAAAGAAAAAAAAGAAAAAACGGAAAAAATGAATAGCGAAGCCGTGGATAAGGTGTAGTGTTTAATGAGACATCTGGGGTCAAATAACGGGTATCCGCACCCCTCGACGAACAGGGATGCGGATACCTTGTTTTGCTTGTTTCTAAAAAACGCTTAGCGCCTTAGCGTTAGGCAAAGAAGCGCAGATGCCGATAACTCCTCACTCCTAACTCCATCGTCCAGTCAGCAGGTAGTCGATGAGTGCCGTCACATCGTCGATGCTCACGTTGCCGCTCTGGTCGGTATCGGCATTGGCAATGTTGATGCTGGAATTGGAGCCCAACAGGTAGTCGATCAGCGCCGTCACGTCGTCGATGCTCACGTTGCCGCTGCCGTCCACGTCGCCACGCAGGCCGGCGTTCTTCGCGGTGAAGTAGCCCGGGTTGCTGGGGCCGCCGTCGATGTGTGCGTAGGTCTTGTCCACATGGCTAGCATCGTAGGTCGTGCCCTGGCCGCCCACAAGGCTCGAGCAGTTAAGGAACATATCAGTCGAGGACGTCACAGCCTCCGTGCTCCAGCCATTACCCACATAGATGGTCCGCAGATTGCGGTTGCCATAGAACATTCTAATCATTTTGGTCACCTTGGACGTGTTGAAGCTGCTCAAGTCAAGACTCGTCAAGCCACTGCAGCCATCGAACATGCCGGTCATGTCGGTCACCTTGGACGTGTTGAAATGGCTCAAATCAAGGTTTGTCATTTTTTTACAGTTAGCAAACAAAGCAACCATATTGGTCACCTCGCTGGTGTTCAGGTAGCTTATGCCCGTGATGGATTGAAGATTGCCCATGTCACAAAACCATGAGTAGGTAGTCGTCGGACGGGCATTAGCAAACGAGGGGTCAAAGACCACTTTGGTCACATTGGCATTGGTGCCGTCGGTCTCCCAACCAGGATGGTTGTTGCCCGTGTTCAGGTCGTAGGTCGTGCCCGGACGGCTGTTGCGCTGGGTGTCGTAGTAGAACGTTAGCGTCGTGTTCGTCGACGTGTAGCAGGCATAGGCCTCGGTGCCAGCGGTGAAGTAGCCCGGGTTGCTGGGTCCGCCATCGATGTGGGCGTAGGCCTTGTCAATATGGTTGGCATCGTAGGTCGTGCCCTGGCCGCCCACAAGGTTGAAGCAGTTCGTAAACATATCACTGGACTCCGTCACAGCCGCAGTGCTCCAGTCATTGCCTACATAGATGGTCTGCAGATTGAGGCCGCCAGCGAACATGTATCTCATATCGGTCACGTTGGCCGTGTTGAAACCGCTCAAGTCAAGGCTTGTCAATTTGCAGTTCAAGAACAACGCGCACATATTGGTCACCTTGGACGTGTTGAAGTGGCTCAAATCAAGGCTTGTCAATACTCTACAGCTGGTAAACATAAAAGCCATATTGGTGACCTCGCTGGTGTTCAGGTACTCCATGCCCGTGATGGATTGAAGGTTCTCCATATAATAAAACCAATCGTAGGTAGTCGTCGGGCGGGCATCAGCGAACGAGGGGTCAAAGACCACCTTGGTCACATTGGATTTGGTGCCGTCGATTTCCCAATCGGGATAGTTGGCGTCTGTGTTCAGGTCATAGGTCGTGCCCGCGCGGGAGCTGCGCTGGTTGTCGTAGTAGAACGTCAGCGTCGTGTTCGACGGCGTGTAGCAGGCATAGGCCTCAGGGGCATGGGACGTGAAGCGGACATTGCTGATGGCGAAGTAGTCGCCCGACGCATTGACGCTGCCGTCCTTGGTGTAACTCCAGGTGAGCGTGTGGGTGCCGTTGCCCAGTTCCACCGTATAGGTCTCCCAGTCGTTGTCGCGGGCGTCATAGCGGAACTTTTCCACGCCATCGACATAGAATTTGCACACGTCATAAAAGGAGGCCTCACCCCAGGCCTTGAAATCGAACGAGAGGCTGCCGGGACCCGCTACGGTGGCTGTCATGACCGATGCGCTGCTGTGGATGCCTGTGTTGCCCGACTGGGCACAGGTGCGGCCTGAGTTAGTCTTGATTAGCCAGGGGTAGTTGTCGGTCGATGGCGTGGAGAACGTGATGTCGGTGCCAGCGGCGTTGATGGCAGCAGACAGATACTGGTTGTAGGGCTTCTGGGTAGTGAAATTATACCAGTAGTCATTGGTTGAAGTGTAGGTGTTGCCGTAGGCATCCTCGGGGATATAAAGCGTTGCGTTTTCATAGACTGTACTGCTGAAAATATATGAGTTGTACAGGTCGGGCGAAACCCTGTTCAGGCTGAAGATGTTCTTTATAGCGTTACAGTAAGAGAACGAGCCGGCATAGATATTGGTGAGATTAACTGGGAACCAGACGGTTTCAAGCGCATAGCAACCGCGACATGTGCTGCCGTAGATCTTAGTCACGCCAGCAGGAAACATAATGGATTTGAGTGTGCTGCAGTTCGCGAAAGCGCCATCGGCGATATAAGTCACTCCGTTGGGGATGTCAATCTCGGTGAGCTTGTAACAGTGCGTAAAGGCATAAGAGCCGATGGAATCTATCGTGGCAGGCAGGTACACTTTCGTCAGGTTGCCACAAGACCTGAAGGCATAATCGCCGATGCCCTTCACCGTGTAGTTCGTATTGTTGTAAGTCACCGTCGAAGGGACAGTAACCGTGCCACTGTAGTTGTTGTAATCCTCGTCCCTGTAGGTGACCTTCACTTGACCATTCCCCCTGAATTTATAGAAGATGCCGTACACATAGAAGTCATAGTTGTAATCACCTGGGGCTTCCTGGATATGGGCAAAGAGCCTCCAGCCCTCTGTATCCTGATAGTTGGGGACGGCACCGCGGGGCACATACAAGGTTGCGTTGTTGAGCACCGACTGGTCAAAATCATAGTAACCATCATGTTCAAGCCACTTATCTGGACTAAACATCCAGCAAGTGATGGAAGTAAGATTCGGACAATTCTGGAAGACATTAAGCGTATACCCATTAGTAAAGGGGTCATAAAACGAGCAATTTTTGCCCATCACAACCGACCGAAGTGCTGTGCAATTTTGAAAAGCACGTGAATTAATAAGGGTTACCGTGTTTGGAATTGTCACACTGGTCAGGCTCGTACTTCCTCTGAACGCTTCGCTGTCGATTTCCGTAACGTAATAGTATTTGTAAGTGCTGATGTTCTGAACACCTTCGGGGATGGTCACATTGCCGCTGTAAGAGTTTCCAGCATAGGTCTTGTAGGTGATTGCGACAGTGCTGTCAGTCAAGATGTTGTAGTAATAGCCTCCATACTCGAAGTCGTAGGCACTGGCGCCAAGGGCACACATGAGGGCCGCCAGCAGGACGACCAGACGGAGGAGTAAATTTTTCTTTTTCATAGTAATATCGTATTAAAAGTTAATATCTGCCGCAAATATAATAAATTTTTCTTAGCTTTTAGCTATTAGCTATTAGTTTTTTGCAGCCATCCGCACGATTTTGCCCCACGTTTATCAAACAACACGGACAACGTGGAACAACATAAACAACTTTTTTTGCCTCACGCCAAGCCGCCAAGATTTTGGATTTGAAGACAAGAAAGACAAAAAGGACAATAATTTATATAGCATCCGCCTAGTGGAGACGCAAAATTTTGGATAAATTTTGCGGCACCTCAACCATCGATGCAAGCATCATAGTGTTCGGTTTGCACAAATTTTGCGTCTCTACATAGTGCGTGGGGATATAGACATCCGCACCCCGGGCGGAGTGCGGATGCTATATAAAAAATTGTATTTGTTGTATTTGTTGTATTTCTTGTTTTCTAAAACCTAAAGCCTAAAGCCTAAAGCCTTTGGCGTGGGTGCGGTTTACCAGTTGCCGGAGAGCAGGTAGTCGATGATCGCACTCACGTCGGCGATGGCCACCTCGCCGTCCTGGTCGGCATCGGCACCCGTCAGGTTGATACCCGAGGCATTGCCCGTGAGCAGGTAGTCGGTCAACTTGCTCACGTCGCTGATGCTCACCTCACCGTCACCATCCGCGTCGCCACGCAGGCCAGCGTTCTTCGCGGTGAAGTAGCCCGGGTTGCTGGGTCCGCCGTCGATGTGGGCATAGGTCTTGTCCGTCGGGTTGGATGAGTTCCAGGTCGTGCCCTGGCCGCCCACCAGGCTGGTGCAGTTATAGAACATATAATCTGATGCTGTCACAGCCGCAGTACTCCAGCCATTCCCCACATAGACAGTTCGCAGATTGCTGTCGCCTTGGAACATATTTACCATATTGGTCACGTTGGATGTGTTGAAGTGGCTCAGGTCAAGGCTTGTCAAACTTTCACAGAGAGCGAACATGATAGCCATTTCGGTCACGTTGGACGTGTTGAAGTGGCTCAGGTCAAGGCTTGTCAAACTTCCACAGAAAGCGAACATGCAAGACATATTGGTCACCTTAGACGTGTTGAAATGGCTCAAGTCAACGCTCGTCAGGCTAGTGCAGTAACCGAACATGCCGTACATATTGGTCACCTCGCTGGTGTTCAGGTAGCTCATGCCTGTGATGGATTGAAGATTTTGCATGTTCAAAAACCAACAGTAGGTAGTCGTCGGGCGGGCATTAGCGAACGATGAGTTAAAGACCACCTTGGTCACACTGGCGTTGTTGCCGTCAGTGTACCAACCAGGATAGTTGTCTGCCGTGTTCAGGCTGTAGGACGTTCCTGTGCGGCTGCTGCGCTGGCTGTCGAAGTAGAACGTCAGCGTCTTGTTCGATGACGTGTAGCAGGCATAGGCCTCTTTGAATTCGGTGAAGTAGCCCGGGTTGCTCGGGCCGCCGTCGATGTGGGCATAGGTCTTGTCCGTCGGGTTGGAGGAGCTATAGGTCGTGCCCTGGCCGCCCACCAGGCTGGTGCAGCCATCGAACATACCATAAGATTCGATCACGGAAGCCGTGGTCCAACCACTGCCCACATAGATGGTCCGCAGATTGGTGCAGTAAGCGAACATGCAAGACATATTGGTCACCTCGCTGGTGTTCAGGTAGCTCAAGCCAGTGATGGTTTGAAGATTACCCATCTCATTGAACCAACAGTAGGTGGTCGTCGGGCGGGCACCGGCGAACGACGAGTCAAAGACTACCCTGGTCACATAGTAATTGATGCCTTCGGGGTCCGATTCACCGGGGGCGGTCCAGATGGGCTCGTTGCTGCCTGTGTTCAGGTCGAAGGTCAAGGCCGTCCCGCGGGAGGCGCGCTGGGTGTCGTAGTAGAATGTCAGCGTATTTTGTGAGTCCACGTATGAGTAGCAGACATAGGCCTCTGGCACGTTCTTATCGCGGAAGTAACCCGGGTTGCTGGGACCGCCATCGATGTGGGCATAGGTATGGTCATTCAGGTTGAAAAGGCTGTAGGCCGTGCCCTTGCCGCCCACCAGGCTGGTGCAGCCATCGAACATACCTGTGGAGTTTATCACGGCTGTCGTTTTCCACGCATTGCCCACATAGATGCCATATAGATGGTAACTGGCATCGAACATATGTTCCATGTTGGTCACCTTGGCCGTATTGAAACTGCTCAGGTCAAGGCTCGTCAAAATATAGCATCTGTAGAACATGTTTTGCATGTCGGTCACTTTAGCAGTGTTAAAACTGCTCAAGTCAATCCAGTCCAAATATCGGCATTCACTGAACATCCACGCCATGTTAGTCACCTCACTAGTGTTCAGATAACTGATTCCTATTATATCATAAAGATTCTTCATACAATAAAACCACTTGCAGGTGGACGTCGGGCGTGCGCCAGCGAACGAGGGGTCAAAGACCACCTTGGTCACACGGGCATTGGTGCCGTCGGTGTACCAGGCGGGGTCGTTATAACCCGTGTTCAGGCTGTAGGACGTTCCCGTGCGACTGCTGCGGTAGTTGTCGTAGTAGAACGTCAGCGTCCAGTTCGAAGACTGGTAATTAGCGTAGGCCTCGGCAGCGGCGGCGCCGAGGGCACACATCATGGCCGCCAGCAGGACGGCAAAACGGAGGAGTAAATTTTTCTTTTTCATAGTAATATCGTATTAAAAGTTAATATCTGCCGCAAATATAATGAATTTTTCTTAGCTTTTAGCTATTAACTATTAGTTTTTTTGCGGGCATCCGCACAATTTTGCCTCACGTTTATCAAACAACACGGACAACGTGGAACTACATAAACAACAACTTTTTTGCCTCACGCCAAGACGCTAAGATTTTGGATTTGAAGACAAGAAAGACAA
>JAEEGI010015408.1_pt1 | contig 15923 bp, 13 predicted proteins | sample 8958751 | NCBI WGS metagenome assembly JAEEGI01 (sample SAMN16246545, study PRJNA631951) | gut metagenome | biome: gut microbiome; feature: rumen; material: KS-attached | host: Bos | place: Iran: Karaj | collected 2018-10
ACTTCCACACCATCAAGCGCTTTCACCAATTCACGGACCTGCTCACCCGTTTTTTTGCCGAAGTCACCAATATTCACACCCGTCAGCACAATCTCTTTTCCACCTTCGCGTGCCGCTTCTTCAGCCTGAGCTACTAACGAGGCAATGGAAGGATTGCGACTAAATCCACGAGCGTATGGAATGGTGCAATAGGTGCAGAAATAATCACAACCGTCCTGTACTTTCAAGAAAAAACGCGTGCGGTTTCCACGTGAACAGCTTGGTGCAAAAGTTTTGATATCCTTTGTTTTCTGGCTGAACGACTTGCCCTCAACCACTCCACTCCATGCATCAGACAGAAATTGCACGAGATTTGCTTTCTCGTTGGTACCAAGAACAAGATCAACTCCTTCTATCTGAGCCACCTCATCGGTTTCCAACTGAGCATAACACCCAGTCACAACGACAAAAGCCCCTGGATGCTGACGTACTAAACGGTGAATGACCTGCCGACACTTGTGATCAGCCACTTCAGTCACCGAACAGGTATTAATCAAACAAATATCTGCAGTTTCGCCTTTCGAAGCCGTCTTCACGCCCAATTCCTCCAACATCTTTCCAAAAGTAGATGTTTCAGAGAAGTTCAGCTTGCATCCAAGAGTTGCATAAGCCGCCTTTTTTCCTTGAAAGACCGATGTATCAATCATATATATAAATAAGGTGTATTGTTTACGCGCACAAAGGTAGCGCTTTTTTTCCTAAAAACATCGAAAAAACGCCACATTTCGCTTTTGGGTATATTTTACACTAAATTTTAACATTTCACAAATATCTAAGAATCAGTTACTTACAAAAAAGTTACAAAAACAGCACAAAAAAAAACAAAAAAAAAGTATCACCGTATCGAAAAAAATGTATAACTTTGCAGCGTTTTAATTAACAAATGATTGTTTTACAGATTTAAAAGCAAAGAAAGAAATGAAAAAGATTGCATTTATGTTCGTAGCAGCTGCTATGTTTGTAGCTTGCGGTGAGAAGAAGGCTGCTCAGGAGGCTGAGGTTGCTGAGGTAGAGGAAGCTGTTGAGAACGTTATCGACTCAGCTGCTGTTTGGGCTCTCGTTGGTGACACCACTGGTATGGCTGCTGATTCTATCGCTGCTAAGTTCCAGGCTGTATGTGACTCTATCCAGGCTGCTGCTGCCGCTGCTGACACAACTGCTGCTGACACAACAGCTGTTGCTGGTGAGTAATCTCTACGAACTTAATGAGAAAGAAAAATACCGTTGGACTCAGTCCGACGGTATTTTTGTATTTTATTGACGATAAAGGGGCTCGTCTTTGACAAGCCCCTTTATCATTTAATTATTGGCTTTTCTATATACAGCCTCCATGTCAGAAGACTGTAGTACTTCCATAGCTCCAACTGTAATAGTGCCTCCCCTACTACATTTCGCCACCATCTCAGCTATCTCTTCATCGGTCACCTTACGTCCAATGAGTTCGGGAATACTTGTTGGCATTCCGATAGTACGATAGAACTGTTCCATAGCTTCTATTCCTTTCAAGGCGGTTTCCTCTGGATGAGCGAAATCATTAGTTACGCCCATCACGTTGACGGCAAACTGCACAAAGCGCGACACGTGCTGCGGCATGACATAACGTGCCCACGATCCCCACAAAGCAGCTAATCCTGCACCATGCGTCACACCAAAGAGTGCACTAAGTTCATGTTCCAAACGATGAGTGGCAAAGTCTTTCTCAGTACCACATTCTGTCAAGTCATTATGAGCCAGCGAACCAGCCCACATGATTTGAGCTCTATTGCGATAATCATCTGGATGCTTCAGCACCTCAACAGCACAATCCTTCACAGTACGGAGCAACGCCTCAGCAATCGCGTCGGTCAAAGTCATTTCCTCATATTTTGAGAAATAACGTTCCATCGTGTGCATCATAATGTCGGTAGCGCCAGCAGCGGTCTGATAAGGAGGAAGCGTATAGGTGCGCTCAGGATTCATGATACAGAAGCGCGCACGACAAAGGTCGCTATTGATACCACGTTTCACAAGCCCCTCATCCTTCGTAATGACACAACTGCTCGACATCTCGCTGCCTGCAGCAGGAATGGTAAGCATTACGCCAATAGGCAGGCAGGACTGTGGAACGGCCTTCCCTTCCCAAAAGTCCCATACTGGACCATCGTAGCCAACACCATATCCAATGGCCTTAGCTGAGTCAATCACACTACCACCGCCTACTGCAAGGATGAAGTCAATTTTTTCCTCACGACAGAGCGCTATGCCCTGCTCCACCATTGAAAGCAGCGGATTGGGAACCACACCGCCCAACTCCACATAATAGATGCCCGCCTCCTGCAACATTGCAAATATTTTGTCGAGCAATCCAGAGCGCCGAGCTGAGCCTCCACCATAATGTATGAGCACACGTTTTCCGCCATTAGCTTTTATCAGTTCAGACAGTCGGTCTTCAGAATTGCGACCAAACACAACACGTGTCGGAGCATAGTAATTAAAGTCTTTTATCATCACATCATATTTTTTAATCTGTTGCTGCAAAATTACAAAATATTCACGATAAAATCACGTTATATAGTAAACATTAACTGATTCAATGAAAGATACAACACTCATTTCTGTTGTAACACCTATATATAATGGCTCTCTTTTTCTGAAAAAAGCCTACGAATGCCTCTGTCGTCAGACCTATCGGCACTGGCAATGGGTTGTTGTCGATGATGGCTCGACCGACGACACGCGCCGACTCATGAGGGAACTGAGCGACAGTGACCGACGGGTGAAATACACTTGGCAGCACAACAGCGGATCAGCCAAGCAACCACGCGACCGTGCTGTATTCCAATCAACAGGTGAACTGATTCTTCCTTTTGACATTGACGACCGCATTGCCGACGATTACTTACAGAAAATGCTTGACAGGCTGAATGAAACAGATGCCGACATTGTTTACCCCCAAATGCTGTTTACCGACATCGTCACAGGCAACATCAAAAGCACATTGCCAGTCGAAGGATTTGATATCAGTTCTGTTTATAAAGGAAGCGACTTGGTGAAAGAGACAATGCCTGAATGGCGCATTGGTTGTAATGGCGGACTCTATCGCAGAGCGATGTGGGTGAACATGTCATGGTTGGAAGAGCACGACCCTATTTGGACTTATTCCGACGAGGTAGATGAGCGCTGCTATTTAATGAAAGCCCAAAGAGTGGCATTTTCAAAGGCCCAATACTTCTACATCGTCCATCAAGACTCTATCACCAACAAGCCTTCGTACAAGCTCTTTCACTTACTGAAGAACAACACTCAGCTGGCAGAACTGATAAAACAGAAGTTCGGAGAAGAAAGCGAGGAATATCGTCTTGCGAATCAGAAAGTGCTGTATGGATGGCGCAGCATGATGGCTTACTATTTGCAACACTACGAGGAACTGTTTGATGCCGACGGACAGATACAGCATGACCTGTCAAAAGCCTATGCGCAGATTAATGTCTCGCTGCTTCCGTTGAAAGATCGCATTCATTTTCTTTACTTCTGCAATGAACACGTGCTACAGACATTCATGGCCTTAAAGTACTCGCCTAAATGGCTGAAAGAAAAGCTGATGCAACACTTTGCGAGTGAGAAGTACCGTTTTAATGTGATTCGAAAGCGTACAGAAGAGCAAACGAAACAACAAATCAGTAATAGTTATGCTGAAGCTGAACGGAAGCCTCATGTTGAGCCATACGCCATCAGTATGTTTTGCGGCAATACTGCCAGCGGAGGATTGGTAGACCGATTACGAGGAGCCGTCAGTCTCTATGCCGCATGCAAGGTAGCCAACCGTCCTTTCCGCTTGTATTTCACACATCCGTTTCAACTTACGGATTATCTGATTCCCAACGAGTACGACTGGCGCATCGAAGCAGACGAAGTCAGCTTTGCTCCCAGCCAGACGCAGCCTGTTATCTTAGACACTCAGACCGATACAGCCTGGGAACGAAGTTGGCAACGTGAACAGTTCGCCAAAGCCTTACAAGAAGGCAATGGTATTCAGCTTCATTTCTATAGCAATGCGCAATTCTGCTACGACGATGACTTTTCTGGGCTGTTCAATGAGCTTTTCAAGCCTTCAGACCAGCTACAGGAGAGCATTAATCATATTCTCAAGCAGATAGGCGGACCATATCTGACTATCTCTGCCCGTTTCTGCAATCTGCTGAACGACTTCAACGAAGAGACCTATTCCGATCCGCTCTCCAAAACGGAACAGGAACAGCTTATTGCAGCCTGTCTTTCCCAAGTGAAGCGCATTCACCAGCAAAACAGTCATCTACCCATCATTATCTGTTCCGACAGCATTACCTTCGCCAGTGAAGCTCAGTCTCTCGACTATGTAAAAATCATTCCCGGCAACGTCTCTCACATAGGCAATGACACAGTTCGCTACTATCAATACTATGAGAAAACGTTCCTTGACTTCTACATTATCAGCCAGGCGCAGCAGGTATTCCTCTTGAGGGGCAATGCCATGCATAACAGTGGGTTCCCCTATGCAGCTGCCCGCGTGGGCAAGAGGCCTTACAGCATTGTAGAGTTTTAATCATCGTCCTGCGCATGGAGACTACTCAGCAGACTACCAGCAACTATCGCAAGATTGTTTCGAGCACAGTCATCTTCGGTGGAGCTCAGGCTGTGAATCTCATCATGAACGCTGTGCGCGGCAAGCTCGTGGCATTTCTTCTCAGCTCCACCGGCATGGGCATCATGTCGCTGTTGCAGAATGCAGCCAACACCATTCAGCAATTGTCTCTTTTGGGCATTAACATCTCCGCAGTCAGGCACATCTCACAGGTAGATAAAGACGGACAGGAAGAGGTGCTTTCAGCTTCGGTAAAAATAGTGCGCATACTTATATTTGCCACTTCATGCTTAGGGCTATTATTTACCCTTGCCTTCTCGCCACTCATGTCGAAGATATCATTCGGCACGATGGATTACATATCAGCTTTCCTGCTGCTTAGCCTGGCAGTCTTTTTCAATGTGATGAGTTCTGGCGAAATGGCTATCATGCAAGGTCTGCGCCGATATAAGCAGTTAGCATTCTGTTCTATCGTTCCTGCCATCTGTGGCTTGCTCATCAGCATTCCCATCTACTACTTTTGGGGCGTTCAGGGCATTGTACCTGCCATGATTCTCTCAGGTGCCATCTATTATGCTGCCATACGTTACTATTCCTATCGCGAGCCATCACATCTAAAAAAGCCGCGTCCCTCATTTAAGACCATTTGGACAGAGGGTCAGGAGATTATTCAGTTCGGCCTCGTCATGACGTTCGGCACTGTTGTGGGAGCTGTCACCACGTATGCACTTACTGCATTTGTCAGCAACATCGGTTCGGTGAGCGATGTAGGCTTCTATCAGGCAGCAAATTTCATTACCATGCAGTACATCAGCATGATTTTCACGGCTATGGCTACTGACTTCTACCCCCGTCTGTCGGCACTCATCTTACGAAAGGCTGAAGCCCATCAATTAGTCAATCAACAGACCGAGGTGGTGCTTTTCATTGTCACGCCGCTCTCCCTACTCATGATTCTGACGGCTCCGCTACTCATCACCGTACTTCTCACCAATGAATTTCAATCCATCCGTACCATCGTCTATTTCATGGGGCTGGCCAGCATCTTCAAAGCCCTGTGTTTCCCAATGGACTATATAGCCTATGCGAAAGGCGACAAGAAATACATTATGTGGATTGAAACAATCTGGGGCAATGCCAAGACTTTCAGCGTTATCGCCCTTTTCTATTATTTCTTCGGACTCAATGGGCTGGGCTATGGTGCACTCTGTTCTGCTGTCATCGATGTCATCGTCAGCATCATACTCACCCGCTTGCGCTATGATTTCAGCCTTTCTGCCCCCGTGTTCCGTCTGCTGGCAGTTATGCTCACCCTTGCTGCGGTATGTTTCATGGCTACGTTTATATCCTCAACCATCCTCAGCTACACCATCATGTCACTGGCAACAGGCAGCTGTATTGCCTACAGTCTCATTGGGCTGAACCGCCGACTCGATTTCATGGCTATTCTGCAGCGTTTCAGGACAAAAGGCAACGTCAGCTCCTAATTTTTCGAAATTCGATACCAAGGGGGCAACATTTTACCTTGTAGCTACGTTTATATGATAGTATTATGACCTTGAGTATCGTCATCCCCGTCTATCGTGTTGAGAACTCGCTTGAGCGATGCCTCCAGAGCATTGTGGAACAATCGTTCACCAACTGGGAGGCCATTCTTGTTGACGACGGTTCGCCCGACAATTGTCCTGCCATTTGTGATGTCTGGGCGGAGCGCGATGCCCGATTCAGTGTTATTCACAAGGAGAATGGAGGACTGAGCGATGCCAGGAATGCCGGCATCGACATAGCCAAGGGCGACTACATCACGTTTGTTGACTCCGACGATTTCGTTGCTCCCAACACCTACGGACCGCTAATGGAGCAGCTTGACATGCGCCCCGACATCGATATTCTTGAGTATTCGCTCATCAAGCAATACGGTTCCCCACAGGAAGAAGCAGTCTTGCTCAACGACTGTACCTATACCGACCTGCGCACTTATTGGCTCGACGGACTTGCTTATCAGCACACCTATGCCTGCAACAAACTGTTTCGTCGTACGCTCTTCGATGAGGTCAGATTTCCGAAAGGAATCGTATTCGAAGATTTTTACACGTTACCACTTTTGTTGGAGCGCGCCCGTCTCACTGCCACCACTTCATTAGGACTTTACTACTACTGCGCCAACAGCGAAGGCATCACCAGTCAGGCTACTGGCACAGAACTGAATATGCTCCTACAGGCCAATCTCACCATGTATGAAAAACTCAGGTTGCAACATAGTGCCAGCGAAGAGGCCTACTATATGAGCATACTGAACATTCAGCTCTCCACTTGCCTATATACAGGCGCTGAGCCACTCCTGCCCGACAGGAAAATAGCCCATCCCTTTCAGTTAAACGGACTGTCTGCCAAAGTAAAGGCCATCTTACTCAATATATTAGGAATCAAAAATTTATGCACACTCTACAAGAACATATTCCGAATGAAAAGACCCCATTAGTCAGTTTCATCATTCCCTACTATAACCTGCCGGTGAGCATGCTCAGCGAGTGCATAGACTGCATCCTATCGCTCTCGCTGCGTCCCTTCGAACGGGAGATTATCGTGGTTGACGACGGCTCCGACCGTTCCCCTTTGCAACAGCTCAGGGGCGACGTCACTGACGAGGTAATCTACATACGCCAGCGTAACGGCGGACTAAGCGCTGCACGAAACACAGGCATACGGATGGCCAGTGGCACATATCTGCAATTCCTTGATGCCGACGACCTTCTGCTTAGGACTCCTTACGAGCACTGTCTCGACATTGCCAGATATCAGCCAGCCGACATGATTCTCTTCAATTATACTGACCAGATTGCAGAGGAGCTTTCTGTCTATCAAGACGAACCGCCCATGAGCGGCACTGACTACATGCGGAAGCACAACCTTCACGGCACAGCCTGTGGCTACCTGTTCAAGAAATCTATTTTGGGCGATTTGCGCTTCACACCCGGCATCTACCACGAGGACGAAGAGTTTACTCCACAGCTGTTCATCAGAGCCGAACGGGTGATTGCCACCTGCGCTAAAGCCTACTACTACCGTAACCGCCCCGATTCCATCATCACGTCTGCCAATGTACGCCATAAACTGAAACGCATCAATGACTTCAAGACGGTCATAGTCAAACTGCACAAGCTGGCCGACACGTTGCCTACTGATGACAAGACAGCCATGCAAAGACGGGTAGCACAACTGTCAATGGACTTCGTCTATAAGGTTATCATTGAAACTCGCAACAGCCATTATCTCGAACGACAGATAGACAGTCTCCATAAGCTTGGCTTGTTTCCTTTGCCCGATAAAGACTACTCCACTAAATACACGTGGTTCCGCCGTCTCGCCAACACGAAAGCCGGACTCAAGCTGCTCATGAAAATGTTGCCTTTAATGGAAAGAGAAAGATAATGCGAATACTACTGATAGGCGAATACAGCAATGTGCATGCAACACTTGCCAAAGGGCTACGCACATTGGGACATGAAGTGACCGTCGTTTCGAACGGTGATTTCTGGAAAGACTATCCACGCGACATCGACGTGGCTCGCCCCGAAGGTTGTCTGGGCGGACTGCGCCTGCTGCTCAAAGTGTGGAGCCTGCTGCCCCGTCTGCGTGGCTACGATGTGGTGCAACTCATCAATCCCATTTTCTTTGAACTGAAAGCCGATCGCCTATTGCCGCTCTATCGATACCTACGCCGCAACAACCGCCACATGCTGCTCTGTGCGATGGGTATGGACTACTACTGGGTGAGCGAGTGCACCTTCAACAAGCCTCTGCGCTATAGTGACTTCAACATTGGATCCCATGTGCGCACCGATGCCCCTGCCATCAAGGAGCAACGTGAGTGGTTGGGAACGCCCAAAGAACAGCTGAACAGAATGATAGCCAACGACTGCGACGGCATCGTAGCAGGACTTTATGAAGACTATATCTGCTATGAGCCTCACTTCAAGGAGAAGACCCGTTTCATTCCTCTTCCCATCGATATTCCGTCGGCTTCCGATTCCACTCGTCCATTCTCTGACACTTCTCAAAAACTGCACATTTTTATCGGCATCAGCAAGGGACGAAGCCAATACAAAGGAACAGACATCATGTTACGCGCAGCCGAGGACATTCTAAAGAAATATCCTGAGAAGGTGCAATTACTAAAGGCTGAAGGCATACCCTTCGAACAATATAAAAAGATGATGGACGGCGCAGATGTCATTCTCGATCAGCTGTATAGCTACACCCCCTCCATGAATCCCCTACTGGCTATGTCGAAAGGCATCATCTGCGTGGGAGGTGGTGAACCGGAGAATTACGACATTTTGGGCGAGCACGAGTTGCGCCCCATCATCAATGTGGAGCCTAACTACGAGAGCGTGTTTCAGCAACTGGAGATGCTGGTGCTGCATCCAGAACGCATTCCGGAGCTGAAACACCAGAGCATAGAATATGTGAAGCGGCATCACGACCATCTGAAGGTAGCTCGCCAATACGAAGCTTTCTATCACTCACTTCAAGAGTGACATGCTCACTCAGAGCGTTTAACATAAACTCTCGATGCGTTTAGCATAAACACTCGATGCATTTAACAAAGAGTCCGATGCATTTAACAAAGAGTCCGATGCATTTAACAAAGAGTCCGATGCATTTAACGAAGAGTCCGATGCGTTTAACGAAGAGCTAAATGCGTTTAACAATCATTACGATTGATGGTTACAGAAAAAGGCTGCACTCTTTCGAGCACAGCCTTCATTCTTTTTACTTGTAAGCTTCGAACCTTAAGCCTCTGCAGGAGCTTCTTCGGCAGCGGGAGCTTCAGCAGCCTCAGCGGCAGCAGCTTCAGCAGCCTCGGCGGCAGCAGCAGCCTTCTTCTCAGCCACCTTCTTAGCTACAGCTTCGTTCACCTTCTTCTCCTCGTCAAGAGCCTTCTTGGCAGCGTCCTTCTTAGCCTTAGCCTCGTCCTCGCGTACCTTGTCAAGACCCTTCTGCTTGTCGGCCTTCCATGCATCGAACTTCTTCTGAGCAGCAGCCTCATCGAAAGCGCCCTTCTTCACGCCACCGCGCAGGTGTTTCATCAGGAGCACGCCCTCACGGCTGAGGATGTTGCGAACGGTGTCAGTGGGCTGAGCGCCTACCTCCAACCAGTACAATGCACGGTCGAAATTCAAGTCTACCGTGGCGGGATTGGTGTTAGGATTGTAAGTACCAATCTTCTCAGTGAAACGACCATCACGTGGTGCACGAGCGTCGGCGATTACGATGCTGTAGAAAGCATAGCTCTTACGGCCACCGCGCTGCAATCTGATTTTTGTTGCCATGTTTTTTTGTTGTTTTTGAATAAATAAAAATTGAATTTCATGCTATCAACTCGTGAAAGCGGCTGCAAAGTTAGTAAAAAGTTTGCTAAACAAAAAACTTTTTCGTACTTTTGTGCCAATGAAACGCGAATTATCCATATTGATTCCTGTTTATAACACGGTGTGCACCAGCATTGTAGGCATTCTATTACAACAATGCCAACACTTGGCTGACGAATCTGGCTCCTTCGATTACGAGATTCTTGTAGCTGACGATGGTTCTTCACTTCAGTCCTGCATCGAAGCCAACAGAGCAATCAACCAATTTCCTCACTGTCAGTTGATTGAGAAAGAAGAGAATACCGGCAGTGCCGCCACACGCAACTTTCTGGCAGGAAAGAGCCACTACCAGTGGCTGCTCTTCCTCGACAGCGATATGGACATTATCAGCCCCAACTTCATAGCAGACTATATGAAACAGGAAGGAAGAGGCGTAATAAATGGAGGCATCCGCATAGGCGATGGCAGTCCCACCAATCTGCGCTTTCTGTATGAGAAACATTCCGAACCCAAGCATACAGCCGAGAAACGCTCACAAAAGCCTTACCACTATTTCCGCTCCACTAATTTTATGATTGAGCGCCAGTTGATGCTGAGCTGCCCCTTCGACGAACGTTTCAAAAAGAGCGGCTACGAAGATGTGCTCTTCGGCAAACAGCTGAAACAGCGCCGTGCCCCAATCTCACACATTGAGAACCCAACCCTCATGACTGATTTTGAGCCGAACCCAAACTACGTAGCAAAAATAGAGCGAAGCCTGCGCACCCTCCATCAGTTCCGCAACGAACTGCAAGGATTTTCGCAAATTCTCACTTTCGACAAGGGCATCCACCTCAGCATTGTGCGCAACACGCTCATCCTCTGCCACAAGACCTTCGGAAAGTTAGCACGCAGAAACCTGTGCGGCAATCATCCTAACCTGCAAATTTTCAACCTCTATAGACTCGGTTATTATTTATCATTAACTAAAAACAATTCACAACTATGACACGCAGATTTGCATTCAAAATGTTCCTCAAGCCCGGCTGTGAGGAAGAGTACGAAAAACGCCACGCCGCCATCTGGCCCGAACTGAAACAGATGATCAAGGATCAGGGTGTAGGCAACTACAGCATCTACTGGGACCGCGACACCAACATTCTCTTTGCCTACCAAGAGTGCTCGAAGGAAGGCAACTCTCAGGACACAGAGAACGTGGACCCCATCACTCAGCGCTGGTGGGACATGATGGCTGACATCATGGAGGTCAATCCCGACAACTCGCCCGTCACCATTCCCCTGCCCGAGCTGTTCCACTTAGACTAAGCGTTACACCTTATTATATATACGCGCGTATAGACATCTTTTTCAATATCATCGCTATTGGCATCTCGCTCATCCCACAGAGCGAGATGCCTTTCTTTATGTAAGAAACCTTTTTGTTTCCTTTCAGAACGTTAAATATCGGAATATTTTTGGTCTGCGGTGACGAGAGTTCGTGCAAAAATAGTAACTTTGTTGACGCAAAACATAAAGCACAAAAGAGCTATTCATGTGTATGAAAAATAAAGCCATCTTCACCGTACTACTGGCATTTCTGACAATAGCAGGATATGCGGAAAACAGCAAGATTACGAATCGGACCAACGGAAGTATAACCTTCGTCGTGGACGAGAATCTTACACCCAGCATACACCAAAGGGACTTATATACAGGAAAGAGCATTGCCAAGTTCATGCTGTCAGAAGAAGAGATTCCGTATGATGTGCAGCGCATCATCACTACGAGCTTTTCAGGAGAAAACAATTTAATGTACATAGGTAAGGATGCGTTCTACAGATGCATCGTAGAAGCATACGCTAACCACCAGTCAGTAACGCTCTCGCCTGACATGGTTTGGCTCGTCATCAGTCAGGGCTTTGCCCGATATGTGAATGCCCATGCGGAAAAACTGCGCCCAAAATTGGTAAGCCATGAAGGGAAAATGGATTTGGCCATTATGACGGAGAAGGACCTGCTGAGCGAGGAGATAGACTGGCCATCGCTGATCGACGATTTCGCGTCACAGATAGGAAAGCACACCAAAGACAGCATTGCCGGAACCATCACCTCCGACTTCACGACCACAGGTCCAGTGGAGCGTGTGGCATCGCAGATTACACTGATGGAAAGCGTAAAGTCCTATTTCGAGTATATCGTTTACCGCATTGCCTGCGGCATCACTACCGTCACGTTACAGGGAACGGTTGAGGATTGGCAGCGGGTGCTTGAGAAGACCAGACAGTTGAAGCAATATGGACTCGATACATGGATAAACACGCTGGAACCCATACTGCAAGAGTTCGTGCAGGCTGCCGACGGGCATCCGAATCAGACATTTTGGAAAAGCATGGTTAAGAAGCAGACCGTTGACGCGCTAAAAGGCGGAGCTTGCAGTCCTGACAAGCCAACAGAACTCGACGGTTGGATACTGAAGTTCTTTCCTGACGAGAACGGAAAGACCCTTGACAAGGTAAACCATACCAAGGAAATGCCATCGGAATACGTGCGTGTCAATTTCAAGTATCGTGTAATCAGTCCGGATAATGGCAATCTCATCGGCGAAACGCCAATGGAACTGTGGGCAGGATTCATCGGAGCAAAGGCCAATACCGCCAACAATATGCTGACACCAAAGATGGGATGGCTCGTGCGTGTGGCGGAGAGCGATGACGAAACTTTGAACGAACTCAAGAAAAACAACAACGACTGGGGGATACATCTTCGCGTTCAAGAAGTAACGGAAATGCTTTCCCAACTGAAACACATCAAAACGCTTGAGCTGGAATTTACAGGAAAAGTGGTCTTGCCAGAATGGATGAACAGACTGACCATTGACAACTTCACAGTAAAAGGAAAAATGACCAGTGCGGAGAAAGCCGCAATCAAGAAACGGTTTCCAAATATAAGTTTCTGATATGAGGACAAATCACATGTGTAGGTATCGCCATCATCAACTTTTTCGAAGATGTAAGCACATTGACATATTTTTCGAAAAAAGATGGCGCGAAATTTGCAAGTATCGAGAAAAGTATGTACCTTTGCACCGCATTTAAGCGAAAGTGCATTTCGGTAGCTGTAAAGCAAGACCGAGGAAGTTTGGGTGAGTGGCTGAAACCAGTAGTTTGCTAAACTGCCGTACGGGTGACTGTACCGGGGGTTCGAATCCCCCAGCTTCCGCACACGCTGGTCGGTTCATCTAACGGTTAGGATACAAGATTCTCAATCTTGGCATAAGGGTTCGATTCCCTTACCGACTACAGAATTTCCCCAACAACATTTTCGAATAAAGTAACTAACTGGTCGGTTCATCTAACGGTTAGGATACAAGATTCTCAATCTTGGCATAAGGGTTCGATTCCCTTACCGACTACAAGAAGACATCGAAGACCCGTGAATGGGTCTTTTTTTGTATCTAAAAGAGAGCACAATGGACAACCAATTTTCAAGAACCCGCCTTTTGATTGGCAGTGCAGCCCTGAAGAAGCTCGCGGCATGCCACATAGCTGTTTTTGGCGTTGGGGGCGTGGGCGGCTACGCGACAGAGGTGTTGGCCCGCAGCGGAATTGGAGCACTCGACTTGATAGACAACGACCGTGTGTGTCTATCAAACATCAACAGACAAATCATTGCACTTCACTCTACCGTAGGGAGACTGAAGGTGGACGTGGCCAAAGAACGTATTCACGACATCAACCCTGACTGCGAAGTGCGTACCTACCCCACTTTCTACTTACCGGAGAATGCCGACGAATTCAATCTCTTACAATATGACTATGTGATAGACTGCATTGATACTGTCACAGCAAAGCTGGAGATTATTCGTCGCTGTCACCATCTTGGAGTGCCTGTCATATCAAGCATGGGTGCTGCCTTTAAGATGGATGCTACAGGCTTTCGCGTTGCCGACATTGAACAGACACAGATGGATCCGCTGGCAAAGATTATCCGCAAGAAACTGCGCAAGGAAGGTATTCACGGGGTAAAAGTGGTATATAGCGAAGAACAACCACTGGCAGTCAGCGACCGTTCCACCCCTGCCTCTAACGCTTTCGTGCCTGCAGCAGCAGGACTCATCATAGGAGGCGAAGTGGTGAAAGACCTCATCAAAGACACAATGGGTCTTGAGGGGACAGAGGATGAAGAACAAAGCAATATAATATAAATAGGTATGGAGGAATGACTATGAACCGAAACGAGAAATTCATTATCACCATCAATCGAGAGATAGGAAGCGGAGGACGTACCGTTGGGCGCATTTTGGCCGAACGCCTCAATGTGAGATATTACGACAAAGCCATCATACAAGGACTCACAAATAAGTTCGGCCTGAACATTGAAGAAATAGAGCGTCTGAAAGCCCAGGAAACCAAAGAGCCATCCTGGTGGGAGGAGTTCAACATGTACTACAGGAAGTTATTCAATATTTCCGACAGCACCCCCAAGCCTACCACTGCTGCCATGTTCGAGACAGAACGAATGATTCTGGAGAGCTTGGCCAAAAGAGAATCATGCGTGATAGCTGGACGCAGCACTTTTCTCATCTTTCGCGAGTGGAAGAACCGAGTAAACGTGTTCTTGCAAGCCTCGATGAGTCACCGTATTGAAAGGCTCATGAACAAAAGAGGAATACGCTATGAAGATGCCATCGACATCATAGAGAGTGTTGACGAAGGACGCGAAGCCTATATCAAGAAATATAGCGATCGCTCACGCTACGACACACGCAACTACGACCTCATCATCTCGATGGATAAGCTGAGTGAGGAGGATGCTGCCGACATCATCATGGAGTACATCAAACGCACTGAGAAGCAAGACTAAAAAAAATAACGTTATATGAGGAGAAGCGTCATGTCATTCTGCTTGTTGATGCTGACAGTCATCATGCAAGCACAAATCACCAATCCTGTACATTTCAAGACAGAGCTGAAAACAACAAGTGGCGATATGGCCGAAATACTGTTTACAGCAATGATTGATAACGGATGGCACGTCTATTCTACTGATTTGGGACAGGACGGACCTATCGAGGCAACATTCACTGCAGTCAAGCTGAATGGTGCCGAACTGGTGGGTAAACTTCAACCACGCGGCAAGCTCACAGAGCAGTACGACAAAATGTTTGGCATGAAGCTCCGCTATTTTGAAGGAAAGGGAACCTTCGTTCAGACAATCCACTTCACGAAGCCAGACTATGCGATAGAGGGCTATCTGGAATATGGGGCATGTAGCGATGAGATGTGTTTACCGCCTACACAAGTGGAATTCAAGTCAAGTGGAAAGTCGCCCGTAGCACTCGCCAAGCCTGAGAAAGATGAGAAAGCAGAAAAAACGGAGAAAGCAGAGAGCACAGAAGCAGATACAGTAAAAGCGGTGGAAGCGGAAGCGCCTACCGAGGCAGAACCATCTATAGAAGAAGCCAGTAAAGACATGGATCTATGGACGCCCATCACTTCCGAGCTCAATGCTTTCAGCCAAAACGAGAATAGCAACTCCACGGCATGGTGGATGATATTCCTGCAAGGCTTACTGGGTGGATTCCTTGCTATTCTGACCCCCTGCGTCTGGCCCATCATTCCGATGACAGTATCCTTTTTCCTAAAGAGAAACAAGGAACAATCGAAAGCCATCAACGAAGCAGTCACCTATGGGGTTTCCATTGTGGTGATATACTTATTGCTGGGGCTCATCGTAACATTGTTCTTTGGTGCATCGGCCCTGAACGCTATTTCCACAAATGCGCTATTCAACATCCTGATAGCCTTGCTGCTCATCGTGTTTGCTGCATCATTCTTTGGTGCTTTCGAACTTACCCTTCCTTCCAAATGGACAAACTGGATTGACCAGAAATCAGAAAAAAGCACTGGTCTCCTTTCCATTTTCCTCAT
>JAEEGI010015412.1_pt1 | contig 15921 bp, 14 predicted proteins | sample 8958751 | NCBI WGS metagenome assembly JAEEGI01 (sample SAMN16246545, study PRJNA631951) | gut metagenome | biome: gut microbiome; feature: rumen; material: KS-attached | host: Bos | place: Iran: Karaj | collected 2018-10
ATGATTTAAATGGTACTTTAACCTTTGCAATCCTTCCAATAGCATTTTTAGGATTTTGGTTATCATCTAAGATGGTACCAAAATCCGGTTTTTCTTCAGAACGATAGCTCCCATTACTAAGCATATCAGAAACGGCATTAATTGGATCATAAATACTGTCCAATTTGCTAATGCTGATGATTTTGACTTTTGTTGCAGGATAATGAGTCTGCAGGAACTCTTCTAATTGCGCTTCTTCCTCAGACTTCATACATCCAGTTATTAACAATAAAGCCAAACAGATTATTACATTGATCATTATATTCTTCATTTTCTGATAATTTGTTGTAAGATTGTTTTGTTATTGATTATTGTTGTCGAATGGACTTTCATATTTTCCTTTAATCTGTACTTCTTTATATCATCATTACTAATATAAGTATAGGCATGAAAGAAATTTTCTCCATTTAGTATAACAACATTGTCAGAAATAGAATCAATATCACATTCTATAACCACACTTTCTCTACCTTCATATGTTGTTGATACTTGTCTTTTTACTTGGTAATAGTCATTATATCGGTACGGAATAAACAACTCAATTATTAGATTATTATGTATTGAATCTGAAGATATGACAATTCCATCCGCTTCAATTGTAAAAGGATACGGAATTTTATAAGTTGCATAACATATGATAGCAAAAAAAACGGTAACGATCATCGTCCCAGTACGTACTAAAATTGGAGGTATCTGACCCATGACATGCCTTACTTTCTCGCTTCTTAATTCGATCTTCTCTATATCCATATTAACAATAATTCAATTTCCTAATTCCAATTGATTCTTGACTAGATTGTAATATGTCCCTCGCTTTGCCGTCAGGGACTTGTGATTTCCTGTCTCAACAACCTTTCCCTTGTCCATGACTATTATCTGGTCTGCATTCTTTACTGTGCTTAGGCGATGGGCAACTACCACGACAGTCCTGCCTTTGTAGAATGTGCTCAGTTTCTCAACGATGGCACGTTCATTGCTTGCATCCAAAGAATTTGTCGCTTCATCAAGGAAGATGAACTTCGGATTCTTATATACTGCACGTGCAATCAAGATACGCTGCTTCTGACCTTGGCTTAACCCCATTCCGTCCCTTCCAATATTTGTATTGAACTTCAACGGGAGAGCCATAACAAAGTCTTTGACATTAGCGATTTCGGCAGCCATTTCAAGTCTTTCCTCATCTATCTCGCCATCATCAACCGCAATATTCCTTGCAATAGATTCGGAGAATATGACACCATCTTGCATGACAACGCCGCATTGCCGCCGCCACCATTTCAGGTTGTATTCGGATATGTTGTGGCTAGCAATTGTTATCTCACCATTCATTACTGGGTAATACCCCAGCATGAGTTTTATCAGTGTGGTCTTGCCACTTCCTGATGCCCCCACGATGGCCGTGATTTTCCCATCTGGGATATGAATGTTCACGTCCTCAATGGTCTTCGACAGGGCATGAGGGTCATATTTGAAGTCAATATTGCTCAATTCAATATCATGACATTCATTGTCAAACTCTGTTCTTGAACGATTGTAATCTTCCTCATTATCCTTCTTGTGAATCTCATTGATACGCTCAAGACTTATCTTTACATCCTGTACGGAATATATGAAGTGCATAAGTTGCTCTATAGGGCTGTTCAGCTGACCTATGATATACTGCACGGCCAACATCATACCAAGTGTAAGGCTTCCATTGATGACTGCCGTCGCCGAGACAACTGTAATGATAATGTTCTTCATTTCATTGATGAAGATGCTTCCAGCCTCCTGCGTTTGTTGGAGTTTCAGACTCTTCATCTGAATGTGGAACAGGTCTGCCTGTACATCCTCCCATTCCCAGCGTCTGCGCTGTTCGCAGTCTTGCAGTTTGATTTCCTGCATGGAGGTTAGGAATTGATAGGTTTTATTGTTGTTTGCTGCCTGTTGCTCAAAGAGTTCATAGTCAATAACCTTACGACGTCGCAAAAACAGTGCCATCCATCCGCCATACAGAATGCTTCCAATAAGAAATATAAAAAAGATAAGCCTATTATAGACCAACAGCACGCAACTGAAAACAGCAAAGCTAATCATAGAGAATGCCACATTTAATGTCTGCTGTGTCAGGAATGAGTTAACCCGTGAATGATCACCGATACGCTGCATCAAGTCGCCCATCAATTTCGTATCGAAGAAAGACATAGGAAGTTGAAGCAACTTGATAAAGAAGTCGCTTACTAATGATATATTGATACGCATCGAAATGTGTAGTAAGAGCCATCTACGGATAAAATCTACAGATGTCCGGCTGAGTGTGATGACAAGTTGCCCAATCAAAATTAGCCCGATAAAGCCTATATCTTTGTTTTTGATGCCAATATCGACGATATTCTGGGTAAGGAATGGCAATGCGAGTTGTAGCAAGCTACCGACAAACAGGCCAAGTATTATCTGGAAGAAATACTTTCGATATTGCTTGATATAGCCGAATAAGAACTTGAACGGCTTTTCTGTTCGTGTTTCATGTTCGTTGGTGTTATCGTAAAAAGCCTGTGTTGGCTCAAGAAACATGGCAATTCCTTTTCCTTCTTTCCCTTGTCCCATTTCTATCCAATGCTGTTTGAATTCATCTGTTGTGTAAGTTATCAATCCTTTCCCCGGGTCAGCAACGTAAAATTTGCGCCCTTTCTTTACTTTGTATAAGACAACAAAATGATTCTGGTTCCAATGTAGGATACATGGAAACGCAGCGGAAGATAGTTCGTCAATTGTTAAACGACCACTAATAGTATATAATCCAATTTTAACGGCTGCGTCTCTGATGCCAAGAAGGGACACCCCTTCAGTAGTTGTAAAGCAAACGGACGAAAGGTATTTGGAAGAAATCCTCTTGCCGTAATGTGCGCAAATCATTTGCATACAACTTATTCCGCAACTCATCGAATCGTGTTGCCTACAAAATGGAAAATTCTTTATCATAGCCGATTCTTTTCTGCTGTACCAGCACCCGTACCTTTGTACTTGCTTCGGGTAGCATTGAAGTTATACGTGAGTGATGCACCGATGTACTGCGTATAAACGTAGGCATCCTTGCCCGTAGTGGTGACGGGGTAATAACCCGTCCAACGGTCACGGAGATTGCGGAAGATGTCGTTGGCAAAGAGGGCTGCGGTGAGGTTGCCGTCGAGGAATGTTTTCTGCACACGGGCGTTGACGTTGAACTCGTGGGCATAATGGTTGAAGCCGTAGTCGTGGCTGGTGGAATAGTGCAGATAGAGCATCGCTTTCGTGGTTTTGTCGATGGTGAACCAGTTGCGGAAGTTTATCTGCCATTCAGGTTCGTTGCGTTTCGTGGCAAGGCCGTATGCCTGCGTATCGAAGTTCTGCTGAAAGTAACTGAGGGTCAGCGTGGGGTTGTAGAAACCGAACTTGGGCGAGGCTGTCAGCGAGGCGTGGTAACTCTCAAACTTGTCGAAGTTGCGGTTGGTCCAGATGGTAATCTCCGTTCCCTCCTGATACAGACTGCCAAAGTTCAGACGCATATCTTTACTGTGGCTATACCCTGCCGTGAAGTTCAGCCATGAGTAGGTAACGCTGAGGTCGAGGTTCTGCTTGATGGACGGACGAAGCAGGGGATTTCCCCCCTCGTACTCATAGCGATTGTCGTATTGCACGTTAGAGTTCAAAGATTGATAGTTTGGGCGGCTGATGCGCTTGTCATAACCCAGTTGGATGCCCCATTTATTCTTTTGCCACCCGACGGAGAGATTAGGAAACAGATCGTGGTATTTGCGGCTTGGCTCGGTCTGGTACTGACCGAAGGAATAGTAGTCGGACGTTACGGTCTCGTAGCGCAGTCCTCCGTTAAGACTCCAATCGCCCAACTTCATCTTGTATTCGGCAAATCCCGCTACGTTGCTTTCCTTGATCTCATCATTGGACGGAGCCACTACTTGCTCCACATTGTCATAGATGCCGTGGCTGTTGGAGCGTGACATTTCCGTGCCCGCACTCAATTCGCCCTTCCATATCGGATAGGTCAGCACCAGTTTCCCGGCCAACATATGGTTGCGGTTCTCGTTGTGGGTAGTCACGGTATGGTCGGCCAGTTGCAGACTATGTTCAAAGGATGCCTGGTCGCGCACGTTTTTCTTCCAAATCCACGAGCCGTTGAAGTCGATGCCGAGTTTCCCGGCCTTGCCCACATAGTAGATGTTGGTCTCGTGCTGCGGGCGGTCGCTTATATTCATTTCAATAAATTGGTCAACCATTCCTTCGAGGGCGTTGTTTCGCGTGATGGTCTGCTGTGATTGAACTGTTCCACCTTCATAGAGTGACCCGCTAAGATTGTAGGAGAAACCGACGGAGTTGTCATCGTTGAAGTCGTAACTGGCTCCTATCTGCCCACCAAGCATAGTGTACCAGAAGTTGTTGGGACAAACTTGCACGATACTGACGTGATTATCGTTTGCTCGGGTGTCAGTCGATACTGTATTGTCCTCGGAGTGATTGCCGTTATTGACCATCATAGTTCCGAAGACTTCCAAACCGCCCGTGCGGTATTTCACGGTTGCATCGTCGTAGGTCGTCCACTTCTCATTGTATTTCACTTGGCTGTATGCCTCCACGCTGATGCCGTCGCCCCGATGCTTCTTCGTCTTGATGCAGATGACCGCCCCGACTTCCGCATTGTACCTGGCACCAGGCGAGGTAATCACATCCACGCTCTTGATGTCGGTGGACTTCAGTTGTTTCAGTTCCCGTGCGTTCTGCACCTTCTTGTTATTAATGTAGATTTCGGGCGAACCCTTGGCAAATACAGTGAAGTTGCCGTCGCTGCCCTGCACCTGTGGCAGCATTGATAGCACATCGTCTGCGGTGCCGACATCCTTCAGCAGCGAGTTCTGAATATCGACGGTCATACCGCCCGTGGTCTTCTTGTATTGCGGACGACTGCCTTTTACTACTACCTCGCCCAGCATCTGCGTGTCGGGCTGCATTTGGATGTCACCCAAATTGCCCATCTGTGCATTAAGATACTTTGTCGTATATCCTACGCTCGACACTTTTAGTAAGCATTCATTTTCTGCTCTAATTTTGAATGTGCCATCGGCTTCAGCCGCTACACCTGATATATATAAAGAATCTGTTCGATGCAGACTTATTACATTTGCGAAAGAAAGGGGTTGTAGGTTCTCATCAATAATTCGCCCTGTAATGACATCCTGAGCCATCACGACAGACATTGTTGAGCATGTCAAGAAAATAACGGTTAGCCTTTTCATACATTATCAATGTTTTTATTACAATATGAGATTGAAGAATAAAAACTTCTCCCCTCAAATATGGGTTTCAGTCTGCAATTCTTCATAATGCAGGTCTTGTTAAAGGTACAGTCTCTGCAATCTAATAAGTCTGATAGTTTTGTTTGTCCTCTAAATATATCCCACTGCGAAGACTCCCAAACTTTGCCAACTCCATCAACAAGAATATTGCCAATCTTGTAATGACTATTTCCTATCCCGTAAACACATGGATAGACATCAAAGTTTTCATCAATTGCCAATAATGTATTTCCTGCTGCGCAATGTATTATATCAGAATTGCTTTTACATACGATCTTTGAATCGTCAGAAAGAACAATTTTGTCTTTATAAATTCTTTTCAAGTTTGTCATAATCATTGATAGTTCTTGATTTTCTTTATCTGACATTACAACAGATGACTGTCGTGCTCTTCCCATAGGTCTAATACGATTTAAATACAGTACTTCTGCATTTATTTTGTTGAACACAAAATCCGCAATGTCTGTCAGTTGCTCCCAATTCTTGCTGGTTACAGAGCACGTTATGGCAAAACGTATTCTTTCTTTTGAGAGTTTATGTAAGACTGTGATTGTTTTATCAAAGGCGCCCTTGCCTCGAATATAATCATGAGTTTCTGAGGTTATTCCATCAAGCGAAATCCCTAGTTGTATGTTGGCTGACTTTATCATACTTATACTCTCATCATCAATCAGGGTTGCATTTGTTAATATGATTGTTTCAAAATGAGCATCCATAACAGCTTTCAGGACATGCTTAATATTAGGATGTGTGAATGGTTCACCACCTGTGATTTTGAGCGTCTGAATATTCGCTATTTTCAGTTGTTCCATTAAATTGTTAATTTCTTTACGAGAAATCGCTTTAGTTTTGAATGTAGGTGCTGAGCCCTCAAAGCAATGTTTACAACATAGGTTACAATGTTTGGTTATGAAAAAATCCACACGGCTCAGAGTAGGTCCCTTCCTGTCAGAGCAACTAAAAATATTGTCGAAGCCTGAATAGTCTTTTACTTCAACAACCTCTACAAGCAAATCTCTAAACTGATCCTTTCTAACAAAAGACAAGAAATCATTGATTTCAATATTGAGCTTACGGAACTCATTTCTTACATTTTCGATAGTATTTGGTTCATTGTAGAACAATTTAAGAATTGTATATAGCTTAAATGTGACTACATACGATTTACCCTTTACTTTATTATATAATTGATAACAATTATTATTATCTCTGCCTAAATGGTAGGAGTTACTAATTCTAAGGAACTTTGTCATTTTTCACATTTATTTTTGTCAGTAAGTATTGAACAATCACACTATCCGAGAATATCCACATGATACTAACCAATGTTTCAGTACTATGAGAATTCTTTCTATAAGATGAAAAGAGGGTGTGTCAAAATAGGCACATCCTCTTTTTAATATCTACTATCAGCCTTCAAGATCCCTGTATACAGCTTGACTGCTGATTTTTCTTTTTCTGCCATTATTACCGCCAAAATGCCCAAAATGGGTTCTTATTCCTCCACATATGCCCCATAATTGAGCCAAGAACGGGTCTCTATGCTACCCTTTTCATTGTCCGGATCATTTTCTTGATATTGAAGGCAGTGGCGAAGAAGGCAAAGTCCATAAAGACCTTGTCCTTACCAAAATGACGGAAGCGTTTGTACTGCATGTCGTACTTCATCTGTCCGAAGACAGCCTCCGGCTCTATGGGCCGGTTGGACCTGTGTATCAGTCCTTTCTCCGAGGTTAGCCTCTCCCTTGCCCGTTGTTTGTAGTCCATCAGCCGGTGGTTGGTCTCTATCTCCCTGTTGCCTTGCCTCTTCTTGTAGCATCCCCACCTGAGCGGGCATCCCTCGCACCTTTGAGCCCGATAGACTGCATTCAGCGTCCTGTATCCTTTCTCCGTCTTGTTATGGCGGGTGCCGACCCTTTCCATGTGCTGTCCCATCGGACATACGAAGTAGTCTCCCTCCTTATTATAATAGAGGTTCTCTATCCGGAAGATGTCATCCTTGAAGGACTTCTTCTGTTCCTTGTGGAAGTAGTTGTACTTGACAAATGCCTCTATTGCGTTAGCCTCCATGTATTCGTAGTTTTCCTCGCTTCCGTAGCCAGCATCGGCACAGCCCTCCTTGGGCAGGCGGTCGTAGCGGCTGGAATAGGATGAGAAGAACGGGATCATCGTGAGTGTGTCCGTAGGATTGGGGAAGAGCATGAAGTCGGTGATGAACTGGTTCTCGGTGCCTATCTGCAGGTTATAGGCAGGCTTGGTCTGTCCGTTGTTCATCGCGTCCTCCTTCAGGCGCATGAAAGTGGCATCGGGATCGGTCTTGGAGTATGAGTTGCGCTCGCCCAGCTTTTCGAGGTGCTCATCATATTCGGCCAGCTTGTCTGCCTTCTCCTGAAGCTCCTTTGCCTGCTTCTTCCTCTGCTTATGCTTCTCCTTCTCCTCCTTGGTGACTGGCTTGGGATCTACAGCAAGTGCTGCGTTGAGCTCGGAGGCCATCGAGTGCAGCAGCTCTGGGGTGAACTCCACCTTTTCCTGCTCAGAAGCGTTGTCTTGGGCTATCACATCGTCAATCTGCTCCAGCAACACGCGGATCTTTTCCTGTAACTTCGCCCGGTTCTTCTCCACCGTCTTACGCCAGACGAAGGTGTACCTGTTGGCCTTTGATTCTATCTTCGTGCCGTCGATGTACTCCACGTCAAGACTCACAAAGCCACGCTCGGCAAGAAGAAGCACCACCTGCGTGAACACAGCGTTAATCTCCTTCTTCACCCGGTTGCGGAAACGGTTGATGGTGGCGAAGTCCGGCTTCTCGTAGCCTGCCAGCCAGATGAAGTGGACATCTCGAAGCAGGCGTTCCTCTATCCTGCGGCAGGAATACACGTTGTTCATGTAGCCATAGATGACCGCCTTGAGCATCATCCGGGGATGGAACGGACTACGGCCATACTCCTTGTACAGTTTACGGAAACTTGTCAGGTCAAGATTGTCAATCAGACCATTGACCAGACGCACAGGGTCGTCTTCCGCAATATTTTCATCGATCCTTTGCGGAAAAAGCAGAATTTGCTTGGTAGTGTAAGGACGAAAGTGTATCTTTGCCATGTTTTTTAAAACTTTGTCGCAAAGATACAAAAACTTTACGACATAACAAAGCCCTGGCTTGAGAAAGTCGGGGCTTTGCGATAAAAAAAAGAGGATGTGCCTATTTTGACACACCCTCTCATTCATAAAAGATATCAAGGAAGTTCTTTTTCTACAGTTTCCTTCCCCGTCCCTATAGTTCCATTATCACTGCAACATTTGACGGCGTAACCATCTCCTGCACAACATACCACATCAGCTTCTGAAATAACCGATGCCATTCCTGCTTTGAGCTCTGCCATCTGGCTCTCACTCATGTTTTCTAAAAAACTTTTCATTTTTCTTTTTTTTTTAATGTTAAACAAATATTATTTGTGGAGTTTCCTCCTGGGCCCATTTCTTTCTTCTTTGCAAGTCTCTTCTTTGTTTGCAAAATTACTTTCTTATTTTATTTTTTCCACTACCCGAAAGGGTAATAGATCCTTCCTGTGTCGAACAATTACCCGAATGGGTAATTATGCACAATTATACAAACTATGATAATGTTGATAGAAGGGAGTGATACCTTCCTGACTTGCATATATTGGGATAGTCTCTGAGGATAGATAGTACAATGAACTCCCCAGATTAATAGTATGGATTCCCAAAGCATTGACAACTTTCAACAATTTAGTATCAACCTCAGCCACCATATATCCATATTCGCTTTTCATTATAGGCGTTACAGCATAAATCATAAGTTTTTTAAATAAATGAACAGGAGAAATACCAATGGATGAATCAATTGCAAATCTTCCTATATGCCAATATTCCGCATATTTCTCGTGAGATATTGCCTTTAAAGGATTAATGCCATACATTTTTTCTATTGGAAGTTCTTTTTTTCTATCCCATTTGAAAACCCTAATAGATCCTATCATTTTATGATTGTATCGAGCTATATATATATTAGATGTATCGGAATATAATGCCTTTTCTTCATTATATACAGTCATGATGTCCGATTCCAGTTTTTCCTTACTTGGAGGATTTGTTGAATGATGCTTGTAGTTCTCTTCAACGACAAAACGAGATAATTCTTCTAAGCATTCCTGATTTGCAATGCTTATCTCATACTCTGGCATAACATTAATAATTTTCTCCATACCTAAAATTTTTCTCCAAAAGTATAGAGAGATTAGCATTTTTACACTACCCGAAAGGGTAATTAGGTTAAAACTCCTTTAAATATTACCCTTTTGGGTAAATACCGCTTGGTATTATTGATATTTTTCGTATCTTTGCACCCAAAAATCATAGTCAAATGGATATTAGAGTAGAGGATTTCTTTATAGAAGCAAACTCAGTAGATTCTGTAACAGAAGAAAATTATAGAGATCTGGATGTGTTACTTCGAGCCGTGGGTTCATTTTCGCGTTCGACTTATCAAAGTGTCTATGTAATCGACTACTTTAAGAAGGGATTTCTTTATGTATCTGACAATCCACTTTTCCTATGTGGATATACTCCTGAAGAACTGTTGGAAATGGGCTATTTATTTTATATTAGCAATGTGCCTAAAGAAGAACATAGCATGTTAGCAGAAATAAACAAGTCTGGATTCAATTTCTTTAATAAGTTTCCACTAAGTCAAAGACGGAAGTGTATTATCTCATACGATTTCCATATTCTGAATGGAAAGCACTCCACGTTAATCAATCATAAGATAACTCCTCTCGTTATGACGGAAGATGGAAGGACATGGTTAGGGTTATGTGTTGTCTCATTATCACCTCACACTTCCGCCGGACACATAGAATTCCGTATGTCTGGCGATGATCGTATATGGGAGTATTCTCGTCTCTCACACAAATGGAAAGAAAAAGAGAAAATAGGACTAACTTCCGAAGAAAAAGAAGTATTGGTTTTGTCGGCACAAGGATTTAACCGTGACGAGATAGCCGATCACATGTGCAAGTCTGTGGATACAATAAAATTCTATAGACGCAACCTTTTTGACAAGTTAGGGGTTAAAAATATCACAGAAGCATTATCATATGCTACAAGCTATGGACTGTTGTAAATCATAACTAATTCAATTCCTATCTTCCAATAATGAAGATAAATAGAACTTAGGAAAGTACTTCACTTCCTTGCCTGTCACTAAATTGTACATGGCATTTACGCAAAAACCAGCCGTAATCCATGAGGCAATAGCCAGTTGGGGAGGAGGTAGAATATCCTTTTCTTCTTTGTATGTTTCAACTATTTTTTCTAACCATTCTTTAGAATCATGCCAAAATGCTCCATAGCCAGTGACATAATCGGCAACTTTCAATTCAAAACCGATTGGCGAATCAGAACTTTTATTCAATTGTGAAAGTTGTAATCCGTCTGGCTTGACGATTGACATAAAACCTGCCCATCCGAAATTATAAGGATGTAACACTGGGATATTTTGTTCTTTACAGATTTCATCAAAAACAAATGGTGTCTCATCTTTAAAATCCAAAGCATTAACTGCAATATCACAGTCCTTCATAAAATCTCTCACATTTTCTTTCGATAGGAATGTTGTGTGATACTTGATCTTTGCTTGTGGATTAATTGTAAGCAATCTTTTGGCTAAACTCTCAGCTTTGTATTCTCCAAGATCATTCTCAGTGTAGTTTTGCCGATTCAAATTACTTAGTTCAACCTTGTCTCCATCTATAATCGTAATGTTCTCAAAGCCGAATCGCAAGGCACATTCCGCAATAATACTCCCAATACCAGCGCCACCAAAAAGGAGTCTGGTATTCCTTACTACTTCCTGTTCTTGTTCACTCACATAAATCCGATTTCTGCTATACCTTTCTTCCATTGGATATTATATAAATTTGGATGCAAAGATAGATGCATAAAATGAAATAATCACTACCCGAAAGGGTAATAATTGTTTGGAATCTTGTTTTTTTAAGATTTTATAACAGGTTCTGGATTAGTGTGATTTTTAGGAACCTCAATACAATAGTCTTTCATCTTCTGAAACAAGTTACGTCTGCTGATGCCAAGAATGGCTGCGGCAGGTTCTCGCCTGTACCCACATGATTCAAGGGCTTTAATTATTTTTGTTTTTTCCTCGCTCTCATCGTTCAGTTTCATAGTAGTGGGCGTTTCCGGCACATCTTCAAGAGAAAATGTAAGTTGTTCTGGTTGGAGCTTGTCGCAATCATACTTCTTAACCGCCAGTTCTATAACCCTCACAAGTTCACGCACATTCCCCGGCCAGGGATATGCCTCCAGTTTATGTTTGGCTTTACTGCTCAGCCTGCGCTTTTCGTCAAAGTATTCCAAAAAGAATGTCGCCATTGGCACGATGTCTGTCACCGTATCCCTTAGCGGTGGAATATTAACTACCTCCTCACAGATGCAATCCCGGAAATGCTGCGTCATTAAGCCCTCTCTGACAAGTTCATCGGGAGATTTTGCGGAAGTGCATATAAGTCTGAAATCTACAAAGCGCTTCTTGTATGAGCCAATACGACAGTATTCCCCCGTTTCTATCACCTCTTTAAGCAGATTCTGCACACTCAAGGGCATTTCATCGACATTCTCCAAGAAAAGGAAACTGTCACGTGCTTTCTCCAGAATGCCGTCGGTTGATTGTACGGCACTGGCGTATGCGCCTTTCTGATGCCCGAAGAAATAGTCCTCTACATGCTCCATCCCAGCCAATGCGCTGCATCTAACGTGGGCATAGTCGCCATAATGGAAGCCCTCCATTGCTATATAGTCCTCTGCCAGATGGCTCCTGCCTGTCCCGCTCTCACCAACGACTACAAGACGGAGATCCAGACCGACATAGCCCTTCAGCCTCTCATAAAGAGCCAGAAAAGGTTGGCTGTTGCGCCTGAACATCAGGCGGTTCTTGTGCTTGTCACGGAGATTCTGCTCTTCCATGATTCCTTTAATCCTGGCATAGAATTTCTCGTCCATCTGCGGCTTGGGGATATAACTTTTGGCACCAAGTTCCATCGTCTCAATAGAGTTTTCCATCGTGCCGTAGTTTGTCATCAGGAAGAATAACTGGTGATACCCCTGCTCCCGCATCCAACGCAGAATGTCCGTGCCGTTCTTTCCGCTCTCATCATTCAGCATGAGATCGGCCAAGATTACGTCGTTCCTGCCAGCCCGTTCAATAAGCCACTTGGCTTTCTTGACCGTCTGGCATGCAACAGCCTCTATCCCGAAATCCGCCAATGTTGCGCAGACGGAATCGCAGTAGGATTTCATGTCGTCAATGACTATTACCTTACTCATCCCTCGTGTCCCGTATCTCCTTCGCCTTTGTGATGATGATTTTCGCCATCTTGTCTATCTCAGCCATATAGGTCACCAGACGATTATAGGCGCTCATGTCTTTGCTCCGTGCCACCTCCATGATGGGGTCAACCAATATGCTGACACGATAGAGCAGCCAACTTGTCTTCAGGCAATGCGCCCACTTCTTCATCTCGTCGAAGTCCATTGTCTTGATGGCATTGTGCAACCCTGCGACAGCATCCTCGGTCTCTTCTATCAGATACCCTGCTACGGATTTCCGCAGTTTCGTGAAGTCTGGTGTTACCGTCTTGCTTTTCTCGGCTATCACCTGGTTCACCACGTTTACCATCTCGCTGATGTCAGCCGTCTTGGGCAGATACTCGTCGAATCCCACCTTCAGCAGTTCCTCGCGCACTTCCTCGCCTGATGCCGTCGAGACTATCACGGGAACCGTCTGGCTGTTGGCAACCTTACTCTCCCTCATGATGTCGAGCAGTTCTCGTCCGTTCTTTCCCGGCATCTGCAGATCCATGATGACCGCAGAATAATAGCCCTTCCTGAGCATCGTGAAGAATTTTGCCGTGTCGCTGCACACGTCACAGTCGAAACCGTTCTGCTGCAGAACGCCTTGTATCATCAGCAGCCACACGTTGCTGTCGTCAACCACCAGCACACGTTTCCGCTCCTCCGAGGCTTTCATGACCTCCGCCACAACCGCATCCCCCTTGCTCTCCGCAATCTTCATCGGCAGACTTACGTAGAATGTGGTCCCCTTGTCCATTGCCTTCAGTTCTATCCCTGCGAACAGCAGAGTGGCAACGGCCGTTGTCTTGCCATTCTTGCAACCGCACACATCCACAACCCTTTCGATAAACTCACCATAACAGGCAGTCATATCTTCGAGACTTCCGTTTTGGACGGCACGGAAGAAAGCCGTTTCAGTCAGAATATTGTATTTCATCCTTTGTTCTTTTTACTTGTTACTAAATGCGTTTGTTTGCGATCGCATTTGTAACATAAGCAGGGGTGCAAGCAAAAAGAATTCGTTTTCAGACTGATATTGTTCGGTTTTCTGCGCAGAAAACTGAACAGAACAACAACCAAATAAGGTCTATATTTATAAATAATGTATACCATATTGCTCGATTCTCACAATAATTATGTATCTTTGCACCCTGAGAATAAAAATATAGCGAATATGCCAGGTCGTAAAGTGAATAAAGAGACGATATTCCGTTCTGCGTTCAAGACATTCCTTAGCGCAGATTATGGGACGGTATCGATACAAGACATAGAGGATAACGGCGATTTTACTCGCGGTGCGCTGTTTTACTATGCCAAGACCAAACCCGACATTTTTAGGCTGGCGATGGAAGTAGGACTTTTTGACCGTATGCGGAACGAAGAAGAACTTGATGCATTCGTTAGTCATCCGAAGACGCTGGCGGAATTTATCACTTTTTACGCTGAATGGCTTGAACAACCCATCAAAATTATCATGGAGGCAAAGGAATGTAGTCAAGGCGAGGCCGCCCGTGTATTCCTTCACCTCCTATCATCAACGAAGGAAGTGATGCCTGAGTTCACTGCCCATTTCAAAGCATCAAACGAAAAGTTAAGAAGCGTTCTTCTCGGTGTGTTGGAACAGGCAAGGAATCAGAGAAAATTACCGGTTGACACGAATATCAATCAATTGGCTGACGAGATTTACCTTACTACTTGGGGCTGTTACGTTGATGCCGTATTTACCCGTAGCAGAAACTTTGATCTGTTAAGGGGATTACAAGGAATCATCGACCGTTATAAATAGCAACCCTTGATTTCACAACCAAAAAAGGTTGTATTTGCCATTTACAACCGAAAATGGTTGTTTCTTCAATAACAACCAAAATCGGTTGTGTCCTCTTCGTCCCACGCTATTTCATTGGTAATAGCGCGTTGCGAATCCATTCTGGTGACAGGGCGAGGTCGTGGTGGAAATCTTCTTCCGTCACATGAATGAGGTATTTGCGGATGATGCCGAGTTCCACATCCGTCACCCAATTCTGGCTGATGTGGTGGAGAGAAATCACAATCATCTGCATCAAATCAGAACGGAAAGAAAACAAGTCAAAGTCCGTAAACTGGCGTAGATTAACCGTAATGGTATCGTAGAACTTCCATTCTTGGCTCTCGGCATCCGTCAGATAGACGTAGCGCATCTGCACCTGAGTAGAAAGCATCAATGCATTCTCTGAATAGGCGGCTGTCGGTGCAAGGCGCACGCCCCTATGCCGAGCCACTTCCCAGATTACTTCATTGATAATAGGCTTCTGGAATTTCATTCCGAACCTATTTAACAACTCAGGGTAGCAGTAGAATCCATCCGTTATACGGATGATGATTTCTTCTTTGCAGAGTTGATCCAGCGCCTCTGTTACTTCGCCTATTGGCCCATAGCCCGTTAAGCTGTCAGCAAAGAACGTTGTTCCGCGTTCGTAGCTTTCAATTGTTGCCCTAATTTCGTTTATCATAAGTTCTTACTTGACAAATTTAACATTTGCTATTTCTTCACGATGCAGTGTCAGATATTCATTTTCAATGTGGGTATGAAATCCCCAAGCAGATTCGTTAAACACCATCGAATGTCTTTCTATTACCAAATCTACAGTATCACCATGGAACGTTGCGCTGACTAATCTATCACAATTTAGTTCATTAATAACGCCACTATAAGCAACATGTTTACTTGGTTTATTTAGCATATAAAATAGATGTATGTTTTGAGTCTCACCAACTCTTTTCTGCCAATCTGCCCAGTATTTCTTTGTCATATCTCAATCTTGTTTATGTTTCAATACATTAGTGTCCACTAAGTACATTCCACTTGTACTATTTTCATTCCTTGTGAAAACGGTACAATTTCATTCTCTTCTTGCGTCATAACTTCTCGTTTTTATCCAGCTCTTCTTTAGTAATAATGTCTTTCACTTCCTCAGACGAAAACTTGAAATCGGTACACCAAACCTCAAGACACATCAGTATTATTTCCTTTCCGACTTCATTCTCATATAAAAGCCTATGCACAAAATCACGGCTTGTATATTCGCTTAGCGAGGTCGGAAACGGCTTGTTTTCGTTCTTATAGTTCAGTATTTCCCTTTGTGCGTTGCTTCGGTGAAGACCTATCTCCGCCATAAGTAGGTCAAAATTT
>JAEEGI010015414.1_pt1 | contig 15921 bp, 16 predicted proteins | sample 8958751 | NCBI WGS metagenome assembly JAEEGI01 (sample SAMN16246545, study PRJNA631951) | gut metagenome | biome: gut microbiome; feature: rumen; material: KS-attached | host: Bos | place: Iran: Karaj | collected 2018-10
ATGGTGCAAATATAGATAAAATAATGCAGTTAACAAAATATTTCTCATTATTTGCTCAAACAAGTCGAATTCGCGTGCTCGCGGTTCATAGATGTAGTTCGCGTCATTTGCGGTTGGGAACTATATGCCAGTTGTCACTGATCATTAAATTTGTTTCAATTCTAGTCTTGCCCTATCATTGCATCGAGGGCAATTGCTATATAATTTCCTAATTATTTTGCCTCAAATATGCGGTTTCACCCCACCGAAAACCGCTGTTTTTATGTTTTAAAGCAACTTTTTGGGGCCAAAATTTGCATAGCTTAAAATAATGATGTACTTTTGCACCCGATTTTTGATGTGTTATTAAATTTTTTTTGAAAATGAACGTTGAAACTATCGGACTTTGGGCTGGCGCTACTTGGAACGCGCTGAATGATGCCAACGGTACCCTGAACATGAAGGGTCTCAAGAAAGCTACTAAGCTGAAAGAGAAAGAGGTTTATGCCGCTATCGGTTGGCTGGCCCGCGAAGGAAAAGTGAATGTGAACGAAACCGAAACTGAGGTTGAGGTCACACTGCTCTAAAGATTTTCCTGTTTTTAAACTATTGCACGTGAGTGTCCAGTGACTGGACGAAAACGTGAACAAAGATAGCCCAAGACACACGCTTAGACTATCTTTTTTTGTGGACTTTTTAAAACAACATAAAAAGCAAAGGGTTCTGGCCACCACGGCTGGAACCCTTCTCGCATGTACAAACCATTATTATATATTTACCTTGAGTATTAGAATAGTCTTCTATAGTGAACCACCTTTCAGGCGGTATAGTTGCAATGTGTTGTAGAAATCCTCAAACTGGCTGTTCGAGATCATCTTCACATGCTGCATGCCATCAGCACCGATAATCTTCAGTTTTGCCCATTCGCAGTGCGTCAAAGCATAGACCAAGTCCTTGTCCTGCGAAGTAAGCGCGTCATCGCTATTCTCCCAAATCATGATGCCTTTGCCTTTGCCACGCTTGATGTTGGTGGGCGTGAAGTAGTAGTCAAAGCCGTCGATGATGAAATGCAACTTCTCAAAGCGTAGCGGGTCGTCGGCATAGTACTGGACGCGAAGACGCAGATTCTCGGGGGTGCCGTCAGGACGCTCGTTGAAGTAGAAATAGATGCCGTTCTCGGTGTTGTCTGTTGTTACATCGCGAGGCATCACACGACCGCTGTTCGACTTGAGATACTGCAACAGTTCGCCAGGAGTCTCAGTCACCGTGTCGTCAATCCAAACAAGACGCTTGCGCTCATCAGCGGTATACTGCACAAGAGAGTAGTCCTTGGCCAGTAATTCTTGAATCAAAGAGTCTACAGTGCTGTCCTCTTTCTGGGGCGCGAGTTGGCGTAAAGCATACTCGTATTCCGACTGAGTCATGTGTTCACAGATGCACGGTCCCGTGTGTGAGCAGTGATGACTGCTATATTGGTTGCCAAATAGCGACGCACAACTAGTCATTCCCATTGTGAGGATAACTGAGGCGAGCAGGGGCAACGAGCGGTGTTTTGAAACTATTTTTTCCATCATATGACCTATTAGAAGATTTCACGCGACAAAGTTACAACGAAGTTTTGAATTTACAAAATAAAACTCGAAAAATTTGCGAAAAAAAATTGTTTGGCTTTGTAAATAGGCGGAAAATGCCAAAAATTACCCCGTCAAAAGGACTTGACGGGGCATAAATTACGCTGTTGGGATAAAATCAACCAATGCGGCCACCCAACATACGGAAGAGTTGCAAAACCAAATAAAAGTCTCGAATTTGCGTTTCTGTTAACATTTTCACATGCTTTGTCCCGTCTGAGCCCACGAGTGACATGCGCACCCAGTGGGCGTGAGCCAGGGCATAGACCAGATCCTTGTCGGCCGATGAAGCCTCCTGGTCGCACAACTCCCATATCATTCGGCCAGTACCCTTGCCATGTTGTGGAGACAGCGCGCGGAAACGGTAGTCAAAGCCGTCGATGGTAAACACGATGTCATTGAACTGCAATGGATCGTCGGCATAGTATTGCACACGCAGGTGCAATGGTTCAACTCGAGCGCCATCGGTGGTAAAGTAAGCATAGAATGCGTTCTCGGTACGGGACATCGATACGCCCTTGGGCATGTAACGCACAACGCCAGTCTGCACGGGAACTTTGTTCAACTGCATAAGCAGTTCGTTCTCACTCTCGATGACGGGGTCGTCGCGCCACACCATGCGTGTGGGAGCTGTGGGGACATATTGTACAAGCGAGTAGTCTTTGTTGAGCAAGTCGTTGAGCACCGACTTGTCGGCGGTGGATTTTGCCGCAGGAACGGTGCCCACTACACGGCGATTGTCCTTCTTTTTCTTTCCACTGGACTGGCTGGCATCTTCCCAGTCGTCGGCAGGCTGTTGCGATTTGTTCTTTGCGTCAAGCTCTTGCTGTAGTTTCTTGCGGGCTTTTTCGCGCTCGCGTTCAGGATGTAGACGGCGCACAGGCATGCGAATGCTCTCGTCGTAATCGTCCTCGCTTTGAGCAAGCACAGGCATAGAACAACCGACAAACATCGCTAACAATAAATAAATAATGTGTCTACGCATCGTCTTGTATTGTTAAAAACCCACCTGAATCTGTGTCAAAATACCATTGTCGCCAACAAGGCCCTTAACCTTTGTGTAGCTGTAACTAGCCTGTACACGACACTTCTTGTAGAACCAGTACTGAACGCCGGCTTGGTAACGGTTAGTGGTTAATGTGTTCTCCAGATGGTCGAACGACGCGATGAGGTCCAAGCCTTTCACGCCAATGTCTTTAACCTGTGTAGTCGCATAGCCACCGTTGGATTTAAACTCGCCGTCTTTGCCCCACATCCATTCGGCACGAAGGTCAACTGGCTTGGTCTTTAAGTAGGCGCCCACGGCAAAGCGGTTGCGCGTGTAGTTCTTTTCCATTACTTTGTCGCGCCAGACCAAGTAGGATCCATCTTCATCAAGCGAAATGGAGGCACCCTTGCCTAGGATAGTCGATGCACTCACATCTAGGCATTTGAGCGGGTGGAACGTCAGGCGACCCACGAAGTCCTTCCATGAGTTGTCGTCACTCTTGCTACGGCCGGCGCCGTTCATTACGGCAAGGTCATAACTCACATATTTGCCTACGTTGCCATAAACTGTCAAACCGATGTCGCGACCGGCTCCTTTAGGCATCATTAGCCCGCTACCCATTACAAAGTAGCTCGTCGCCATTGAAGGCTGAGAAATGGTCTCAAGGATGGTGGGTGACAACGGGTTCTCGATAGTGAACGGAGTCTTAAACTGACCCACTTTGATGTTCAGCCAAGGCTGTACCTGGTAGTTCGTCCACAGCTCTTGTAGTGTGAAACCCTTAAAGTCAAACATGGCGAACGCGTTCCACTTGTCGGTGATGCGCAAGTCACCCATGATGATGAGCTTGTTCAACTTGAACTCATTATTTGGGTCGCTCATGTCGTGATACTCCCAACCCAACTGGGCATAGCCACGAAATGCAAATCGCTCAGAGATTTTGTCGAGCAGAGCCTGGGCCTTACTCTGCGACATGGCACACAACGACAGAGCCGCAAAGGCAGTAATACAAAGGAATTTCTTCATCGTCTAGACATTAATTTTTTGCAAAAGTAATGTTTTTCATGCCAACAGCCAAATTTTTTGGCTAGCTAAGAGGTTTTTTCGGGTAAAAAACACTAAATTTGCACACATGAAAAACGATGTTTTGCTTGATAAAGTCAAGCAGGGACTGATTGGCGCGGGATTGTCGATTGGCGACAAGCCTCGACTGCTGGTAGCCGTTAGCGGTGGTGCTGACTCGGTGTGCTTGCTGCGGGCATTGCTCATGATGGAATGTGACTGCATAGTGGCTCACTGCAACTTCCATCTCCGCGGCGAAGAGTCGAACCGCGACGAGCAGTTCGTACGCAACTTGTGTCAACAGCTAGGTGTGGAGTTGCATGTGAAAGACTTTGATATTGACGGATACCGTCGGCAACATAAGAACACTTCGGTTGAGATGGCATGCCGAGACTTGCGGTATGAATGGTTTTATGCTCTGCGCATAAAGCTAGGCTGTAAACTGGTAATCGCACACCATGCTGATGACAATGTAGAGACGTTTTTTCTCAATCTCATGCGTGGCACCGGGTCAAGGGGACTAACCGGGATGCAGACGATAGGGGCATATAGCCGAGTGCTCAGACCGATGCTGAATGTCACGCGTGACGAAATCGTGCAATGGCTGGCGCAGATAGGGCAAGACTATGTAATTGACAGTACGAATCTCGCTAACGATTATCGGCGCAACAGTATCCGCAATGTGGTGCTGCCAGTGTTGAATGAGCAGTTCCCAGGGGCGACCGATCGCGTGCGTGACACCATGCAGCATCTTGCCGACGAGCGACAGCTGCTCGACTATCTGTTGCGGCAATACAAGGATGAGGTGTGGGAGTTTGACGAGGGCAGGAATGAGTCGAGGATCTGGAAAGACAAACTGCTCAAGGCACCGCAGCCAGGTATGCTGCTCTACGCAATGATTGGCTCTCTCGGCTTTAATCGCGTGCAGTGTGAGCAGGCGGTGAAAGCAGCCGTAGGTGCGAAGTTTTATGCTTGGAGCAACACTTTAACTATTGAGCGTGAATTTATTGTTATATGTATAGTTGAAGATGAGAGCAAACAGGAGTACTTGGTGTGCTGGGACGAGTTGGAAGATTTACCTGTGGCATTAGAAATGAGCACCGAGAATATGCCTTTCAAGCCGGCTATGGTCGACGGAAAACATGTTGTGGCATTCAGCAACGATATGATGAAATGTAGTCAGTTTGTGTTGCGGCACTGGAGACAAGGCGACCGATTCAGGCCTTTCGGAATGAGAGGAAGCAAATTAGTGAGTGACTTGTTTGTTGACCTGAAGCTCACCCAAGCAGAAAAAAGTGCCGCCTGGCTTCTGGAGGCAGACGGCAAGATTTTGTGGGTGCTCGGATACCGCGCGGCGCATGAGTTCGTGGTCACGCCCGGCACGACCGACTATGTGATTTTCCGATACAATTCATTTAGTTGAACAACAAGGCGGCAAGTGCCTGCGGGTCCTTGTTGGCGCTGGCCATCACCTTGTTCAGGGCAGCCTCGATCCGATTGAGGCTGGGTTCGTTCTTCATCAGCACGATTTTGTCAGGACTGAGCAAATAGAACACAGGTAGTGATGCGGGCATCATATAGGTGCCCTCGTTCTCTATTGTTTGCTTCTTGTCCCAACCATTGATCATCCATGCGGGGTAAGATGCTTTCTTCCACAGTTTCTGGTTGTCTTCGGGGTAGATCGCAATGACTTGCAGTAAGCCTTGGTCGACGTAGCTCTTGAGTGTTGGTGACTGATCCATGCGGGCCTTCACTTTCTCACAAGCATCGCAGTCGGGGTCGTTGAAGTAAACCAACGTGAACTGTTCGCAAGGGTCGTTCAGATGATGCGACTTGCCATCTGGAGTAACATACTCAATATCGGCAGCAGTGGTGCCGATGCGGTTCTTCTTTGCTGCTTCAAGCAGCAGGCGAGGGCGGCTCTTCTCGCTGTTGCTCAGCACAAATGATTGGGTTGCGTGTTCCAGGCAGGCAATATAAAGCTCCTCGTTGTGAATTGAGTCGGCGGGGTTGCCCAGGCGTGTCTCGGCAAACTCCAATGCCTTGCGATAGCCCATGGGATTCTCCGACAAGGCGGTCATCGTACTGCTCATCACAACGATGGCGTTATCTTTGGGCAACGTGGAAGCTTGTTGTACTAGCGAGGCGAGTTTGTCAAGGTTGATACCGTGGAACTGTGCGCTGCAGCACAGACATGAAGCTATGGCCAATACGGCACTAAAAAACAGCTTTTTCATCGTTTTCTTTTGTTATTTTCTGCAAAGGTAGAGAACTTATTTGTAACTTTGCCAAAATTTCACGAATTTTAAAACTATGGCGAAAAAAATTAATAAAACCAATGCGGCTCGCCTGCTCGACCAGGCTCATGTAGGCTACGAACTGGTACCCTACGAGGTCGACGAGAACAACCTGGCCGCCGACCATGTCGCAGCCTCTCTGGGAGAGGACATCCGTCAGGTGTTCAAGACGTTGGTGCTTCATGGTGACCGCACTGGGCACTTTGTGTGCGTTATCCCGGGCTGCGACGAGGTGGACCTGAAGAAGGCAGCACGCGTATCGGGCAACAAGAAGGTCGAGATGATTGCGATGAAGCAGCTCTTGCCCACCACGGGTTACATTCGCGGTGGATGCTCGCCTATTGGCATGAAGAAGCCGTTTCCCACATTCTTCCATACGACTTGCAACGATTTTGAATATATCTATGTCAGTGCTGGCCAGCGTGGCTTGCAACTGAAGATGACACCAAGCGATCTGGTGGCATTTGTGGGAGCGACCGTAGCTGATATAACGGTTGACAAAAACTGACAACTATGGCAGGAAACACTTTTGGAACGATCTATCGTCTAACGTCGTTTGGTGAGTCACATGGACCAGCAATGGGAGGTATTATTGACGGCATGCCAGCGGGCATTGGCATCAATCTCGACGAGGTGCAACGCATGGTGGATCGTCGCCGTCCAGGGCTGACTCGGGGTTCTTCTACACGTCAAGAAAAGGATAGGGTAGAGGTGCTCTCAGGAATCTTCGAGGGAAAAACCCTAGGAACGCCCATTGGTTTTGTCGTGCGCAACGAGGATTGTCGCAGTGAGGATTATGACCACTTGCGCGATGTGTACCGCCCTTCGCATGCCGACTATACATGGCAGATGAAGTATGGCATCCGTGACCACCGAGGCGGTGGGCGAGCGTCTGCGCGTGAGACGCTGAGTCGTGTGGTGGCTGGTGCCTTTGCCATGCAGGCGCTAAGGCTATTGGGAATCAATATAATTGCTACGGCACGACAAGCGGATGATGAGCTAGAGCATGCAAGAGAACAGGGCGACACGCTGGGTGGTGCTATAAGTTGCACTATTACGGGTGTGCCAGCAGGGCTGGGCGAACCCGTGTTTGGCAAACTTAGTTCAGCTTTGGCTGCAGCGATGATGAGTATCCCGGCAGCCAAGTCATTTGACATGGGCGCGGGTCGTGCGTTGACGACAATGCGCGGCAGCGAATCGCTCGACACCATGCGCATGGTGGATGGTAAAGTCCACTTTGACCACAATTATTCGGGTGGTGTACAGGGTGGCATCAGCAATGGTAACGACATATACTTTGAGGTGGGATTCAAGCCCATCGCAACACTGATGCGCGACATCCCAGCCATGGACAGTCAAGGCCGTGCCGTGACCATCCATCCTCGTGGACGCCACGACGTGAGCGCAGTGCCCCGTGCCGTCCCTGTCGTTCAGGCCATGGCAGCACACGTCATCCTCGACCATTACCTTCTCAACAAAACAACCCATCTTTAATATCAATTCTCAATTATTTTAAAGTGAAAGAATTCAGCCGAAGATATTATTTGAGTGCAGGCGAGTGCAATCCGCAGGCCGAACTGCCTATGCCACTACTGCTCACACGCATCATCGACATCGCAACGCACCATGCCAACGCTTGGGGAGTGGGTTATGCCCACCTCATCAGCAATCGTCGTGCATGGGTGCTGTCGAGAGTCACTGTCGAGATGATGCGCTGGCCGCGCGTTGACGAGGACTACACTCTGATAACTTGGATTGAGGACTACAATAATCACTTTTCACAGCGTGTCTTTGAGGTGCAAGATGGCGAGGGCCAGCCCATCGGCTACGCTCGCACCATCTGGATGGTTATCGACCTAGACAAACGCACAGGCGTGGACATCACTAGTTTGTCCTACATCCGCGAGAATGTCCACGACCGCCCATGTCCCATCGAGCCCCAGAGCCGCTTGAAGCCAATGACCGAGGGACGTGATGTGGAACATACATTCGGTTATGTCGAGTGTGACTTCAACCGACACGTCAACACTGTGCGGTATCTCGAACTGATTATGAATCAACTAGATTTGTCTTATTACGACAATCATTGGTTGCGCCGGCTTGAGATGGCGTTTGTGAAGGAAACGCATTATGGCGAGCAAGCGACACTGCGCATCGTCGAGCAGGCACCTGACGACTGGCGCATTAACATTATGGCCGACGGTGCCGATCATGTGCGCACAAGGTTGGTGTTTGAGAAACGGTAAAATATCAGGCGACATCTTTTCGAGATGCCGCCTGGTTCATTTTTCTTTGAGTGCTAGATTATTTGAGTTTGAACGTACTCAGAATCTTCTGCACATCGGGGTCGTCGATAAGCTTGCCCCACAACTCAATCTTCAAAATCTTGCCGTTGGGTAGCTCGGCATACAGGAAGTTGTTGTCATCGCGCTCGAGCACTGTGTAGGACAAGTCGCCCAGTTTAATCTCGTCGGGGCGGAATTTGAACGCACCCTCGCTGCTGCCACCGGGCTTGAAAGCTTTAAGGGCATTATCCATGCTCTTATAGCCAGTAATGTACCAGTCGATGATTCCATCAAACTCGCCTTGCTTGGCCGATGGAAGTTGCAGGTTGATATTCTCTGGGTTGACCTCGTTCACTACCCAGTTCGACAGACGCTCGACAGTGAAGGCTTCACACTCGACAAGCAGGTCGTTTCCGGCCGAGGCAGTTTGCTCGACGGTGGCCGAGTCGATTGTCTCGCTGGCTGGAGTGGTCGTTCCACTCTTGCTGTCACAGCCAGTCACGATTACGATGGCCGCTAAGGCCAGAATGCTACAGAAAATCTTCTTCATCTAGTTGTTGGATTTAGGGTTAGTAAAATTGCCACCTGGATGGCATGATTGTTATCACTTGCTTTTCTTTAATTTCTTGATGGCATGTTCCAGGCTCTCGGTGGGCTCGATGATGTTGTAGTCCTTCCAGAAGTCGGGGTCGCTGAAGTTGCCCACCATTTGCGAGAACGAGTCGCGTTGACCAAACGAAGACTTGCGGTCGATGGGATTCTTAGGGCACTCTCGACGGTCGGTGACAACCATCTCGTTCACAGCCGTGAACCCTGTCGAGAACAGGCGGCGCTTCCAGTCGCAGTTAAAACGATAGGTCGAACGGATATAATTGATGTGCGACACGCCATTCTCATCTTGGCGATAGTTGACAACAAACGACAACTCCTTTGGCTTGAAGCGCACACCATTAGGCTTTTTGACGAGCATCAGGCGTGTGGCCTTCTCGCTGTCTCTCATGTCAAGCTCGAGTTCGGCTCGGGTAAACGCCAATGTCTCCATATCTATGTAAAACGTGATATGATACAGTGCATACTCAAGCATGTCGTTGTTGGGGATGGCGCTTATCACCCACTGAATGCGGTCGTCGATGGTAACTGGATCTTGCAGTTTCAGCAGGTAATTGTGCAAGTCTTCTTGGTTCAATATCAAGCCGCGGTTTTTTACCACATCCAGGAAAATGACCTCGGTGGGGCCGCCTTGCATCCTGATGCCCAGTGTGTCGCCAGGCTTCTGACTCACCAGTTTGCGACCCTTGACAATCGACACGCGGTCGCTGTAGGGGCCGTTTTCATAGGATGATTTGTAGAGGTCCACGACGGCCTCTGATACCGAGATAAACTTGCTGCGTTTTTTGGCGGTCTCGCGGTAGAAGCAAGTCATCAGCTCGGACTGTTTGCTATAGTTGTCGGGGATGCGGCTCATGGCTTCAGCGAGCAAGACGTGAGGGTCCTGGTTGGTAACCATGACGTCGCCCAGCACAATGTTGAGCGGCACAAGGCGAATCTTCAGCCCGGTGGTAGAACTGCGGAGCGATACGCGCTGTGTTTTGTAGCCCACATGCGACACGGTGATGTAGTCGGGACGTGACACCGTCTTGAGCGTGAAGCGGCCGTCGGCATTGGTTACAGTGGCCAGGTGGCGTTGGGGTGCGGTAATGTTCACGTTTTCCAACTTTTTGCCGTTGGCGTTGTCACGCACCTCGCCGCTGATGACAAACGACAGTGTCTCACTATCCTGCCCAAACACCAGCAGGGGAAAGAGGAACACAAGCACCAAGAAATATGTACGAAATCTCAACATAATAATAGGGAAGTCAATGTGGGTTAGCAGCGAGCAGTGTTGTCGCTCGGAGACAATTCTTCATTCTCTATCCTCAATTAAAAGAGGTACCGTCGATATCAACCAAGCGTTGCCGCAATTCGGGCATGGCGTCAGCATCGCACTCGACAGTCATTGAGCATACGTTGTCAAAGGCCTGCTCGATGATGCGCACGTCGCACTTCTTCAAGAGTCGCATCACGTCATTCATCGACAGGTAGGGGAAAGTGAACCGGCACTGGGCCTGTTCGTGGCACTCGAGAATCTCGCCGGACTCGATGGCCAGGCGCGCAGCCTCGCGATAAGCGACAATCAAACCACTGGTACCCAACTTGATGCCGCCAAAGTAGCGCACCACGGCAATCACCACATTGGTTAGCCCAAACGAGTTGATTTGCCCCAAGATGGGTTTGCCGGCCGTGCCACTGGGTTCGCCGTTGTCGCTGCTCAAGTACTCCTCGCGTGCGGTACCAATCATGTAGGCCCAGCACACATGACGGGCGTCGTGGTACTCGTTTTGGATCCGCTTGACAACGGCCTTGGCCTCGTCGGCGCTAGCAACAGGCTCGGCAAAGGAGATGAACTTGCTCATCTTCTCCTTGTAGAGCCCTTGAGAACGGCCTTTCAGTGTCTTGTAAAAATCGCTCATCAAATCATCGTTTTCAATTTGCAAAATTAGCGATTCTTGTGTAACTTTGCAAGAAATTTGTGCGATAAAATGAAAAAAATAATCATCTCGCTTGTTTTCATTGTCATAACCAACAGTTTGGCATGGACTCAAAATCATGTCAATTGGTTATGGCAACGTACCATTGTCGCCGCTATCGACAAGTTCCCGGCGCGCGGTGGGTATTACACGGGTGGACGCCCTAATGACATTTTTGCTAAGACCACGTGGCAAGGACTTCACGAAGCATTCCAGATGAAGCCGGGAGATAAACGACCGCAGTTTGACCCTATGCTGGCACAACCTTCTTTCTGCTCCAGCGCAACCTATGCCGTACTCATTCAGGCATTGCTCGATTTTGACAAAAATGGCGTGATATCGCCCGAAGCGTGGCAAAACATGAAGCCCTATGTGGGCATTCGCGACGAGATGAATCCCGAGGCATTGGGGCAGGATGATGGGGTAGGATTCTGGGGTCGATGCAACGCCAACGGGCCCGCGCTGGGTGTTTTGGTTCACGAACTCGATGCGGGGTTTAGCATCACTGCGTTCCGCGGAGCGAAAAATGATTCCGTGAAGGAGTCACCTGCCGAGCGATATCTGACCGATGATGAGTGGCGTGCGCATCCTGTTTGGCGCCAGGCGGTGCGCGGTGACTTGATGAAAATCTTCTGGAACCGCAATGATACGCGAGGACATGACGGAGGCGCCATCATCGGGTATGACGGCGTCAAAGGGCACTTGCAGGAAGCGGGGCACAGTGTCATATTCCTGGGGATGAGTGCCGACGGACGCGTGGTTTACTGGAGCAGCAACGGGCCAGGCAGCGATCCGGCCCACATGGGGTATAGCGTCAGTTCGTGCGACCCTACCGCCATTCAACGCGTGGTGTTCACACGCATCCTTCATCCCGAGCGATTCGATCGGGTGCGGAATATGGCTCCAACCTGTATTAACCAGTACCTCTACGACCTCAATGGGCGTTGTCACAGCACAACAGCACAATTGCTTCAAGCCGTCGGTCTCAAGGCTGGTTCTATTAAATGAATCCTCATCTCATTGTTTGTGGTTTTCCCTCTTGAACACACACTTTTTTCGGTAGTTTTTGTTATCATGCTTTGTTATATGCGAATAAACCAGTACTTTTGTGCAGATTAGAACCCAAAAAATAATTATGATGAAAAAACTTACTCTCTTTTTTGTAGTGAATGTCCTTTTGGCATTCCAGGCTGTGGCTGCTATCGAGCTTGATGTCAATCTCGATACATATACCTTCACAGGTACCAATGCGGCCAATAACTACAAGTATGTGCTGTCACCCTATGAGTTCACCAACGGGCCGCAGTTCCAACTGGTAGTGACTCCGATTGACCCGACCATGCCGGCGTTCTTCACATCCAACGACCTTCAGGATCAGAACTACTGGGAACCGATGTTCAAGTATTATACCCAGCAGTTGGCGGGACAAGAGATGACTGCTCAAGACAACATCAAGCGACTCTATTTGGGTGACGTGCGATTGCTGGAGGGACAGTTCATCGACTACAACAACCTACACGTCATCAACTTTGACCTCACTAAAGACTATATCTTACCCACAAACTGCTTGCTGAATGCCGGGCAGCGACTCGACGAGGTGAATGTCAAGTGCAACGGACCGATGTTGCTTGAGCCAAACTCAGTCCCGGCCGACAAGAGGTATGATGTCAATGTCAACACAACAGAACTTCAGCAGGTATGGGAGGAGTACAAGCAACAGTTCAACTGCCAGTACATTGTCAACCTGCAGGCCGAGACAGGAATCAAGTCTTTTAGCATCGTCATCAATATGGGGCATGAAAATGAGGAACAGGTGGTTCCTGAATCGGGCATGCCCGAGGTGGATCTTACGGATAATGGTACTAATGCCGAAGGATTTTTTGTCATTGATGGTTTCAAAGCGACCACCACTGGTGATATGACAGCAGTCAAGATGTTTGGAGCGGTTTATCAGGCTGAAGGACAGGCCAATCTGTGGCATGAAGTCGCCGCCCAGAAGGTGAACGACGGTAATTGGCAAGCGACAGGACAAAACATTGACCTTTTGAAAGATTTGGTTGTCGGAAACACCTACATCTTAGAAGTCTATCTTGAAGCCACTGATGCCGAGGGAAATAAGTACTACTATAATAATGGTGGGGAAAACTACAAAGTGCGCTTCATGGTGGGAGAACAGCAAGAGCCCGTCACTTTCTATGACCAAGAGACGGCAGGGTTGGGACTGATCATCGATGGAACGCCCATCGACTTCACACTCAACGGCGACGGCACCAAGACACCTGATGGTCACCTGGGAACATTGCAGTCGCTCGTTATCGACAACTTCTGGGTGCGTTGCTTGCGAGATTCTGGAGTGGAGCTGGGTGACGTCTCGTTACAGTGGCGGCTTCTAAGTAAGAATAGCATCATCAACGACTGGAACCGCGTCGACTACCAGTACCAGAACGACGAGGACGGCAACAAGCTCAAGAAGTTCTTCGGAGCCGACAACCTCTACATCGATCTGATGCCGCAATGTGAGACCGGTCAGGACTACACCCTCGAGGTGATGTACCAGCTCATTGACTCCCACACTGGACAATACTACTTCTTCGCCAAAAACCAAGAGGTGGGACGATTCTATTTCTCGGTTGGCAACGCCGGTGTACAAGGTGATTTGAATGGTGATGGACATGTTGACATCAGTGATGTAAACGCGGTCATCAATATGATGCTCGGTAAAAATCCGAACACGCCGGCAGGGGACGTGACGGGTGACGGCAATGTTGACATCAGCGATGTCAACGCAATCATCAATATCATGCTCGGAAAACGGTAGTTATATTGAAAAATAGTTACGACTTATCAATTATCAGTGGCATGCCAAAATTCAACCCTATGGCATGCCACTGCTGTTTTTTACCTTTTTTATTGATGGGTGTACCGTGGTGTGAGCTTTTTGTTGTAACTTTGCATTCCCAACTAAAAAACAAACGTGAGTTATGAAAAGCAGAATAACCGAACTCTTTGGCATTGAGCTACCTATTATTGCTGGTGGCATGGTGTGGTGCAGCGGATGGCGACTGGCTGCTGCCGTGAGCGAAGCGGGCGGACTGGGACTCATTGGTGCCGGCTCGATGACTCCCGACGTGCTGCGCGAGCACATCGTCAAGTGCAAGACAGCGACGCAGAAACCCTTCGGCGTGAACGTCCCCTTGATGAAGCCCGATGCGCCGCAACTCATGGAGGTCATCGCACAGGAGCAAGTTCCAGTGGTATTTACCAGCGCGGGGTCGCCCAAGAAGTGGACTGCCTGGCTCCATGAGCGAGGCATCAAGGTGGCCCATGTGGTGGCATCGAGCACATTTGCGCGCAAGTGCGAGGATGCGGGTGTGGATGCCGTTGTTGCCGAGGGCTTCGAGGCTGGCGGTCACAACGGCCGTGAGGAGACAACGACGCTCTGTCTGATTCCCGCCGTGCGCAAAGCGACCACATTACCGCTCATTGCGGCGGGAGGCATCGCTACCGGTGATGCCATCATGGCGATGAGGGTGCTGGGAGCCGAGGGCGTGCAGATGGGAACACGATTTGCCCTCACCGTCGAGAGCAGTGCCAGCGAAGCCTTCAAGCAGCGCTGTCTGAACCTAGCTGAGGGCGATACTAAGCTCTTGCTGCGCAAACTTTCGCCTACACGCTTGGTACGCGGAGGCTTCTTTGACGCTATCGAACAGGCCGAGAACAATGGTGCCACCGAGCAGCAACTGCTCGACATCATCGGCACTGGTGCTTCACGGCGCGGCATCTTTGAAGGTGACCTCGATACTGGCGAACTCGAGATTGGCCAGGTGGCATCGCTGCTGCAAGGCCGCTCACAACAGACGGTTGCTGAGGTGTTCATGGAGCTTCTCGCCGAATATGCCGCCGCAAAACAAGTAGTTGCCAAATCCTGACAAAAACTATAAAATCTAAACCCTAAATACTAAACTGAATTATGCAGTGGTTTGAATGTAAAGTAAAATATGACAAGACCCTCGAAACGGGTGTTGTAAAGACTGTGACTGAACCTTATCTCGTAGATGCACTCTCCTTTACCGAGGCCGAGGCGCGCATCACCGAAGAGATGCAACCCTACATCAGCGGCGAGTTCACTGTGAGCGCAGTTCGTCGCGTGAACTTGAGCGACGTCTTCCGCAACGACAGTGGTGATCGCTGGTACAAGGTAAAGACCAACTTTATCACCATCGACGAGAAGACCGCCGTCGAGAAGAAGACCGCCTCGTTCCAGCTGGTTCAGGCTAGCGAGTTCAAGGAAGCCCTTGAGGTCTTCATGGAAGGAATGAAGGATACCATGGCCGATTTTGAGATTGCATCCATTACTGAGACCCCACTCATGGATGTCTACGATGCCAATCTCACCGAGACACTCGCCGACAAAGCTGCCAAGAAATAATCAATTGTCAATAATGAGCAATATAGCTGACAATATCAGTGCCATCAGGCTGAAACTTCCCGAGAGAGTGCGGCTAGTGGCGGTGTCAAAGTACCACCCTGTGGAGGTGATTCGCGAGGCTTATGATGCCGGGCAGCGCATTTTCGGTGAAAACAAAGTGCAGGAACTGGTAGCCAAAGCGCCGCAACTGCCCAGCGACATACAATGGCACATGATAGGGCACCTGCAGACCAACAAGGTGCGTCTACTCATGCCGCATGTGTCGATGATACAAAGCATTGACTCGATCAAGTTGCTGCGCACCGTCGAGAAGGAAGCTGCACGCATCGACCGCACCGTTGATGTGCTGCTGCAGTTGCATGTGGCGCGTGAGGAAACTAAGAGTGGATTTGCTGTGGGCGAATTGCTTGCGGCACTTGCGGTGAATGAATTGGACAACTGTCCGCATGTGCGCTATCGTGGACTCATGGCGATGGCCACCAACACCGACGACCAGCAACAGGTCGAGAAAGAGTTCCAACTCGTAGCCGACACATTCCGTTTGGTCAAGGAGGAATTCTTTGCCCATGACGACGCCTTTGACCAGATTAGTATGGGTATGAGCGACGATTGGCCACTGGCTGTCAAGCACGGTGCGACACTTGTTCGGGTGGGCTCGGCAATATTCGGTCCGAGGCAATATT
>JAEEGI010015416.1_pt1 | contig 15919 bp, 18 predicted proteins | sample 8958751 | NCBI WGS metagenome assembly JAEEGI01 (sample SAMN16246545, study PRJNA631951) | gut metagenome | biome: gut microbiome; feature: rumen; material: KS-attached | host: Bos | place: Iran: Karaj | collected 2018-10
AGGAAAAGGAATAACTGACCAACAAGAACATAACAACAGCAATTCAAGTATAACCGAAAAAAACAGAAAAAAAGAAAAAAAAAAAAAAAAAAAAAAAAAAAAAAAAGAAGAAGAAGAAGTATCTGCTGATCAGATACTTCTTTTTACTATTTTTCGTTTATCTTCTTATAGTAGAGAATGTAGATATGCAGCAACCCATATAAAAGTGCGACGATGGCAATCAGTAACATCATGTAGAACATTTCGCCTGCAAACTGATTCAGATATGCATGAAGCATCAGTGCGATCGACAGCAAGGGACTGCTGATAGCAATCGTCAGGAGATTCTTTCTATCCAGTTTGGCCTGACGGGATATGAAGCTGTCTCTTTCCGGCTTTTTGTAGTTTTCGATCACATTGGCTTTGCGGATGAAGTTCAGATAGAAACTGACGATCGTCGAAATCATGAACAGCAACGCCAGGATGAAAGGAATCAAGAACCGGCGATAGATGATAAAAGCCACGACAAATACGACCAAGGCAACCAAGTATCCTTGAATGTAGCTGACATAGGCGTGAACATTATTCTCGGAGAGGATATATCCTTTCTGTTGAAAGAAAGGGGAATACACCGTTCGTTTATCTTCGTGATAGATGGATATCCCTTGTATCGATTGGACATCGTATTTCTCTTTTTTATTTGCCATACAAATATTATAGATGAGCTTTACCTGATAAATCCAGAAATATTGTTTTCACCATCAGGAAGGATATAGCGGATCCCGCTGTTTCTGAACGATTCCGGGAGGTCATCGCAGATAACGATGGCATCGTCGAATTTTGCAAAAACAGCCGGTTGCAACATATAGAATTTACTGCTATCGGTGACGATATAGGAAAGCTTCGACTGTGTCATGGCTGTATTCTTGGTAAGAGCGATCGTTTCGCTGAAAGTAGTAAATCCATTATTATCATGAATGCCATTGGTTGCCATAAGTGCCAGATCGAAATGATGATCCTTGATCTGTTCGACCGTCGTTCTGCCGGCAGCTAATTCGCTTTCTGCACGTAAAGGACCTCCTAGAACGATAGTCGCAATTTCTTTTCTAGCAAGTTCAAGCGCATGTCTGATCCCGGGAGTCACGACCGTGATGTTCTTGGCTTTGATAAAGGGAATGATCTCGTAGGTTGTCGTACCGGCATCCAGATATATCATCTGATTATCGTGTAGCAGGCTGGCCGCATATCTGGCCACTTCTCTTTTCTGTCGGATATTGGTTTCGCTTCGCAATAGCATATGCAATTCATCCTGATAAGGTATGATCCTGGCTCCGCCGTGATAACGGGAAATGATCCGCATATCTTCCATTTCCTGAAGATCGCGACGTATGGTTGCCGGAGATACGCCGATCATTTCTACCATTTCATCGACTGATACCTGATCCTTTTTCTGACATAATTCGGCAATGATGTTCCATCTGTGCTGTTTATTCATGATTACTCCCAGAAATGATCATGCAAATTGATCATATGATTATTTTGATATTATTATACATTATATATTCATGATTATTTGATTAAGTAATCAAATTTTACTATATTTCTAATAAAGCAGAATGTATAATGAAGCTGAATTATAGATATTTCATAAATAGAGGAGGGCAATTCATGTCTGATATGTTTGATGCGAAAATCGCCTTGTTCCATCAGGATGTGCAAGACAAAGAAGCAGCATTGAAGCTCCTGGCAGAAGAATTCATGAAGAGTGGTGTAGCGAAAGAAACGTTTTATGATGGGCTGATCGCCAGAGAAAAGAACTTTGCAACCGGTCTGACACTCAATAATATGTGTGTGGCGATCCCGCATACCGACCCGGAACATGTCAATCGTACGCAAGTCGGTTTCATGTCGTTGAAAGAACCGGTAGAATTTATCGAAATGGGTACCGATGATAAGAAGATCCCTGTCACGATGATGTTCATGCTGGCAATCAAAGAAGCCCATCAGCAGCTGGATATGCTGATGAAACTGATGGATGTGTTCCAGAATGATGAACTGATGGAAAAGTTCCGGAATGTCGATAATTATGAAGACTATTACCGGCTGATCGAAGAAGCCGGCTTGAATATGGAGGGCTAATCATGCTTGTTACAACCAAAGAAATGTTTGCAGATTCCAGAGAAAAAGGGTACGCGATCGTTGCTCCGGATTATTGGGATTCTAATTCGTGCCGTACCTATGTTGAGACGGCAGAAAAACTGAATGTTCCGGTCATTTTAAGCTTTGCTCAGGCACATTCGGAAATGCTTTCATTGGAAGAAGCTTATGAAATAGGACGCTTCTATGCTGAAAGAGCCGCCGTTCCTGTTGCGTTGCATCTGGATCATGGTCTCGATGTCGAAACAGTCAAAAAAGCTGTAGATATGGGCTTTACCTCGGTCATGATCGATGCTTCCGCCCAACCGTATGAAGTCAATGTCGCCAGGACCAAAGAAGTATGCGATTATGCCCATGCTCATGGTGTCGTCGTTGAAGCAGAACTAGGCCATGTCGGATCCGGTGATGTCATCACTTCGGAAAACAAAGAAGCGTTGCATGATGATAAAAACATCTATACCGAAGTCGACACAGCAAAACGTTTTGTCGAAGAAACCGGTGTTGATTCATTGGCGGTCTCGATCGGCACTTCCCATGGTCTTTATAAGGGAACGCCGGTAATCGATTTCGAACGTCTGCATGAATTACGAAAAGAACTGCCTGTTCCGTTGGTACTTCATGGCGGCTCCGGTTCCGGCGATGAAAACCTGGAAAGATGTGCGACCGAAGGCATTTCCAAGATCAATGTCTTTACGGATTTTACGATCGCAGCGATCGAATCCAGCAAGCAGGAGGATTATATCAACTGGTATAAACTGCTAAAGGATGCGAATCATGCGATATCTGAAAAACTGGCATATTATTTTGATTTGTTCCATACAGGAAAGGTAGGTCAATAAATGGAAAAAGCACAATTAAGAAGACCATTCTTCGTCTGCAACCCGAAAGCTTACTTATATGGCGAAGAGTCACTGAAATTAGCGAAGAAATGTGAAGAGCTGGCAGTAAAGTATGATTTCGATGTCATCTTTACCGCTCAGCATGTAGATCTGGCGTTGATTGCCAAGGAATGTCCGCATCTGATCGTTACGGCTCAGCACATGGAATCATTGAGACCGGGCAGAGGCATGGGCCACATCCTGCCGGAAGCACTGAAAGCTGCCGGTGTCAAAGCAACTTTCCTCAATCATGCCGAAAATCCGATGACGATCAATGAACTGGCGAGAACGATCGAAAGAGCCAATGAATTAGGTATCCTGACAGTCGTCTGCTCGAATGAAGAATCCGATACCAGAGCGATCGCTGAACTGCATCCTGACTGCATGGTTTGTGAACTGACCAGCCTGATCGGTACAGGCACGACCGCAGATGAATCCTACATGGTAGCGACAAATAATATTGTTAAATCCGTTTCACCGCAGACGAAGACCCTGCAGGCAGCTGGCATTTCGACTGGTGAGGATGTCTACAAAGCCATCAAATCCGGAGCGGATGCTACAGGCGGAACCAGCGGAATCGTAGCTGCTGCTGATCCGATGGCCAAACTGGAAGAAATGTTTGAAGCTTTGGACCGCGCACGTAAAGATTTCTGTCAGTAATTGAAATACGCTTTCTAATGGTTATATAATTATTTATGATGATTTTTTAATTGAAAGGAGTTATCTCAATGAAAAGAATCTTATTATGTTGTGCAACAGGCGTTGCTACCAGTACGGTCGTACATAAGAGAGTGGAAGAAGAACTGAAAAGAAGAGGTTATAATGGACAGTTCACGATCACACAGTGCAAAGTCGCTGAAGTTCCTGGCCAGTCTCCGAATTATGACCTTTGTGTAAGTACGGTCGCCATGGACGCAAAGAACTGCGCCTGCCCGATCGTGATCGCAACGAATCTGATCATCAATCGTGGAACAGAACCGATCTATAACGAGATCGAAAATAAACTGTTCAAAGAAGAAACTGCTGAATAGATTATAAAGCAGAAACACATTGTATTTTTCTAGAGGCATCTAGTTAAATACCGAAGATCAAGGGGCAAGTATCTTCGGAAATGAAAATCAAATGAAAAAAGAAGGGGGATTTTGATTTATGCAAGCTATTGTGAACATTTTTAGTTCAATTAGTGATTTAGGTAAGCTGGTAATGATGCCTATCATTATCACACTTATCGGTTTGGTTTTAGGCGCAGGCTTCGGTAAATCATTCCGTGGCGGTCTGACAGTTGCTGTCGGTCTGTTAGGCCTGGATGTTGCTACCGGATTGCTTGGCCCATTGGCTACCGCTGTTGGCGCTATGTCATCAAGATTAGGCTTGTCCTTAAGCACTGTTGATATCGGCTGGCCGGCTGCTGCTGCCGCTGCATTCGCTACTCAGGTTGGTTCTTTCATCATCCCTGTCTGCTTACTGGTCAACATCATCATGATCGTTACCCAGACGACTCAGACAGTCGACGTAGATATCTGGAACTACTGGCATTTCGCATTCACAGGATCTCTGATCACTGCTGTTACAGGCAGCCTGCCTTTAGGCCTGGTTGCTGCTGTTGCTAACGAAGTCATCATTCTGGTTCTTGGCGATGTCACCGCTCCTGCACTTGATAGAACACTGGCTATGCCGGGCGTATCTCTTCCTCATGGTTTCTCTACTGCGTTTGCCCCAATCGCAATAGTTTGTAACTGGGTCATCGAAAAGATCCCTGGATTAAGAGATATCGACTTCAACCTGGAAAAACTGCAGGAAAAGATCGGCGTCTTTGGTGAACCGGTCATCGTTGGTTTCGTTCTTGGTATCCTTATCGGTCTTTTAGGCGGACAGGATTTCAAGACTCTGATCGAAACCGCTGTTTATCTTGCTGCTGCAATGGTTATCATTCCTAAGATGGCTGCATTGCTGATGGAAGGCCTGATGCCTATTTCCGATGCTGCTTCCACCTTCATGGACAAACACTTCCAGGGCAAGGGAAAGATCTATATCGGTTTGGATTCAGCTGTTGGTTGCGGACACCCGCTGACGATTGCTTTGTCACTGATCTTCGTACCTCTTTCCGTCTTGCTGGCTTTCATCCTTCCTGGAAACACTGTCCTGCCGGCTGGTGACTTAGGTACATTCCCATTCATGTTCGTCCTGATTCTGCCTCTGTGCAAGGGCAATGGTTTCAGAAGCCTGATTACCGGTATCATTGTCATGGTCCTTGGCTTCTACTTCTCGACCGCACTGGCAGCTCCGACGACTCTGGTATGCCACAGCATCGATCAGTACACGGAAATCGCTTCTCTGTCATCCATCTGTGATGGCGCTAACCCGCTGACTTGGCTGCTTTACACGATCGGTACGATTTCACCGGTTGTCGGCTATGTCGTATTTGCTGCTATCGCTCTGGCATTCGCTGTTTGGAATGGCATCAGAATCAGAAAAGAAAACAACGCTTAATTTCTGAACAGACAAGAAAAAAGGGGCTTTTCATAAGCCCCTTCTTTTTTCATAGATATGAAACGTTACATCTATCAGAAAAAATTCTATCAGTTTAAAGTCGTTTATCTCGGCTATTTTGTCGTGCTGATTGCGCTATATTCTGTTTATCGTCTGCTTATCGGATTCAGCAAGCTCTATGCGATCGTATTACTGGTCTGTATCTATCAGATCATCAATACATTTATTTCATTATCAAATCCTGAAGAAGTCGATGTCGATAAAGATTCGATCTCTTTTAAGGGTTTCGGAAAAACACATCATTATCGTTTTAAAGATATTCAGGATTTTCGGGTCAAAGAATTTGTTACAGCGAAGAAAATCTATCTGCGGATCAATAAAGATAGCGGTTCATTATTGAAGGGAAGATATTGGATCGATTGTCTGTACTTTTCAGATGGCGATGAATTGTTTAGTTATCTTCTGAAAAAAGAAGATGAGTTTCATCCTGATACGATCAAAGCATATGCTCATCGTTCGAATGCGTTGCCAGCTGAAAAGAATAAGAAACAAGAAAAATAACAACATTTATAATACATCTAAGGGGGAATAAAAATGGCTGTTTATAAAGAAACGATTACGGGAATCATGTCCAAAGGCGTTTCTCCGACTTATATCGATATTACGACACAGGTCAGAGAGATCATCAAAAAGTCAGGTATCAAAGATGGAATCTGCTGCGTGATTTCGCCACATACTACTTGTTCTGTTTTCTTTGAGGAATATGTCCATGATACTTTACCTAACGGAAAAGAATTCATCCAGCAGGATCTGGACAACTGCCTGGCTAAGATCATTCCGGATCAGACCGCGTGGGGACAGTATTTCTATCCAGGCCTCCATCATCTGGAAGAAGTCGAATCCTGGCCGGATTATCGTAAATATCTGCCAAGCGGAACCAGAGAGGAACTCTGGAATGCTGATGCGCATCTGAAAGCGACATTGCTGGGTAATTCCGCTACTTTCGAAGTAGATAATGGCGAACTTGGCGTAGGCAAGACCGGTTATGTCTATTTCGTTGATTTCGACCGCACGCATGAGCGTGAAAGAAGATGCAAGGTCGTCGTGATCGGCGAATAAGTTGATATCTTGACAGTAACTGAACATGGAACGAAACGAATAGCTGTTTCTGAAGAAACGGCTTTTCTTTATGTTAACTAAAAGATTATGTGAAAATATGATTTATGTGAAATTGTCAAGATAATAGTAAAATGTTTTAACAGTAAATAAATTTTGTTAAAATATTAAACAGAGGTGTTTATCAATGTACAGAAGAGTATTATTGAAATTGTCGGGAGAGGCATTGGCTGCGCCTGACTTTCCGTTCTCCACGGAGACATTAGAAAAAATAGCTTTACAAGTCAAAGAAATCAGGGAGATGGGAATCGATATCGGAATCGTCATTGGTGGCGGCAATATCTGCCGTGGCAAGATTTTTGAGAAACTTGGTTTTGATCGTGTGAATGCAGATTATGCAGGAATGCTTGCGACAGTCATCAATGCCGTTATGTTTTCAGCAGAATTGAATCGTGTAGGAGTTCCATCGGTAGCCATGTCTGCCATTAAAGCACAGAATGTCATTGATTTTGATAAAGAGGAAGCGAACCGCCTGATCGATGAAGGAAATGTCATCGTCTTTGGTGGAGGATATGGTCTTCCATATTATTCGACCGATACAGGTAGCGCACAAAGGGCTGCCGATATCGGTGCAGATGTCATTCTGATGGCAAAATCAGGAGTTGATGGCGTCTATGATTCTGATCCTGATGAAAACCCGGATGCCAAGAAATTCGATGAGCTGACGTTTGATGATATACTTAGACTGGAACTGAAAGTTATCGATGCTTCTGCTGCGGAACTGTGTCTGCAGAATGGAATCGATGCTTTCGTTTTCAATATGGCTGAAGAGGGGAACATCGTCAAAGCCGCGAAAGGCGATGCGATCGGTACCGTGATCAAAGCATCAAAAGGAGAGTAGTATGGATAATTTGTTTTTGGAAATTGCTGAAGAAAAGATGGAAGGAGCGATCAAGGCTTTTGAATCTGCTCTTTCGAAAGTCAGGACCGGCAGAGCGAACCCGACGATGCTGGATGGCATTGATGTCGATTATTATGGCTCTCCGACGCCATTGAATCAGATCGCTTCGATTTCGATCCAGGAAGGCAAAACTCTGGTGATCAAGCCGTTTGACCGCAATTCCGTGAAAGATGTCGAAAGGGCGATCAACATGTCCGATCTTGGTCTGCCCGTTCAGAACAATGGCGAACTGTTAAGAATCACGGTTCCCGCATTGACGGAAGAAACCAGAAAAGGTTTCTGCAAAGATGTCGATAAGATGGCAGAAGATGCGAAAGTCGCTGCCAGAAATGTCCGCAGGGAAGTCAATGACGACATCAAGAAAGACAAGACGATTCCTGAAGATCTTTCTAAATCATATTTAGAGGATGTTCAGAAAATCACGGATAAAACGATCGAAAAGATCGAAGAACTTGCCAAAGCAAAACAAAAAGAGATAATGACGATCTAATGAACGATCTGAATCATCTGGCGATCATCATGGATGGCAACGGACGATGGGCAAAGCAGAATCGACTGCCGCGTACGGCCGGCCATTACAAGGGTGTTGAAGTCCTGAGAAACATCACGATCTATGCAAACAGCTTGGGTATCAAGTGCCTGACGGTGTATGCTTTTTCGACGGAAAACTGGAAACGTTCCGTGGAAGAAGTAAGCTATATCATGTCGCTGCCTAAGATCTTTTTTGCTTCCTATATCAAGGAACTGATGGACAACAACGTCAGGATCATGATCATCGGCGACCGTGACAAGGTTCCTGCAGATACGATGAAAGTCATCGATGAAGCGATCGAAACGACCAGAAACAATACCGGTTTGATACTGAATTTCGCTTTCAATTACGGTGCCAGAGATGAGATCGTCAGGGCTGCAAGGAGATATGCAGAAGATTATAAAAAAGGGATCGCCGATGAACTGGATGAAGAGAAATTCGCATCCTATCTGTATACCGCCGATCTGCCGGAAGTCGATCTTCTGATCAGGACAGGATCTCAAATGCGCCTTTCCAATTTTCTGCTATATCAGCTGGCATATTCAGAGTTTGTGGTTATTGATACATTGTGGCCTGACTTTACGAGTGATATACTAGATGAGTGTATCGCGGAATATCAGAGCCGTAAACGCAATTTCGGAGGTCGTGATGAAACAAAGAGTGATTAGCGGCGTATTTATCGCCATCATTACGGTCATTGCCGCATATTTCGGAGGTATCATCCTTACCGGTGTGCTTTCTTTTGTCGGCATATACGGTTCTTATGAATTTATAAAGATACGAAAAGAACGCTTCAACACGATCCTGTTTGCGATCATGACAATCAGTGTCATGACAATCTATCTTCTGCATGACTATGCAACGGTGATCATGTTGTTTGAGATCATCGTGCTGCTGACGATCGCCGTATTTGACGAGAAAGAGACTTTTGACGATGTCGCCACGACGTTTCTGATGTCGATTGTGTTGGGCTATGCCTTGTATTTCATGTCTTCCATCCAGAAAGAAAACAGATTCATGTTCGGTTATGTGCTGATCATTTCCTATCTGACGGATGTATTCGCCTATTTTATCGGTGTCAAATTCGGAAAACACAAGCTGAACAGCAGAGTATCGCCCAAAAAAACAATCGAAGGAAGCCTGGGTGGCTGGTTCTTCGGTTTCCTTACATCATTCCTTTGGGCTTCTTATTTTCATTATTTTGATAAGCCGATGTATATATTCCTTCTGGCTTCCTTATTTCTTCCTCTGGTTTCGGAAATCGGCGATCTGGTGTTTTCTCTGATCAAACGCCACTATGGCGTCAAAGATTTCTCGAATCTGATTCCCGGACACGGAGGGATTCTTGACCGTCTGGATTCACATATCTTCTGTACACTGTTGTTTGGAGCATTGCTGATATTATTCAAATGAAAAGACTGATTCTGATAGGAGCTTCCGGTTCGATCGGAAGCCAGACGCTTGATGTCATACGACAGCATTCCGATGAGTTGCAGCTCGTCGGTGTTGCTGTTGGCTACAATATCGAATCGCTTGCCGAAATTCTGAAAGAGTTTCCGGTTTCTTATGCCTATTCGATCGAGAGAAATGAACAGCTGGAGCAGCAGTTTCCTGCTGTGAGATTCTTTTACGGCGAAGATGGACTTTTAGAGATGGTACGTCTGCCGGACTATGACATGCTGGTGAATACGCTCGTCGGTTTTCCCGGTTTTCTGCCGACATTGGAAGCGATCAAAAATCATAAGGACGTGGCCTTGGCAAATAAAGAGGCCTTGGTTGCCGGCGGGAATCTGATCAATGCAGCGCTGAAAGAATATGGAACGAAACTTTATCCGATCGACTCGGAACATGTCGCGATCTGGCAATGTCTGCAGGGACATCCCAAAAAAGACGTTCGCAGACTCATTTTAACGGCTTCCGGCGGATCGTTCCGTGATCTAAAGAGAGAAGAGCTGGCGGATGTGACACTGGAACAGGCGCTGAATCATCCTGTCTGGAACATGGGCTCCAAAATCACCATCGATTCCGCTACGATGATGAACAAAGGGTTCGAGATCATCGAAGCGCATTTCCTCTTCGATATCCCTTACGAGAAGATCGATGTCATCATTCATCCGGAATCTACGGTTCATTCGATGGTGGAATACGAAGACGGTTCGATCATCGCACAGATGGGTGTACCTGACATGCACCTGATGATCAAATATGCCTTGCTGTATCCTGAACATTTGCCGGATCGTCAGACGAATTATCTTGATTTAGGAAAAGTGGGTGAACTTCATTTCCGAGATATCGATTACCATCGCTATCCTTTGGTAAAACTCGCAAAACAGGTCGGTGCTTTCGAAGGCAATTTCGGAGCGATTCTGAATGGCGCGAACGATGAAGCGGTATCCTTGTTCCTGAACAGAAAGATACGCTTCATCGACATCGAAACCTGTATCTTCAAGACATTGCAGAATGCCCATTTCATTAAAGAACCGACCATTCCGCAGATCACAGAATCCTATGACTGGGCGCGGGAAAGTGTCGACCAGCTGATAAGAAACAAACTAATATAAAAAAATGATCATTTTAAGAAATATTATCCTTTTTGTAATTTTGTTATCGATTATCGTATCGATCCATGAATTCGGGCATCTTGTTGCTGCGAAGATCTTTGGCGTTTACTGCAAAGAATATTCCATAGGCATGGGTCCGAAACTCTTCTCAAAAAAAGGAAAAGAGACGGAATACTGCATCCGCGCTTTCCCGGTAGGCGGTTTTGTCGCCATGGCCGGGGATACGGATAATTCGCTGGAAACCCAGGTAGATATCAGCGGACTTCCGCCGGAAAGGACTCTTCTGGGCATCGCCAAGTGGAAGAAGATCATCATCATGATGGCGGGGATCTTTATGAATATGATCCTGGCGATCCTCATCTACTCTCTGCTGATCCTTTCGAATGGAAACTATGTCACAAGTTCCAAGCCGCAGATCAGTTCCATCGTGGAAGGATCGCCCGCCTTTCATTCGGAACTGAAAGAAGGGGACATCGTTACGACGATCGCTTTCGACAACGGCTTATCGCTGAATCCCGCATCATACAGTGAACTGATCACGTTCACTTCCGCATATGACGGAAACGGCCCATGGCATCTTACGGTGGATCGCGAGGGAGAAACCTGCAAGATTGATATCTTGCCTGAGTATAACGAGACGGAAGAACGCTATATGATCGGCATCGGCTTCTCGGATGTTGCAGTCGATTATGTCAAGGTGAATATTATCAATTGCTGGAGATACGGCTTTGAATACGCGATGTTTATCGTACGGCTGACCTGGTCGTCCTTCCTGTCGCTATTCAAAGGGCACAATCTAAATAACCTTTCCGGTCCGGTAGGGATCTATAATACCGTATCCGAAGCCGTCAGCTACGGATGGGAATACTATATCCAGCTGATCGCCATGATATCGATCAATGTCGGCATCGTCAACGCGTTGCCTCTTCCGATCTTTGACGGAGGCAGAGTCCTGCTGCTGGCTATCGAGGCGATCATCCGCAGGCCGCTGTCGGAGAAAGCGCAGAATCTTGTCATGTCGCTATCCGCTGCCTTGCTGCTTCTTTTATTCATATACATTACTTACAACGACATCAGTAAGCTGATAGGAGGTTGATATGCGCATTCTGGTTACAGGCGGCACCGGTTTTATCGGTTCCAACACCTGCGTCGAACTGATCCGCAACGGACATGAGATCGTTATCGTCGATAATCTTTACAATTCTAAGATCGATGTCTTGGATAAGATCGCTGAAATCACCGGTCATAAACCTCTTTTCTATCAGACGGATATCCTCGATTATGAAGGCCTGGATCAGGTGTTCCAGTCGCATCCGTTCGATGCGGTGATTCATTTCGCCGGATACAAGGCAGTTGGCGAATCCGTCGAGAAACCTTTGTTATACTACCAGAACAATATCGCCGGTTCGATCAATCTTTACGCGATCATGAAGAAGCATCAGGTGAATAAGCTGGTCTTTTCTTCCAGCGCAACGGTTTATGGCGATGATTTCGATGTTCCGTTCAAAGAAGAATACGGCTTGGGCACGACGACGAATCCTTACGGAACGACCAAGAAGATGAATGAAATGATCATTACCGATATGGGCAAGGCCGATCCCGAAATGTCCAGTGTCATTCTTCGTTACTTCAATCCGATCGGCGCCGACGAGACGGGACTGCTGGGGGAACACCCCAATGGAATTCCCAATAATCTGGTCCCTTATATCGCACAGGTCGTGATGGGGCAGCGCGATTATCTGCGTGTCTGGGGAAACGACTATGACACTCCGGATGGCACGGGAGTCAGAGACTATATCCATGTCGTTGATCTGGCCAAAGCCCATGTCAAAGCCATCGAATATGCCGCTGAGCATCAGGGAACCGAAGTCATAAATATCGGAACAGGGAAAGGCTATTCCGTACTGGAAGTCCTGCATGCCTATGAAAAAGCCTGCGGGAAAGAGATCCCATATAAACTCATGGATCGCCGTCCGGGAGACATCGCCGTCTGTTATGCCGATACGAAGAAAGCGAAAGAACTGCTTGGTTTCGAAGCGGAATACGATATCGATAAGATGTGCGAAGATTCCTATCGCTTCAGCATGCATGAAATATAGATAAATATATCGATAAATAAATAGATAAATAACATAACAGAAAATAATTAATATATCGTGTCAAATATATTGACAAATATGTATATTTCTTTTACTATGTAAGTATGTCAAACAAGACTTCGTTGGGGACCGTGCTCGATTCGCTGGTTCCAATCTCGCAGCTTAATCAGGGGAAAGCAGCTAAAATAATCAGTTCACTGGGACATGACGATATCCGTATCGTCGTCAAAAACAATGAACCGATGGCTGCAATCATACCGATTTCCCGTTTTTCAGAGCTTATTGAAGCAGAAGCTCTTTTAAAGGAGCGTAAAAATGGCTGAACGCAGAAAACTTAGGATCGATCGGCTGATCATTTTTATTTTGGCTTGTCTGGCAGCGCTGGCTGTTCTGACTTTTGGCATGTACCAGCTGTTCAAAATGCTATTTGACAGCGACGGCGGCAAAGAGAAGCCTCAACCGATCACAGATCCTGTGCCTGTTTCTACCAACGATGATATCCGGATCAACCTGAATGATTATGAAGTCTACGTCGATGATACCGACAATCTGGGATTTAATTTCATTCTGGCGGATATGACTTTCAAATCGGATAAAGCGATTTCTTTTGATCTTAAGAATCTGCAGACATCTGAGAAGATCCATCTGAACGACGTGTCGAAGTATCTCAATACTTTGAATGAAAAAGGATATCGCACCGATAAACTGGGCTATGTCGCTTCTGTCGTCTCCGACCAGAAAGAATATACGTGCCGATTGTTTATTCCGTATACGACGGACAGCTATTCACTCCGACTGCTGAACGCGCTGGATGCTTCGATGATGGAATTCGATCTGACCCATAACAAAAAAGATATCACATCACTGAAGTTCGACACCGAACAGAAGATCGAAATAGGCGATGCTTCTGTCAAAGTATCCTCAAGTTCCATATCGACCATGATGCTGCATAACGGCGAAGACTATCAGGTTCCTTCTACGATGAACGTCTATACTTTCAAGATCTATGTCGAAGAAAGCGCCTCAAAACTGAAGATCGTCGAAGCCAATTTCGTCAGAGAAAGCAATGGGGATGTGATCCCTTGCATGGATGAATCCTACGAATCGGAAAAGATCCAAAACTGTCTGAAAAAGGAACTCGTGACCGGAGATAATGGAGCGCTCTTCTTTGAAACAGCCATCATCGGCGACAACCCTGATTTCAACGGTTTTCTGATGCTTAAATTCGGCAATAGCGACGACTGGATCAAGATTCCGACGATCCTGGAGTAGAACGTGAAAAGAAACGCATCGATCATCATGACTGTGCTGCTGATCCTCGCCCTGATGCCAAAGAGCGACATTTTCAGCGTACATGCCGATTCCTATTATACGATGGGATGCCCGGCCAGCCAGTTTGAAGTATCATACATCAATGATGATGGATCGTTTTCGAAGATCTCCTGCCACGATTCGTTTTCTTCAGCGAAATCCGAGATGAAAACCAACAAGGATTATGTTGTCAGATATTCCAAATCCTATTCTCCCAGCAGGATCGTTGCGATGAACAGCGGACTTGCCTATACCTACCCGGGAAGGAGGAATTCTTCTACGATGTATCTGATACAGAATCCTTCCGATCGCAACAGCACTTTATACAAGAATACATATATCGCCAATCATTATGAAATGACCTATATCAAGACCTGCGGAGCCAGCACCTATGATATCGCTCCGGCCGGAAAAGGCTATATCCGGGTCAATATGAACGGCTTTGAAGGCTATACCGATCTGGAATACACCGATCTGGTTCCCGACAAGTATATCGATAACGATATTCCGATCTGGCTGGGCGGACGAAACACCTACGAAAACGAAGATCCGTTCCTGGTGAAAACGCACCGTTCCTACTTCATGATCGAACAGAACGGTTCCTATACCGACCTGGTCTTCCATTATTACCGTGCCTATCCGAAGAGCGGAATCAATGGAAACGATGCTTTGAGCTATTCGCTTCGTGTTGACAATGCGAAACATTATCTGGATGCCGGTATGAAGGCAGACAAGAAATACTATTCCGATGACGGGATCCGCTTCTATTCGGATCCGGCTATGACAAATCTTGTAGCAACCTGTTACAACTATTATCAGTTCCTGCCGTTGCGTTCGAAAACCGATATTTCATCAACTGTTTTTGACAGCTATCTGAAATCGGTCAAAGGAAGCAGCAGCGTCATGAACGGCAAGGGGAGTGCATTTATCGATGCACAGAATACCTACGGCTGCAACGCCTTGATCGTCTATGCGATGGCATGCCTGGAATCAGCCTATGGCACATCCGGATATGCGACAAATCGAAACAATCTTTTCGGCTGGTCCGCTTACGATGATTCGCCAAACAACGCATCTTACTTTTCAAGCGTCCAGGTTTGCGTCAATGAACAGATGGGACGGAATCTCAACTGGTTCCTGGATTATACGAACCGCCGTTATTTCGGATCATGCGTCGGCAATAAAGGCTCCGGAATCAATGTCCAGTACGCTTCCGATCCATACTGGGGCATGAAGATCGCATCCATTGCTTATGCGATCGACAAACATGCCGGCGGAAACAACGGAAAGCTGAAGGATTATGACAAATACGTCCTCGGTTTCGTCAAAAACAACTACAACGATATATTGTACGATTCCAATATCGCCTGGGATCCGCCGGTCTATAAAACGAAAGACGGAAACGACATCCTTTATACCGGACGATTCGGTTCGCATTACCAGAAAGATCTTACTGTTGTCGTATATAAGCAGGAATTTGATGTGAATCGTTTCATGATCGCCTCGACAAATGCCGTTGTAAACGGAAACATCTGTACCGATGATGGCTTGATTTCTTACAATTTCGACCGATCCGTTGGTTATATCGCTACTGATCATGTCGAACTCTTATATGGAAGACATTTCGAAGCGCCGGTGATCGAAGAACCACCGGTCGATACGGCGAGCCATGATCCATTGACGGTCATCGATGGCATATATCTTGCGGATCAACAGCTGACGATCAGCGGTATCGGTCTGATCACCAATTACGATTTCAATGAAGATGCTTCTGATCTTCATACATTGAATGTATATGATATGTCCAATGGCAATAAAGTCAAATCGGTTGCGTG
>JAEEGI010015422.1_pt1 | contig 15916 bp, 8 predicted proteins | sample 8958751 | NCBI WGS metagenome assembly JAEEGI01 (sample SAMN16246545, study PRJNA631951) | gut metagenome | biome: gut microbiome; feature: rumen; material: KS-attached | host: Bos | place: Iran: Karaj | collected 2018-10
CAACGGCGCTTCGGCACTGGCCGACCCAGAAACATATACGCCACCAGGGGCACCGCCGCTGTGTCCGGCATTGTTGCCCGTAGCAAACACACAGATGCGGTTAGGATGCTGTTCACCGAAGTACTGCGACACGATTTGGCCAAGGGATCCGCCACCATCACGGTTATACACATAGTCGCCGTAACTGTTGCTCACCACAACCGGCTTGCCCACGCTGTCGGCATAGTTGCAGATGCGCTTGAACGCGTTGGCAACGCGAGCGTCGGTCATGCCATTCAGGCCGCACAGGTAGAGTTCGGCGCCAGGTGCCATGCCGCCGTAAGTGGCGTTGGCATGGTCGTCGGTCACCGTGACCAGGGTATCGTCGACAATTACGCTCGAACCGGCCGCGATTGAGCTGGTGTGGGTGCCATGATCGGTGTTGGTCACATTATCCTGGGGCAGAGGTCCCTCGCCATAGTAGTAAATCGCCTTGGAACCATTATAGACATAGGCGCGCTTGATGCGCGTGTTGCCGTCCTTGTCCTGGAAGGCGATGTGGTCCATGTCGATACCGCGGTCAATCACGCCCACAATCACACCGCTGCCGTCATAACCTTTAGGCAGGTTTGCCGCAACAGCCGCCTCAGTATAGCCCAGCACGTCGCCAACGCGGGTTGTCTTGCGGGCCTCGTCGGTAGCAAGCTGCATCACCGAGGACACTTCAATCCTTTTCACGCCGGGGATGCCGGCGATTTCTTCAATGCGGTCAATGGGGATGAGAGTCGTCAATAGCCCTGCATCAAAGCGTTCCTCGACAATAACGCCCTCGCGTTCCAGCAATGCGATATCGTCCTCGCCATCCACCCACACAAAGGAGGGAATATAGGCCTTGCCGTCAATCACCTCGGGAGCGGCATACCGGCGCACCGGCTCGGGCAGCATTCCCCGGGAGCCTGACCTGAGGTCAGCGTTCTCGGCAAAACTGATGTCTCCCGCCATCTCGTCCAGGAACATCTGGGTGGTAATTGACAGTTTCTCACGATGCTCTTGCCCCACGGCAGCAGTCTGCGCCACCGCCACGACAGCCCACAATGCCACAACGGGCAATAACAGCAACAGGTGCCTTGCTCTCTTTTTCATCAGCGAAGAAATAAAATCAATGTCAATAATCAGTGCTTAGTCTCAAAAAGTCATAAACTTGCTGCAAAAGTAATACTTTTTCAGCTGATTATGACGCATAGTCGCCCAAAAACCCTACCTTTGCATCTAACTTCACGACGTTTCCGCACGAATCGTGAACCCGCAACCGGACAATATCATTATAATAGAATAATAGCAACACAATGAGAAAAGAAAGGATTTTACTTATGAGCAGTGCATTGATTGCAGCGTCGGCTGTGACGACGCAGGCTCGTATCAACTACCCTGACACGCGACGCGTGGACACCGTGGACACTTACTTCGGCACCCAGGTGCCTGATCCCTACCGCTGGCTGGAAGACGACCGCAGCGCCGAGACCGAGGCATGGGTCAACGCCCAGAACAAGGTCACCCAGAACTACCTGGCCAAGATCCCCTTCCGCAAGGACGTGAAAAAGCGCATCACCGAGCTCGCCAACTACGAGAAGATGGGCGCTCCCTTCAAAATCAAGGACAAATTCTACTTCTTCAAGAACAACGGCCTGCAGAACCAGAGCGTGCTGTATGAGTACAGCGCCGACGGCAACCACAAGATGGTGCTCGACCCCAACACGCTGAGCGACGACGGCACCGTGGCCCTGCAGCAGCTGAATTTCTCCAACGACGGCCGCTACCTGGCCTACATCATCACCCGCAGCGGCAGTGACTGGAACGAGATCTTTGTCAAGGACCTCAAGGAGGACCGTGTGCTTGATGACCACATCGTGTGGGCCAAGTTCACCGATGCACAGTGGCTGGGCGACGGCTTCTTCTACAGCGGCTATGACGCTCCCGAGGATGCCAAATCGTCCAAAAACGAGTTCCAGAAGGTGTATTACCACAAGCTGGGCACTCCCCAGAGCGAGGACTACATCGAGTATCAGGACAAGAGCGAACCGCTGCACTTCCACCAGGTGAGCGTGAGCGACGACGAGCGCTATGTCATCCTGTGGAAGAGCGATGCCGAGGGCAACGACATCTATGTCAAGGACCTCAAGGACCGCAACCCGCACTACGTGCAGCTCATCGGCGGCATGAAGTATGAGCGCGGCATCGTCGGCATCGACAACGGCAAGTTCTATGTGATGACCAACGAGAATGCCCCCAAGGGTAAGATCGTCACCTACGACGCCGAGCACATCTCTCCCGCCACCTGTGCCGAGTTCATCCCCGAGCAGGAGTCGGTATTGACGGGTGCAACGATGGCCGACCACAAGTTCATCCTCACCTACGATAAGGATGCGTCGAGCCACCCCTACCTGTATGACAAGAACGGCAAACTCATCCGCGAGATTGCGCTGCCCACCTACGGTTCGGTAGGCTTCTCCTGCAAGAATACCACCAAGGAGGTGTTCTACAGCTTCGCCAGCTACACCTTCCCCGGCGCCATCTACAAGTATGACCTCGAGACCGGCAAGAGCGAACTCTTCTTCCAGCCCAAGGTGAACCTCAAGAGCGAGGACTATGTGACCGAGCAGGTGTTCTTCAACAGCAAGGACGGCGCCCGCATCCCCATGTTCCTGGTCTATAAGAAAGGTCTCAAGCGCGACGGCCAGCGTCCCACCTTCCTCTACGGCTACGGCGGCTTCAACGTGAGCCTCAATCCCGCCTTCACCTACACCCGCACCCTGTTTGCCATGCTCGACTGCGGCGGCATCTGCGCCTATGTCAACCTGCGCGGTGGTGGCGAGTACGGTGAGGAGTGGCACCAGGCCGGTACCAAGATGAACAAGCAGAACGTGTTTGACGATTTCATCGCTGCCGCCGAGTGGCTCATCGAGAACAACTACACCAACCCCAAGAAGCTCGCTTGCAACGGCGCCAGCAATGGCGGTCTACTCGTCGGCGCTGTCGTTAACCAGCGTCCCGACCTGTTTGCCGCTGCCGTGCCTCAGGTGGGCGTGATGGACATGCTGCGCTACCACGAGTTCACCATCGGCTGGAACTGGGCCCCCGACTACGGCCGCAGCGACGACAGCCCCGAGATGTTCCGCTACCTGCGTGACTACTCGCCCCTGCACAACATCAAGAATGACGGCACCCGTTACCCCGCCATCATGGTGACCACCGGTGACCATGACGACCGCGTCGTGCCTGCCCACAGCTTCAAGTATGCCGCCGAGCTGCAGCACTGCAACACCGGTGACCAGCCCAAGCTCATCCGCATCGACAGCAAGGCTGGCCACGGCCACAGCAAGCCCATCAGCAAGATCATCGACGAGTACACCGACATCCAGGCCTTCATCATGTACAACCTGGGCGTCAAGTACAAATACAAAAAGTAACCCCCTATAACCGACCAACAAGGCGGGCCACTACGGCTCGCCTTGTTTTTCTCTAGATTGACTAGATATTCTAGAGGATCTAGATGTTCTAGAACATCATTTATTCAATTCCCAATTGCTTGAGTCTGTCCTTAAGCATAGCGTTCTCTTGCTTGAGAGCTTCAATTTCACGATTGAGTTGTTCAATTGTCTCGCGTTGATTGGTGCGGTAACCCAATCGAGCTGCGGTCATGCGCTCGCGTATGCCACCCTCGGTAATGAATTCTTCCTCTTTTTTCTGTTGATAAGTCATTATCATCTTGTCCACCATGCGGCAAAGTGTGATGGCAACGTTTGCCGCTTCCTCATCACTCCATTTTTCGAAAAACGGCTCATAGTCTTCCAGGTCATTGTGTTCACGGCAATATTGTAGCATCTGGCCATAACGCGGATGCTGAGGCGTCCATTTTGTGAGTCGATGGGATGGCAGATAATCCTCATAGTCTTCCAACAGTTCCTGGATACTGCCACGAGCCACATTTAACAGTTTCAATTCCATTTCCATGGAGGTGACACCGTCGGCCGAGCCTTCAACGATGTTCTGTTTGCCTGAGCGAGCTGCCTGCACCATCTGGTCAACGGTACGGTCGCCATAAGCGGGCAGGAATCGACGGGTAAAGACATATGTCATCTGATAGAGCACCACAGTCTTTTTATAAAACCACAGGTTTTTCCAGTTGGTCTGTTTACGGAGCACCGTTTCCAGCTGTTGAGCAGGTTGCCCTTTATCCTTTTCCTGTTTATTCCTTATTATTGCCATCTCAGTTGCAAATCATAAGTTGATAATTGTCAATTACTCTAGAAAATATGGATTGCAAAATTACAAAAAAACCGCGACCCCAACTAGATTTTCTAGATATTCTAGAACATCTAGAGTATCTAGCATTTCTCGAACATCTAGAGTATCTAGTCATTCTAGAAAATCTAGAAAAAAAGCAGTACCTTTGCAGGCATGAATGGCGACAAGATAATCATCAAGGGAGCGAGGGAAAACAACCTCAAGGAGGTCTCGCTCGAGATTCCCAAGCATCAGATCACGGTTTTCACGGGCGTATCGGGCTCTGGCAAGAGTTCGCTGGTGCTCGACACCATCGCGGCCAAGTCACGACGGGAGCTGAACGACACCTTCCCGTCGTTTGTGCAGCAGTACCTGCCCAAATATGGCCGTCCCCACGTCGATGCCATCGAGAATCTGCCCATCGCCATCGTCATTGACCAGAAGAAGCCGGCCCAAAACTCGCGCTCGACCGTGGCGACCTATACTGACATCGCCGCCCTGCTGCGCCTGCTGTTTTCGCGTGTGGGACAGCCCTTTGTAGGCTATGCCGAGTCGTTCAGCTTCAACCACCCCGAGGGCAGCTGTCCGCGCTGCTCGGGCCTGGGCGAAATCCGCGAGCTGGACATCCACAAGCTGGTCGATTTTGACAAGAGCCTCAACGATGAGGACACGATCCACTACATCGCCTTCGGCAAGGGCGGATGGCGCTGGATTCGCTACGCCCACAGCGGCTTGTTCGACCTGGATAAGAAAATCAAGGATTACAGCCCCGAGGAACTCGACCTGTTCCTCAACAGCCCGCAAATCCGTCTGAAGAACCCGCCCGCCAACTGGCCCAAGTCGGCCAAATATGAGGGCATCATCCCGCGCATGTACCGCAGCATCATCAACAGCGAGGAAGGACTGCTGCATGCCGTGGTGCTCAATCCCATGCTCAACATGGGCGTGTGCCCCGACTGCGGCGGCTCGCGCTTGAGTCCGCGCGTGCTCTCATGCAAAATCGAGGGCATCAACATCGCCGACGCCTGCGCGATGTCCATCACGCGCCTCAACGAGTGGGTCAAGTCGCTCACCTCGCCGCTGGCGGTGGATATCAAGCAAGCCATCAGCGCCAGGTTGACGGCACTCGAGGAAATCGGGTTGGGCTACTTGAGTCTGGAACGCGGCGTGGGCACGCTCTCGGGCGGTGAAGCGCAGCGCTGCAAAATCGCCAAGTACATCAACTCGTCGCTCGCCGACGTGCTCTACATCCTGGACGAGCCCAGCACGGGCCTGCACGACCACGACATCGAGAAGATGAAACACTCGGTGCGCCGCTTGCGCGATGCGGGCAACACGGTCCTGCTCGTCGAGCACCACCGCGAGATGATCGGCATCGCCGACCACATCGTGGACCTGGGTCCAGGTCCGGGCAGCCAGGGCGGACGCATCATCTTCGAGGGCAACTACGAGCAACTGCTGCACAGCGGCACCAGCACGGGACAGATGCTGAGCCAGCACGGCGACTTCAAGGCCCAGCCGCGCGAGGTCAAGGAGACCTTTGCCCTGCGCCACGCCACGCTGCACAACCTCAAGGACATCTCCATCGACCTGCCCATGGGCGTGTTTGCCGCCGTGGCCGGTGTGGCGGGCTCGGGCAAGAGTTCGCTGATGGAGTGTTTCCGCCGCGAGCACAGCAATGTGGTCTATGTCAGCCAAAAGAACATCGGCGTGAGCCTGCGCTCCACGCCGGCCACCTATATGGACGTCGCCCCCGACATCCGCAAGCGCTTTGCCAAGGCCCACAAAATCAAGGAGCAGTACTTCACCTTCAACGGCAAGGGAGCCTGCCCCGTGTGTGGCGGCAAGGGCGTGGTCATCGCCGAGATGGCCTTCATGGACAATATCGAGACCACCTGCGAAGCCTGCCACGGCTTGCGCTATTCACCTGAGGCACTGGAGTATAAGCTCGATGGCATGAACATTGCCCAAGTGATGGATCTGTCGGTGCGACGCGCCAGCGAGTTCTTCAAGGGCACCAGCATCGAGGAAAAGCTCAAACCCATGATGGACGTCGGCCTGCACTACCTGCATCTCAACCAGGCGCTGAGCACCCTCTCGGGCGGCGAGCTGCAACGTCTCAAGATCGCGTCCTACCTCCAGCAGTACACCATGCCGCTGGAACAGGGCGGACAGCGCGGCGTCTTCGTCATTGACGAGCCCACCGACGGCCTTCACCTCAAGGACGTGCGCCATCTCATCGACCTGTTCGAGCAGATGGTGGACATGGGCAACACGGTCTACGTCATCGAGCACAACACCGACGTCATAAAGGCCGCCGACCACGTCATCGAGCTCGGCCCCGGCGCCGGCGACCTGGGCGGCACCGTCATCTACCAGGGCACCCCCCGCGGCATGCTCGCCTGCCCCACCAGCATCACCGCCCCCTACCTGAAATTAAACAACTGATCAATCTGAATATTCTGAGGGTACCACTCTTTTCAAACAACACCGATAACGTTGTCTCGGTCGTTTGATGAGTTGGGGTTTTGCTAATTATCACAAAGATTTCAAAAAAGTGTTCACAAATTTGTGAACATTCGGATTTGTTAGTATCTTTGCATCGATATAGCGAATGATATGCTAGTTATCTTTGAAAAAGAATATCTTCGTGACTTGTACTTAGGTAATAAGCCTAAGGACAAGAGGCACCGTTATCAACCAGAGGTTGTACGCAAATTCATTCGGACAATCGACTTGATGATAGCCCAAGATAATGTGTTGGATTTGACTCGTTATGGTGGTTTACATTACGAAAAGTTGACTGGGGACAAAGAGGGGCTTTCGTCTGTGCGTGTCAACAAACAATATCGGATTGAATTCAGAGAAATCATAAGAGGCAATGAATTATTCGCACAAGTGTGCAGTATCGTAGAATTATCAAATCATTATGAATAAAGATAGTATGACAAACGAAATCAACGAGAGAATGGTTGCCAACAATCTGGAGCCAGCCTACCTCACCCATCCTGGTGAAGTCATCAAGGATGAGATTGAGGCACGCGGAATCTCTCAGCGCAAGCTGGCAAAAGAAATCGGCATATCCTACTCTCAACTGAACGAAGTGCTCAACGGCAAGCGGCCGGTAAACACTGAATTAGCACTGCTTATCGAGGCCGCCATCGACATCCCGTCAACGCCCTTATTGACGCTACAGACACGATATGACCTGTTATCTGCCAAGCGCAATAAATCATTTTTGGCCCGCTTAAACAGTATTAGGAAAATTGCTGCTGCACTTTAACAACATAAGGGTATGGACGAGGAATTTGATATCAGACGGGAGTCATTGAAGACCGATCAGGATTTTGAGCGGGCGTTGAGGCCTGTGCGGTTTGAGGACTTTGCCGGGCAGGACAAGATTATCGAGAACCTGCGCGTGTTTGTCGCCGCGGCCAAGCTGCGCGGCGAGTCGTTGGACCATGTGCTGTTCCACGGCCCTCCGGGCCTGGGCAAGACCACGTTGAGCAACATCATCGCCAACGAGCTGGGCGTGGGCTTCAAGGTCACATCGGGTCCCGTGCTCGACAAGCCGGGTGACCTGGCCGGCCTGCTGACGTCGCTCGATGAGAATGACGTGCTCTTCATCGACGAGATCCACCGCCTGAGCCCCATCGTCGAGGAGTACCTCTACAGCGCGATGGAGGACTACCGCATCGACATCATGATCGACAAGGGCCCCGGCGCCCGTTCGGTGCAGCTCACGCTCGCCCCGTTCACCCTCATTGGCGCTACCACCCGCAGCGGCCTTCTCACCTCGCCGCTCAGGGCCCGCTTCGGCATCAACTGTCACCTGGAATACTACGACCACAAGGTGCTCGAGGGCATCATCCGCCGCTCGGCCCGTCTGCTTAACGTGCCCATCGACGACAAGGCAGCCATCGAGATTGCCCTGCGCAGCCGTGGCACGCCCCGTATCGCCAACTCGCTGCTGCGCCGCGTGCGCGACTTCGCCCAGGTCAAGGGCAGCGGCCGCATCGACCTGGAAATCGCCCGCTATGCCCTCGAGGCGTTGAACATCGACAAATACGGCCTTGACGAGATCGACAACAAGATCCTGCTCACCATCATCGACAAGTTCAATGGCGGCCCCGTGGGCCTGAACACCATCGCCACCGCCATGAACGAGGACGCCGGCACCATAGAGGAGGTCTATGAGCCTTACCTCATCAAGGAAGGCTTCATCAACCGCACCCCGCGAGGCCGCGAGGCAACCATGCTCGCCTACAACCACCTCAAGCGCGAGCGTCCCGGCGAAGTAGGAAGCATCTTTTAAGGGTTCCGTGTGCCGTGGCTATGCCGCGGCCTTAAAAAACTGAAAAAAATGGCAAACCTGAAATCACTGGCAAAAGACACCGCCATCTATGGCCTGAGCAGCATCATCGGGAGGTTCCTGAACTACCTGCTCGTGCCGCTTTATACTGCAAAACTGTCGGCCGCATCGGGCGGTTATGGCGTCATCACCAACGTGTATGCCTACACGGCGCTGCTGCTCGTCATCCTCACCTACGGCATGGAAACGACCTTCTTCCGCTTTGCCAACAAGAGCGAGGAGAACCCCAATACGGTCTATAGCACAACGCTCATCAGCGTGGGCTTCACCTCGCTGTTGTTCGTTCTGCTGGTGCTGGCTTTCCTGCCTGGCATCTCGGGCTGGATGGGTTACAGTGCACACCCCGAGTACATCTGGACGATGGCCATCGTGGTCGCGCTCGACGCGTTCCAGTGCATCCCATTCGCCTATCTGCGTTACCAACGCCGCCCCTGGAAATTTGCTGCCCTCAAACTGCTGTTCATCTTCCTGAACATCGGCTTGAATCTGCTCTACTTCGTTGCTTTGCCCGCTCTGTACAAGAGCCATCCTGAAAACATCGGCAAGATATACGACCCCACTGTTGGTGTGGGCTACGCTTTCTTTATCAACCTGTTCTGCACAGGCTTGATCACGTTCTTCTTCTGGAAAGAACTGACGGGCATACATTACAAGTTCGACGGGTTGCTGTTGAAGCGCATGCTCAAGTATGCATGGCCCATCCTGGTGCTGGGCATCGCTGGCATCCTCAACCAAACCTTCGACAAGATGATGTTCCCCAAGATCTACCACCAGGCCGACATGCAGTCGCAGCTGGGCATCTACGGAGCCGCCGTCAAGATTGCCATGATCATGGCGCTGATCACCCAAGCCTTCCGCTATGCCTACGAGCCGTTTGTCTTCGGCAAGAGCAAGGACAAGGACAACCGCGAGACCTATGCCCAGGCGATGCGTTACTTCATCATTTTCACCTTGTTGGCTTTCCTGGCGGTGATGGCATGGATCGACATCTTCAAATACATCATCGCCCCCGACTATTGGTCTGGCCTCAAGGTCGTGCCCATCGTCATGGCCGCCGAAATCATGATGGGCGTCTATTTCAACTTGTCGTTCTGGTACAAGCTGATTGACAAGACCATCTGGGGCGCATGGTTCTCGGGCATCGGCTGCGCCGTGCTCATCCTCGTGAACGTCCTGTTCGTGCCCAAATTCGGCTACATGGCGTGCGCGTGGGGAGGCGTTGCCGGCTATGGCACCGCTATGGTACTGAGCTACCTGGTTGGACAAAAATACTATCCCATCCGTTATCCCTTGCGCGACATCACCCTGTATGTCGTCGTCTCGGCCATCCTGTTCGCCGCCATGATGCTCCCCATCGAGAACATGTGGCTCGCGCTGGCTTACCGCACCTTCCTGCTGCTGCTCTTTGTGGGTTTCATTTATCGCAAGGAACACCTCGGCCCGATGCTGGCAAAACTCCCCGTCATCGGCCGCTTTTTCAAGTAAATGACGTTACATAATAGAAGAATAGGGGTTCTGATGTGAACCCCTATTCTTTTGTTTCCTGAGCGATTGACCCGTGAGATCAGTCGGAGAGGATGAGGTCGATAATCACATTCACATCGGCGATGTTGAGCTCGCCATCTCCATTAACATCACCTATGAGCACATACTTGCCTCCATGATGCACAATCTTGATGGGAATGATTTCTATCATGCCTTTATAGACGCTCACAAAGCCAATGATATCATAGGTGCCGTCGCCTCCGACCCATTCGGGTGTGGTCTGGCCTTTCAGAATCCTGTCGATGATGCAGTTGATGTCGGCGATGTTGACCTCGTAGTCCATATTGACATCAGGGGGCATTTCCCCACAAGGGCCGTAATCCTCGATAATCTCGACATTGAACTTGTTGAAGATCAGCACACTGCCGGTTTCGTCTTCAATAAGGGGCTCATACTCATCCCCTCCAAGATTTACGTGCTCTAACTTGACGAACCAATATACCATATCGGTACATAATTCCTCAACGGGAAGCACAATGGGCTCAACAGGGTCGGTTTTGCCCACCTTGGTCCACTCGCCATGGTTTGCAAGCTGCTTATTGCCCTGATATAACGTCCAACTTGCTTGTCCGAGAATAAGGTCACCATTCTCGAAGGGGCCACCCGCATTGTTGCCATAAATCAAGCCATACTCGCCGCATGAGTCCTTCACAAACAAATTGGCGCCATTGTGATATATAACGGTCAAGGGGCATTCAAACTGAGCGACCTTCCCTTTCTCAAAGTTATTATACAGGTCCGCCAGGCAGCAAACTTCAGGAGGGGGAGGCAAAGGAAGCCCTTCTTCAATAATAAGTAGTTGGAAACCAGATCTATAAGACGTTACTATAGCATAAACATCCAGCAGTTCTGTCGAGTCAAACCATACGGTCAACTGCGGATAGTAGGGGCAGGAATTGCCTTCCTGATCCCGCACCACTTGGTTTACCTGGTCAATATACACGTCCTTGAGCAACACATAGTGCCACAAGGTGGATTCTCCCACTTGGGGAATGGTAATCAACTCGGGAAAGACCTGCTCATTGCGAGTGGCGGGTTGGAAACCAGTGGGGTTCGTCAATTCGGGACGGCCGTCATAAGTCGTTTTCCTGCCGCCCCAGCCTGGCGGAATGATATCGCCGAGGTAATAGGTTTGGCCGGTATTGCCATAAATCTGTCCATAGTTATAGACATGCTCACACTCGCCCCTGACATAAAGATAATACCCTTTCTGATAAAGCACGGTCAACTCGTGGTTAAACGCGACCACCTCACCGTCAGGAAGAGCTTCCAAGTCACCCAGGCAGAGATCGGAAAGAATCTCATATTGAGCCGTTACCACCTCGCTGGTCTCGCCGTCCTTGGCCGAAATGGCCTTGACGGTAGTCGACTCGCTGATGGTGAACGGAGCAGTATACAGGGTTGATCCCGTTGTGGGCTCCCTGCCGTCGGTGGTGTAGTAGATCGCAGCGCCCTCGGTAGAACAATTTATGTTCACATCGATGGGCTCATAGTAGGTACCCCCGGCGGGTGTGATGCGAGGAGGGAACAGGCCCATCTCGCCGCCAACGGTCACAACTATCTTAGTGGCGCGCACCTGGAAATTGGAAGCTGTGAACTCAACCCATGTTGAGCCAGAATTTGTCCATATACCAAGGTTGTCCACCACAGCATATTCGGGAGGGTTAGACGTGAACCCCGCGGGGCCATACTGGCCATTGCCAACACCCACACAATAGAACACGATCTGCGTGATCGGGCCGCACTTCGAAGTAAACGTCACCTTCTTGTTCTTGTAGAAGCGGTAGTGGGTGCCGTTGGTGACACCCTGCTCAATGTGCATAGTAACACAATCTTTGTTAATCGTGTACTCACCGGCTGTAGTGCCACCAGGAGCAATATCAACGGTGGCATCGAACGTAACCTGAAAAGCGTAAACAACCGAGGAAAAAACAAGATATGAAAGCAGTAAAGAGAGGTATCTTTTCATTGGTATGAAATTGTATTGATGTATTATTCTTTAAAACAAACGGGGCCCACACATTGTGGACCCCGAGTAAGTCTAAATCGCAGCATTGAAGAGCCTGGCATATAATCCAGAGTCAGGATTGTTCTTAAAATGCGGAGCTGACTTCATCTGCTGCATGATGAAAACGATTAGCTCAAGATGATTTCAATTACAGCATTAACATCAGCAATGTTCACCTCGTTATCGTCATTAACGTATTCGCGGCCCTCATAGGTCTTACCGTCACCCTGGATGATGCCGATCAGGCAGTTCACGTCGGCGATGTTCACCTCGCCGTCACCGTTTACGTCACCCTTGATGGGCTCTGAGCCACCCTTGATCAAGATGGGATAGAACTCCAATTCGTTCCTGTAAACAGTCAAGAAGCCCTCGACATAATACTTGCCGTCATAGGTGGCACCCTCTTCCATGACATTGAACTTGTCGAACAGAATCATTGAGCCAGTCTCGTCGGCCATCATGATATTGGTCTCCTCGCCTGAGGGAAGCACGATGTTCACGTCCTCAAAGCCTAAGTACCAGTGAACCATATCGGTCATCACCTCCTCGATAGGCATGATTTCAGGCTCTACAGGAGAAGCATGACCAAACTTAACGAAGGTGGAGGGAACGGGCAGCATCTGCTTGTTGTTCTGATAAAGGGTCCAGCTGGCTTCGGCATCGAGGATGTAGTCGCCATTCTCAAAGGTCTCGTTCAACGAGCCATAAACCAGGCTGTAAGAGCCCATGTAGTCCTTCACATACAAGTTAGGTCCACTCTGATAAACCGCAGTCAACGGAGTAGTGAAATGACCCAACTTACCCTGCTGCAGCTCATACAGTTCCTCGATGCTGGCAACATCCTTGGGACCTTCGCGCTTGGGAGCCTCGTCAAACGAGATGGGCAGAATCTGGAAATTCTCCCTGTAGGCAGCCACAATGCCATACACGTCGTGAACACCGCCATCGGTGGGAGGAGCTACATTAAAGGTGTTGTTGAAGAAGGAGCAGCTATTGCCGTCAGCGTCGGTAAAGGTACCGCCGTTTCCGCTAGGAGCAACGGTCACGTTCTTGAGCAGCACATAGTGTGCCCAGTGAGCATCATCCACCTGGTTGGGAGTGATGATTTCGGGAGCCAGATCAACAAATTGGGTTGCTGCCTGGAAGCCCTTGGGGCTCTGCAACTCGGGATGGTTGTTATAGGTGGTCTTGGTTCCACTGAAACCTGCGGGAATGATGTCACCAATCTGGTAGGTTTGGCCCGTGCTCTGATAAACGAGGCCGTAACCGGTGTCATCCTTGACATACATGTTAACACCTGACTGCCACAGCACGATAGAGGGATAAGTAAACGTTACATTGGCATTGTCAGCGGTATTGAACATGTCAGCCCAACCGAATTGGGGAGCTTCGGTGAAGGTGTAGGTTGCACTCTTTACAGCGCTCACTTCACCGTCCTTCTCAGAAATGGCCTTCACGGTCACTGACTGACCAAGGTTGAAGGGCACGGTGAAAGGAGCAGTGTACTGGGTCGAGCTCGTTGTGGGATCACTGCCATTGGTGGTGTAGTAAATCTTGGCACCACTGGTGGAGCACTTCATGGATACTTCAACGTCTCCATGGAACGTGCCACTGGCGGGTGTGATACTGGGAGCCATCAGGCCAACCTCGCCACCCACGGTAACGGTGATCTTGGTAGCGCGCACCTGGAAATTGGTGGCCGTGAAAACAACCTGGCTGGCACCAGCATTGGTCCAGATACCCAACTTTTCATCAGGAACATAGTCACCGGGTTCAGAAGTAAAACCACCAGAACCATACTGGTCATTGCCTGCACCAACGCAATCGAAGACGATTCTCGTCATTGCGCCAATCTCGGACGAAACGGTCACTTTCTTGCCCTTGTAGAAGCGGTAGTGGGTTCCGTTGGCCACACCCTGCTCCACGTGAACGGTAATACCGTCTTTCACAATCGTGAACTCACCTGCAGTTGAGCTGCCGGTGCCCACGTCAACAGTGGCATCAAAAACGATGTCAACGGCCCAGGCTGAGCTGGCCAACAGACACATGGTTAATAAAGTAAAGATTTTCCTCATTGCAATGAAAGTTTATTAATTGGTTAATAATGATAGTTCTACGTCTATAATTCGACAAAGGTAAATATTTTTTCCCATTCGCATAGCATACTAGGACGATATTTTTTCAACAAAAAAAACTATTGGACCAACAGCAAAAAAAATGGCCGCCCTAGCCCAGCGACCCAAAAATTTTTACTAACTTTGCAAGTTGGATTGACAAACAAAAATAACATCATAAATCCCTATTACACAATGGCAGAAGAAATCATCAACCAAGATGGAACGACCAACCAGCCGCAGCGCAAGGAGGTATCCCCCGAGAAACTCAAGGCCCTGCAGGTGGCTATGGACAAAATAGGCAAGACTTTTGGCTCAGGCAGCATCATGAAGCTGGGCGACGACCACATCGAGGACATCGAGGTCATCCCCACCGGCTCGATCGGCCTGGACAACGCGCTGGGCGTGGGCGGTTATCCCCGCGGCCGCATCATCGAGATCTACGGTCCCGAATCCTCGGGTAAGACCACCCTGGCCATCCACGCCATCGCCGAGGCCCAGAAGATGGGCGGTATCGCCGCCATCATCGACGCCGAGCATGCCTTCGACCGCTTTTATGCCGAGTCGCTGGGCGTGGACGTGAACAACCTGTGGATCAGCCAGCCCGACAACGGCGAGCAGGCACTGGAGATTGCCGACCAGCTCATCCGCAGCAGCGCCATCGACATCATCGTCATCGACAGCGTCGCCGCACTGACGCCCAAGGCCGAGATCGAGGGCGAGATGGGCGAGAGCAAGATGGGTCTTCAGGCGCGACTCATGAGCCAGGCGCTGAGGAAACTCACCGCCACCATCAGCCGCACCAACACCTGCTGCATCTTCATCAACCAGCTGCGCGAGAAGCTGGGCGTGATGTTCGGCAACCCCGAGACCACGACCGGCGGCAACGCCCTGAAGTTCTACAGCAGCGTGCGCCTTGACATCCGTCGTGTGGGTCAGATCAAGGACGGCGACCAGGTGACCGGCAGCCTCACGAGGGTAAAAGTCGTGAAGAACAAGGTGGCTCCCCCCTTCCGCAAGACCGAGTTCGAAATCCGTTTCGGCGAGGGCATCAGCAAGGTGGGCGAAATCATCGACCTGGGTGTAGAGTTCGGTATCGTCAAGAAGAGCGGTGCCTGGTTCTCCTACGAGGGCACCAAACTGGGCCAGGGCCGCGACGCTGCCAAGCAAATGGTAGCCGACAACCCCGAGCTGGCCGAGGAACTTGAAGCCAAGATCAAGGAGGCCATGAAGGCCAAGTAAGCCACTCTTCCCGGCTCATGAATGAACCAGCGAGAGTGCGTCATCATCATATAGTGAACCCCAAAAGTTTTGGCATAAGGTCCATTTTGCAGGATGAAAATCACACATAGTGGTTCTAAGGTTCATTTTGCAGGATGATTTTTCAAAACAAGAATAGCATTGCTAATAATAGCTATTATCTTTGCAATGCAGTCTGAAGCGTAACATGGCTCTGCTGGGGAGCAACCATGCCAGGAATAGGGCTGCGGCGCAAGACGCAAAAGACTGGGCGGAGCGGATCCGCCCTTTTTCTATTGCTGATTGTTGCCCAATGCCAAGAAAAACCCATTGATGAGGCGTTCCCGATTCTTGCGGCTCATGCCGCTATGGTTG
>JAEEGI010015423.1_pt1 | contig 15915 bp, 12 predicted proteins | sample 8958751 | NCBI WGS metagenome assembly JAEEGI01 (sample SAMN16246545, study PRJNA631951) | gut metagenome | biome: gut microbiome; feature: rumen; material: KS-attached | host: Bos | place: Iran: Karaj | collected 2018-10
AGGTGCCGTCCATGCTTCCGGCCTCGCCCGTGACGGAGCAGCCCTCCACCGAGAGCATGAATGGCATCCCGCTGAAGGCGGTGGTGTGGGCGTAGTTCGCATTATTTGGAGCCTTGGCTGTTGTGGCGGCTGGCACCTTTGCCGTCTTCTCCGGACTGTCACCCTTGAAAAGTTCAGCGATTCCCTGCCACCTTACAAGGCCTCCGGCCATGGCTATGCCCAATGTGGCCGCAACTATGAGGAAAAATATTGTGATTCTGCCGATATGATTATTCGAATGTTTCATAGGTCCTATTTTTTTGCTGTTTTTTCTATTGGTTCTTTTTCACTACAAACGGGATATTCTCTACACAGTTGCCGCTCTGCAGCCGCAATGTGTAGCTGCCGGTGGCCAAGCTGCCGACATTAATTTCAAAGAAGGGTTGTGAGAAGCTCTGCCTGAGCAGCAGTTTTCCCTGGCTGTTGGTGATGGCCGCCTCAACAGGTGCGGCCATCATTGTCCGGACATGCAGCCGCTCCGAGGCGGGGTTAGGCCACACTGCCGTTTTTCCGTCCTGGCTCCGTGCATCGCGTATGCCGGTGGAGCCTCCTGGGTTCCCGTTCCCGCCATCGTCCCCATTCGTCATGGTGGACATCAGCTGTTCCGGCAGGCCCGCACGGGCGAAGGTAAACTGGTCCGTTCCGCTGTTGTCACTGTCCCAGCGGACATCGAAAACGAACATTCCGCTGCTGTCAGCTCTTACGGGGCCGTAGCAATCCGCACCGTCAAAGAAGCCCTTGCCGCTGCGGTCTACAAGCAGGTAGAGGCTGTCCGTCCGGGGAAGCGAGTCGGCGGAAACGGACAGTTGTGTGCGGATGCCGGAGGTGCCGGTCGTTCTCACCAACCAGAAGCGTTCCATCAGGTCGAAAAGCACGATGCTGTCCCCGACTAATGCGAAGGCACTGCCCGCACCGAATGAGAGCTTACCTTCCGATTCACCCCAGAGCAGGTACTGCCGTGGGAGAAGTGACACCTTGTTGTTATTTGCGGAGGGCAGCAGTTTCATCCGAAGCAGGTTGCTTTCCGCAGAGCCGCCTTCCAACCTTTGCAGCCCGTGCAGCGTGTCACAGCCGATACCGGCCACAGCATGGCTGAAAAGGCTGTCCGAACTATGGTTCCATAGCGTGTCGCCTTCTGGGGAGAGATAGTCCTCGCGGAGCGTGATGCCGTATTTCAATGCGAGATATGTCTCAGCCGCAACACGTTGTTGTCGGGTGAGCGCGTATGGATAGAACAGAGCCTCCAACAAAGCGTCCCTCCTCACGCTGTCACCTCCCATGGTGAAGGTAAGTGGCTTTTTCCGCGCCTTGCGAGGAAGACCTGCGATGTCAGTCCTGACGGCAGGGATACCGGCACGGACGGCCTTTCCGCCGGCCTTCGCCGCAACCTTCCCGCTGCTGTCCGCCATGCTCCACAACGTCCTTTCCGCAGTGTCCGTAAGGTTCCACACCGCGCATACGCTCACAGCCTTTGTATCCCTGTTGGGGACGACCTTATACTGGCGGGCGGTATCTTTTGCCGCATCCGTCCCGTAGCGGAATGCGGGGGTTGGTTGCTTGGCCACGTTATTCTGGGCGGGAAGCCATCCCGGCAACAGCAACGTTACAACAACCGCCAGAAAAAATGTCCTGAATAAATCTGTCCTTTCCATAAGCATATTTTTTTAATGTACATTATGTGTCTTTTCTGTTTCATCACACAGCAAAGCATCCATTGTCCAAATCACACCTTCCGGATTTGTCACCATTGGAAGCCTCCAATTGTTGCCGTTCCATCTTGTATCCAAACTGCAAACCATTGCGTGTTACATGTTTTTATGCCATTACCAACTTTTGACAAGTATTTCCGTTATCTTTACAAAGTTACTCACGCTTTTTGTTCAGCCATTTTGTTTTCCATTAGCCGAACTCCCTTTTCTCTTGCCCAAATCCCCTTTTTTTACAGTGGAATTCAGTATTGTATTTGTTTTTATAGTAATTTTGCCAAAAAATATCGGTTTCAAATGGAAAGAAAGACAACAGAACAGGTTTTGGACTCTTCACTGATACGTAAGATTTTTGATGTGGAGAAGATGAACAGAGGGGGAAACTTCCTCATGGAATGGATAGCATTCATCAACACATCATCAATTATTTTTGATGGACTGTCGTTCGGAACCCCATACAGGACAGCCGCACCGCAGGTATTTCTTGTGGAGGAGGGCGATGCAAGGGTTGACTTCAACGACAAGCCGTACATGCTAAAGAAGGGAGACCTGGTCCTAAAACCAACCAACACTCTGTTCACCATACAATCAATAAGCAAGGACTGGAAAATACGTCTGATTGCGTTCAAATTCCCGCAGGCCATGCAGAAAAAGACAATCTTCCTGCATCTGGATATAATAAGGCTGTCCGACAGGGATTATAATATAATAAAGTGTTATTTTGACATGATTTCCAATTGTATGGAGGAGCGTGAAAAGCTGGCCTTTTCCATCGAGCACCTTGTTCTTTCACTGCTTGACCACATCAACGTAATCTCAACCGACACTTTTCTGAACAGGCAACTGAGAAAATCACGCGTTGAAACGCTGTTCGCTGCATTCATGCAGGAATTGCTGGAAAATACTGACGTTATTTCAAGGGATGTTTCCCATTATGCCGGAAAATTGAAAATCGCGACCAACTATTTGGGCAACGCGGTGAAGGAGGCCAGTGGCAAGTCGGCGCAATACTGGATAAACAGCATCACGCTGCACACAGCACAGACGTTGCTGATGGAGAATACCCTTTCCATCAAGGATATCACATCAAAACTTGGTTTCACGGAAGCCTCCTCCTTCACCCGATTCTTCAAGAAGCACACCGGCCAGACGCCGATGGAATACAGGAACGGGAAGGAGATTCCGTTGGGTGAGGCGGAAGAGAAAATTAATAGTTAATAATTAATAGTTAATAGATTAGAGTTGGTGGCGCGTTGGTTACAGCACCATTTAAAACAGTCATTTAACTATAAACTCTTAACTATTAACTATAAACTATAAACTGAATTAGCGGGTGGTGGAATAGGCGGAGCAGATTGCACAATCCACAGGGATTCCCTGTGGATGGAATTCATTTTGACGCATTAACATTCACATTTCCCAATATATTTCTGTTTTATTGTTCCGTTCTTCATATTAATGGTAATGATTCCTTCCATCAGTTCGGATCCATCTTCACATGTTGTCTTGTTTATGATTTTCACGAATGCCAAAGAGGCGAAATCATTCACAAAAATATATACCCCATTTTTCAAATCTTCCTGTGAAACGGAAAAATAGCAGGCGCATCCGTCTATTTCATCTGGAATATCATACCTCACCTCCTTTTGTGGCTATTAGTGACGAATTATGAATACGCAGGTATTGGATGGTTTCATCCACGATGTATTCCTTGCCTTGTGTGTGCAATGTGCCATAACTCGGAAACAGGAATGAAGCTATACCGTCACTGCTTTTCAATGCCAGGTATACATCCCTTCCAGAAACGTTCAACCGTTCCGCTGTGTTTTCAATACAGAAAATGACAAATTCCGTGGCTTTGGCCAATGATTCACGCATCTTTTGTTCAAAATTAAATTTTTGCAAAAGTAATCAAATAACAAATGCTTTCTCGTCATCTGCAACAAAAAAGTGAATAAAAAAATCGGATTGGTTCCGGATTCGTATCCGGATTTTTGGTACCTTTGCGATTTTATTTGAGCGAAGGTTTATGGCCGAATACACAGAAGAAAACATCGTCACATTAGACTGGAACGAGCACATCCGGCAGCGTCCGGGCATGTACATCGGCAAGCTGGGGGACGGCAATTCCCCGGACGACGGCATTTACGTGCTGTTGAAAGAGGTGATAGACAATGCGATTGATGAATTTATGATGGGGTTCGGCAAAGTGGTTAACATACAGATTCACGAGCAGAAGGTCACTGTACGCGATTTCGGGCGCGGCATTCCGCTGGAGAAGGTCGTGGACTGTGTGGCCAAAATGAACACTGGTGCAAAATATGATTCCGACGCCTTCCAGAAGTCAATCGGCATGAACGGTGTGGGGGTGAAGGCGGTCAATGCGCTTTCGAGCTTTTTCCAGGTGGTTTCCGTGCGTGACGGCAGGGAGAAGCGGGCCGAGTTCGAATGCGGTCGGCTTGTGAAGGAATATCCTGTCTGCGACACGGATGCGCCCAACGGCACGACCGTCGTGTTTGTCCCTGACGACACCATTTTCGAGAATTTCCACTTCTATTCCGAATTTCTGGAAAAGATGCTCTGGAACTACGCCTACCTGAACCGCGGGCTGACCATCGTATTCAACGGGCAGAAATACAATTCAAAAAACGGCCTGTACGACCTGCTCTCCAATTCGATGAACGAGCAGCTGGTGTATCCGATCGTGCATTTGCAGGAAAAGGAGTTTGAGCTGGCCATCACCCATGCGGAGAAGGGGAACGGGGAGACCTATTTCACCTTTGTGAACGGGCAGCACACCATCCACGGCGGCACGCACCAGCAGGCACTGCGTGAGGCATTGGTGAAGACGCTCCGCGAGTTCTACAAAAAGGAATACGACGCCATGGACATCCGCCAGTCGGTCTGCGCGGCCATGAGCATCCGCATACAGGACCCTGTGTTTGAGTCCCAGACAAAGACCAAGCTCGGTTCGGAAAACATGAAGCCGGGAGGCCCCACGGTGCGCTGGTATGTCAACGACATGGTGGGCAGGCTTCTGGACAACTACCTGCACCGCAACCCTGAGGTGGCGGATGCGCTGCAGAAGAAAATAAACGAATCGGAAAAGGAGCGCAAGGAGATCGCAGGCATAAAAAAGGCGGCCAAGAGCAACAACAAGAAGTTGAACCTGAACAACCGCAAGCTGCGCGACTGCCACTACCACCTGAACGAGAAGGGGGACCGCGGCATAGAGAGCTCTCTGTTCATCACTGAGGGCGACTCCGCATCCGGCTCCATCACCAAATCGCGCAATGCGGAGGTGCAGGCTGTCTTCTCCCTGCGGGGCAAGCCGCTGAACACCTTCGGCAAGACCAAGCGCGTCATCTATGAGAATGAGGAGTTCAACCTGCTGCAGGCGGCCCTGAACGTGGAGGAGGGGCTTGACGGCCTGCGCTACAACAACATCATCATCGCCACCGATGCCGATGACGACGGCATGCACATCCGGCTGCTGATGCTCACCTTTTTCCTCTCCTTCTTCCCCGAACTTATCAAGGCGGGGCATGTCTATATTTTGCAGACGCCGCTGTTCCGGGTGCGCAACAAGAAGGAGACCCATTACTGCTACACGGAGCAGGAGCGGCTGGATGCCATCGCAAAGTGCGGCGCGAAGGCGGAGATCACCCGCTTCAAGGGCTTGGGCGAGATCTCCCCGGACGAGTTCAAGCATTTTATCGGGAAGAACATACGGCTTTCGCCGGTGGTGCTGAACAGCGACACCAATGTGCAGCAGCTGCTGAACTACTACATGGGCGGGAACACGCCCGAACGCCAGTCCTTCATCATGAAGCATCTGAAGGTTGAGGAGGATCTGGTCCGTGACGCATGATTTTCGGAATTCCACTATAAAACATAACAAGATGAATGTAATCAGTGAAACCAATTTCAAACTTTCCGGCCTTACCGGATTCTACCGCGGCAAGGTGCGGGATGTCTATACCATCCGCGACCGCTGGATGATTATGGTTGCGACCGACCGCATTTCGGCCTTCGACGTGGTGCTTCCTCGTGCCATACCCTATAAGGGACAGGTGCTTACGCAGATTGCCTCCCGCTTTCTGGATCTGACGGCGGACATCTGCCCGAACTGGAAGACAGCCACACCTGACCCGATGGTTATGGCCGGGCACCGCTGCGAGCCGTTTCCGGTGGAGATGATCATCCGCGGCTACCTGACCGGAAGTTCATGGCGGACATACAAATCGGGTGCAAGGAGCATCTGCGGTGTTACCATCCCTGACGGGATGCGCGAGCACCAGCGTTTCGCCGAACCCATCATCACCCCCACCACCAAGGCCGTCGAGGGGCATGATGAGGACATCTCAAAGGAGGAGATTATCCGTCAGGGACTGGTCTCCGCGGAGGATTACGCCATACTTGAGGACTACACCCGCCGTTTGTTCCAGCGCGGCAGCGAGATAGCCGCCAGGCACGGGCTGATTTTGGTGGACACCAAATACGAGTTCGGGAAAAAGGACGGCAAAATCTATCTGATTGATGAGATCCACACGCCGGATTCATCCCGCTACTTCTATGCCGACGGCTATGAACAGCGTTTCGCCGCCGGGGAGCCGCAGCGGCAGCTCTCCAAGGAGTTTGTGCGCGAATGGCTGATGGAGAACGGTTTCCAGGGGAAAGAGGGTCAGCGCGTCCCCGAAATGACGGACGAGGTTGTGCAGCACATCTCGGAGCGTTATATTGAATTGTACGAACAGATAACAGGCGAGAAGTTTGTCCGCGAGGAGAGCTCCGATGTGATGGCGCGTGTGGAACGGAACGTGGCCGCCTGTTGCGCCGCATTGCAGTAGTTATGGACAGCGAAAAGGTTTTTAAAACGGTGAATGCCTCCATCACGGTCAGCGACAGGGAGGGGAACATAATCTTCATGAACGACGCCTCCAAGGCGGTTTTCGGCGACAAGGTGGGGGAGAACATGATGCCCTGCCACCAGCCCCGCTCGCAGGAGATTATCCGCCGCCTGATGGCGGAGGGTGCCACCCATGCCTACACCATCCAGAAAAAGGGGCAGCGCAAACTGATATACCAGACCCCATGGTATGATGATGGGGAGGTGGCCGGACTGGTCGAATTCTCACTTGTGCTGCCGGAAGACATGCCTCATTATGTACGGGACACTCCCGCACAGGATAATAACCGATAAAACCGACATCAGATGAAAATTGGGTTTGACAATGAAAAATATGTGCGCATCCAGTCGGAGCACATCAAGGAGCGCATCGCCCAGTTCGGGGACAAACTGTACCTGGAATTCGGCGGAAAGCTGTTTGACGACTACCATGCCAGCCGCGTGCTGCCTGGTTTCGAGCCGGACAGCAAGTTGAAAATGCTGATGCAGCTCCGTGACGATGCGGAGATTGTCATTGTCATCAGCGCGGTGGACATTGAAAAGAACAAGGTGCGCGGCGATCTTGGCATCACATACGATGAGGATGTGCTGCGCCTGCGCGAGGAGTTCATGCGTTGCGGCCTTATGGTCAGTTCGGTGGTGATCACCCATTTCAACGGACAGCAGAGCGCAATCGCCTACAGGGAGCGCCTGGAGCGGATGGGCATCCATGTGTGGTACCATTACCTGATTGAGGGCTATCCCACCAAGGTGGACCTGATATGCTCCGCCGACGGTTTCGGCAAGAACGAGTATGTGGAGACCCAGCGTCCGCTGGTGGTTGTGACCGCCCCCGGCCCCGGCAGCGGCAAGATGGCCGTGTGCCTGAGCCAGCTCTATCAGGAGAACAAGCGCGGTGTGAAGGCGGGCTATGCCAAGTTCGAGACCTTCCCCATCTGGAGCATTCCGCTGAAACATCCGGTGAATGTGGCCTACGAGGCGGCCACCGCCGACCTGAACGATGTGAACATGATCGACCCGTTTCATCTTGAGGCATACGGGAAGACCACGGTCAACTACAACCGCGACATTGAGATTTTTCCGGTGCTGAACGCCATTTTCGAGGGCATCTACGGGGAGAACCCCTACAAGTCGCCCACCGACATGGGTGTGAACATGGCCGGTTTCTGCATCAGTGACGATGAGGTATGCTGCCAGGCCTCCAAGGATGAGATCATACGCCGCTACTACACGGCACTGTGCGATTTCGCCCAGGGGAAGTCGGGGGAGAGCGAGGTGAACAAGATCGACCTGCTGATGAAGCAGCTTAAGATAACCACGGCTGACCGCCGCACCACTGTGGCGGCCCATGAGCGCAAGGAGAAGGAGGGGGTGCATTCCTCCGCAATCGAACTTGCGGACGGTACTATTATAACGGCGCATACCAGCGCGTTGCTCGGCCCCAGCGCCGCACTGCTGCTTAACGCGCTCAAGCATCTGGCCGGAATCGACCACGGTATACGGCTGATTCCGCAGAAGATGATTGAACCAATCCAGCGCACGAAGGTAAACATGCTGCATGGGAAGAATCCCCGGCTGCATACGGACGAGGTGCTGGTTGCGCTCTCCATGCTCTCACTGCAGGACGAGCGTTGCGAGCAGGCTTTGGCCTGCCTTCCGCAGCTTGACGGCTGCCAGGTGCACGCCACGGTCATGCTGAGCGAGGTGGACAGGAAGATTTTCAAGAAGCTTGGCATCGGCCTGACCACGGACCCTGTCAGCAAGGGATAAAAAAAAGCCGCCCGCAGGCGGCTTTTTTCTTTTTAATGTACAGTTACGCTGTGACCAGCTTGTAGGTGTCGCTTGCGATGACAAACTCCTCGTCCGTGGTGACAACCACTGTCGCCACCTTGGAATCCTTGGTGGAGATGATGCAGTCCTCGCCCATAATCTTGTCGTTGAGCTCCATGTCCACCTTGATGCCGAGGCATTCAAGCCCCTCAAGGATCGGGTGGCGCATGAACCAGGCGTTTTCGCCGATGCCGCCGGTGAAGAGCAGCAGGTCGCAGCCGCCCATCTCAGCCATATATCCGCCGATGTAGCGTTTAACACGCTGTGCGAACATGTTGAAGGCGTAGGTGCAGCGTTCGTCGCCCGCATCGCGTCCGGCACGGATGTCGCGCATATCCTGCTTGCCGCCGCTTATGCCGACGAGGCCGCTCTTCTTGTTGAGCGTGGCGGTGATATCCTTCCAGTCCTTGCCGTTCTCGACAATCTCCTTCTTGATTATGAATTCCATCACGCCAGGGTCCACATCGCCCGGACGGCTGCCCATGATAAGCCCCTCCAGCGGGGTCATGCCCATGGTGGTGTCGTAGGACTTGCCATGGTCGATTGCGCAGATGGAGGCTCCGCTCCCCAGATGGCAGCTGATGATCTTCAGGTCGTTCCAGTCCTTTCCGATCATTTTCGCAGCCTTTTCGGCCACGAACTTGTGACTGGTTCCGTGGAAGCCGTAGCGGCGCACGCCATATTTTTCATAATATTCGTAAGGGAGGCCGTACAGGTAGGATTGTGGCGGCAGCGTGCTGTGGAAGGCGGTGTCGAACACCACGCTCTGCGGCACGTTGGGGAGCACCTCGCGCATGGCGTAGATGCCGGCCAGGTTGCCCGGCGTGTGCAGCGGGGCGAGGTCGGTCAGTGACTTGATCTTTTCAATAACCTCATCGTTCACAAGGCAGCTGTCGGCGAAGAGCTCGCCGCCATGGGCCACGCGGTTGCCGACCGCACCAATCTCGTTCAGATCCTTTATGACACCCATCTTGGGGTCGGTAAGGGCGTTAAGCACAATCTTTATTCCCTCGGTGTGGTTGGGGATGGGAAGCTGCTCGTAATGTTTCTCCCCGTGGTATTTGTGGGTGAACTCACCCATTTCCAGACCGATGCGTTCCAGCAGACCTTTGGCCATAACTTGGGCGTTGTTGTCCATGTCAATCAGCTGGTATTTGATTGACGAACTGCCGCAATTCAAGACTAATATTTTCATTTTGAATGAATTAATTTAATGATTACATATTACAAACCAATTCGCAAAGATACTCAAAAAATAAATATTCCTCTGTATGGTTTGGCAGATAATTCAAAGAAAATATTTGTTCCGGAAGCAAAAACGAATCGGAAAAATGATTACTTTTGCGCTTCGCCTTTTTAAATTGGCGAAGTTTTTTTTATTTAAAGGCTATTAAAGTTAAAGTATTGTAAAACAAATGTCAAGAGAAATAAAACTGAGTTTGGTCTACCGTGACATGTGGCAGTCTTCCGGAAAGTATGTGCCGCGTGTCGACCAATTGAAACAGATTGCCCCGGTCATTATTGATATGGGCTGCTTTTCCCGTATTGAAACCAATGGCGGTGCATTCGAACAGGTGAATCTGTTATATGGTGAAAATCCGAACAGGGCTGTGCGTGAATGGACAAAACCGTTCAACGAGGCCGGCATACAGACGCACATGCTTGAAAGGGCGCTGAACGGTCTGCGTATGTATCCCGTGCCTGCCGATGTGCGCCGGCTGATGCCGAAGGTGAAGAGGGCGCAGGGTGTGGACATCATGCGCTCATTCTGCGGACTGAACGACTACCGGAACCTGGAACTTTCTGTAAAATATGCCAAGGAGGCGGGGATGATTTCCCAGGCTGCGCTGAGCATCACCCATTCCAGCATCCATACGGTGGAATATTACATGGCGATTGTTGACAAGCTGGTGGAGTTCGGCGCGGACGAGATTGCGCTGAAGGACATGGCCGGTGTTGGCCGTCCGGTCACACTGGGCCGCCTTGTGAAGGAGATAAAGACGAAATATCCGCACATCGTGGTGCAATATCACGGCCATTCCGGTCCGGGATTCTCCGTCGCCTCCACGCTGGAGGTGGCCAAGGCCGGCGCCGATGTTATAGATGTGGCGATGGAGCCGCTTTCATGGGGCATGGTGCATCCGGATGTCATCACAATACAGGCGATGCTGAAGGATGCCGGTTTCATGGTGAAGGACATCAACATGAAGGCCTACATGGAGGCACGTCGGCTGACGCAGTCCTTCATGGACGATTTCTTAGGCTATTTCATCAATCCGAAAAACAAGATCAGCACCTCGCTGTTAGTGGGCTGCGGCCTGCCCGGCGGCATGATGGGCTCAATGATGGCCGACCTTACCGGCATGCACGGTGCCATCAACATGGCGTTGAAGAAGCATGGCAAGCCGGAGGTGACTTTGGACGAACTTCTGGTGCAGCTGTTCCAGGAGGTGGAGCATGTGTGGCCGAAACTGGGTTATCCTCCTCTGGTCACGCCTTTCAGCCAGTATTGCAAGAACATCGCGCTGATGAACATCTACTGCATGGCGAACGGGGAGCCGCGCTTCTCGAAAATCGACAAGGACAGCTGGAACATGATTGCCGGCAAGAACGGACGTCTGCCCGGACCGCTGGCTCCGGAAATTCTGGAGCTGGCCAAGAAGAACAACATCGAGTTCTTTGACGGCAATCCGCAGGACGAATATCCGGATGCGCTTGACACCTACCGCAAGGAGATGGATGAGAACGGCTGGGATTACGGTCAGGACGATGAGGAGCTGTTCGAGCTGGCCATGCATGACCGGCAGTATCGAGACTACAAGTCGGGCATCGCCAAGAAGCGTTTCAACGAGGAGCTGGAGAAGGCCAAGGCTGCGGCGGTTTGCGCGAGCGGCAGCGTGGCGGTCTCCAAGGAGGATGCTGAAAAGAGGATGCTCTCCTATATCAGCGACAAATATCCCAACGCAACGCCGGTGCTGGCTCCATCCACAGGCAAACTGCTGTGGGAGGCCGATTTTGCCGAAGGTTCCGTGCCGCCCGCACCGGGCCGTGCCTACAAAGCCGGAGCCACGATGGGGGTGGTGCAGGCCTATTACGGCAACGAGGACATTTCCGCTCCCAAGGAGGGGTCGTTGATAGACACCTGCGTGCCGCAGGGAATGCAGGTGAAGAAGGGCGACATCGTTGCCTGGATAATTTAAAAAAAATGCGGGGTTCACCCCGCATTTTTTAATGGCAATTGTGTTGCCCGTTTTCCTGATGGTTGCAGGGTTTGCCTTGCTGGTGGTTCCCGCAGCCGCCGCAGTTGCTGCCGCAATTCTTCTGGCAGCCGGGGGTGTCGGCTTCCGCGGTGTAGCCGAGGTTCCGGATGGCGGCCTGCAGTTTCTGCGGGTCGGTCTTTTTCGGATTGTAGGTGATGCGCACCTTGGCGGTGGCCAGGTCGTAGTTTACGTCCTTCACACCCTTTTCGTAGGCGATGTTGTTCTCAATCTTGTTCTTGCAGGACTGGCAGGTGCCGTTGGTCTGGAAAACGACGCTTTGGTTTTTCCCGCTGTTCTGCGCCTGCAGTGCCGTGACGAAAAGCAGGCAGGCAAGTGCTAATGTGATTTTCTTGATACTCATGATATACTATTAATTAATGTTGATGATTTCCTTTGTTTTCCGTATTGTGCTTGAGGATGTAGCGGCATCCCGCGTAGAACATCCGGCCTGTCAGCGGCGCATATACGATTGATGCGTCAAAGAAGGGACCGAATGGGTTCGCGGCATCCACTATGGGGTTTGCTTGCGTGTAGTTGGTGATGTTTTCTGCGCCCAGATACCATTCAAAATGCTTGAACTGTCTGGAGACTTGTGCGTTCAGCAGAAAGTATGACGGAGCATGCTCCGGATAGCGCAGCGGTTCGGGGAGCAGGGTGGCGTCCGGAAGGCGGGCGCTGCTGTTCCACTGGGTGGTGAAGTCGAATTTCCATTTCTCGAACTTGGTGGCATAGTGGATGTTGAAAATGGCCTTGTGCGGACTTGACATCGCCTTTTCCTGCAGGATCCCGTTGGTGGTCTCCATCACATGGTTGTAGCGGTAGGCCAGCAGCAGCTCCAGCCGCCTGACCGGCACCAGTGTCAATGTGGACTGGACGGCGTGGGAATAGGATTTCCCTTTCAGGTTGTGGAAATAGACCGCGTAGGGGCTGCGGTCGGCATCCGCAATCACTTGGTTGATGAAGTTAGTGTAATAGTAGTCGATGGAGAAGGTGGATTCATTGCCCCTGATTTTGAATGTTTGGGTAAGGCTGCCGCCTGTGTTGACCGCCTCCTCCATATCGAGTTCCTCCTCCACCACAAAGTCGCGTGAGGAGGCCATGAAGGCGGTGTTCTCCATGTAGGGGTGTGCGGTCCGGAACCCCTTGCCGAAGGTGCACCGTATGGCGGTGTTTTCCGCCGCCTGCCATTTCATGTGCAGACGCGGTGTCCATTTCAGGCCGTAGAGGTTATGGTAGTCCGCACGGAGGCCGGTCATCAGCACAAATTTCTTGTTCGGAATGAAGCTGTACTGGAGAAATGCGCCTGGCACAACTTCAGTCTGATTATGTGTAGTGCTTCCCCACAGCTCCTCCATGTCGTCCAGCTGGAAACTGAGGCCGGTGTTGAGCTTGTGCCTTTCCGCCTTGTCCATAAAGTTTTCGTAGATGATGTTGGCATAGCCGCTCCACTGTTCCGCATCGTAGTTCCTGTATCCGTAGAATGCGTTGTAGTCGTGATGTGTGAGCGAGATGATGGTGCCGATGCTCTCATGTTCCCCTTTGAGCATGAAGCCGTTTTTTGTTATGAGGTTCAGCTGCCGGTGGTCTATGCCGATGCCATACAGCGACCCTTCGTTCTTCATCTGGCGTTTGAATCCCATCTGTCCGCCGGTGCGGGAGTTGGAGAGGAAACTGACCATGGCTCTTCCCTCCCAGTTTTTTGTGGGATGGTAGTCGATGCGGTTCAGGATGTTGAACTGGGTGCCTGTCGGCACTTCGGTGAAGCCGTCGTGGTTGTGGTCGAACATCTTGGGCTGGTTCTCCACATGCAGCAGCAGCATGTCGGAGGTTTTTTCGCCCAGCTGCATCCGGATGTTGGCGTTGGCCTCGCTTTTCAGCATGGAATTGACAAACAGGTTGACAAACAGCTCCTCCTGGCTGGTTTCCGGTTTTTTGTACTCCACATCAATCTGGCCTGTGACGGATTCGTAGCCGTTGGTGACCGAGGCTGTGCCTTTTGAAATGCTGATGTTCTCCATCCACGGGCCTGGGATGTACAGCAGTCCGAAAACGTTGGAGAGTCCGCGCACGTAAGGCGTATTCTCCAACATTATCTGGCTGTATTTGCCTGCCAGTCCGAGCATCTGTATCTGCTTTGCCCCGCTGACGGCATCACTGTAGGAGACATCGACGGCGGCGGTGGTCTCGAAGCTCTCCGCCAGATTGCAGCAGGCGGCGCGGCGCAGCCCTTCCGTGGTGATTACTTGGGTTTGGATAAGTTCGCCGGAGATGTAGCTCCCCTCCCTTGTGGAGACGACGCGGACGGCATGCAGGGTTTGTCCGGCCTGAAGCATCAGATGGACAAACCGCGTTGTGTCGTGGATTTGGAGGGTGTCCGGCCGGTATCCCACATGACGGACAACCAGACGGTCCGCACCGCTTTTCCTTTTCAGTGAGAAAAATCCTGCGGAGTCGGTGAAGGTGCCGATGCCGGTGCCCAGCCACTGCACGCTGACCCCTTCCAATGGTTGGGCCTCACCGCCCTTTTTCTCCTCCTGAACCACACCTTTCAGGTATTGGGCATGGCTTTTGACAGGCATTACGCAGACTGTCAGTGCGATAATAATTGTTTTTGTTAATTTTGGAATAATATTCATTTAAACGCTTTTTTAAATGTTGAAATGAAACAGACCATGAATGGTTCTGACTGAATTTTCATTCCGGACATTTAAGCGTAAAGCGTGTTCTGATGGCAGAAATGGATGAAGCGGCTGCTTCCCGCCCTGGAGGGAGGGTCGCCCTTTTCTTCAACGGGAAGCTCTGATTCGGCTATTGGAACCTCTGTCCGGCAAACGCGGAGGAGGTTATCGGATACGTTGCAGACATGCACCGGCATGTGATCCCACTTTTCGGAGGGGAAGAAGTCCGAAAGTTTGAGCAGCTTGAAGCATGACGGGCAGTTGTGGCATTGATGGTGGGAATGGTGTCCGGGGCATTCCTGGTGCGTATGGCAGACGGCCTTCTCATGGCTGCAGCAGTGCCCGCAGTTGCGGACATGTATGCCCACCCCTGACTGGAAAAGCAGGAAGAGCACTATCCAGGTGAGTGCCAGCATCTGCTTTCCCCTCCTTGACCTTCCAAAGGCTTGGATTCCAACGGGATGTTTACTTTCTGTCGTCTGCTCCATGAGCATTAGTTTTGAATTTGCAAAAGTACAAAAAAATGGGATACGGATTTCCACTTTTCTCTATTTTTCACATCCCTTTGATCTCCTCCACGGGAATCCCCGTGGATTGGGCAATCTGCTCCGCCGGAATCCCCAGCTGTTTCATTTTTGCGGCGGCCTCTTTCAACCCTTCGGCTTTCCCTTCGGCACGGCCTTTCTCCAACCCTTTCTCCATTCCCTCCTGCAGGCCTTCAGTGCGACCTTCAACGCGGCCTTTTTCCAGACCCTTCTCCAAGCCCTCCTGCAGGCCTTCGGTGCGACCTTCAGCACGACCTTTTTCCATTCCTGACTGATAACCCTTCTCTGTACTTGTTTTCACAGTGTCAATCCAGGTGTTCTCCACACTGACGGCATCCCAGAAGCGGTCGTAGAAGTACAGCTGCGCGTCGCTGAAGGTGGAGATGTGCAGCTGCTCTATCGCCTCCTCAACCTCCGCATTGGAGGTGAGGTCAGGTGAGACCCTGCGTGTTTCAGAGTCAATCTCGGTCAGATAGCGTAGCCAGAGGTTGTACATTCTCTTTTCCGCATGGCTGTCCGGTTTGAACTTGGGCAGCTCCACGAACACCAGCTGCAGGCCCTCAATCACCTTGTTTGTATCCTTGATGTTCACCATCTTGTAATGGTGATAATACTCCTCCGTGTCCGGCTCGAACACGTCGTTGACAAGGTTGAGCGACCACACCGGCTGCAGCAGCATGTAGCTCTCGCCCTGTCTGGACTGGCGCACGAAGGCCTTGGCGGCGTTGAGCAGCACGCGATTCTTGAACTCATGGTTCCAGTGCAGCTGCATCTCCACCAGGAACTGGCGGCCCTGACTGTCGGTGCAGTGGACGTCCACGATGGTGTTCTTGCGCCATGGCGCGTCAGGGAGCATCTCAGTGTCCAGATACTCCACATCGGTGATCTTTTCCTCGTCAGATAGTGGAAGCAGCGCGTTCAGCAGGCTTTTGTCCAGGTTCTTGTGTT
>JAEEGI010015425.1_pt1 | contig 15914 bp, 17 predicted proteins | sample 8958751 | NCBI WGS metagenome assembly JAEEGI01 (sample SAMN16246545, study PRJNA631951) | gut metagenome | biome: gut microbiome; feature: rumen; material: KS-attached | host: Bos | place: Iran: Karaj | collected 2018-10
GTCCGTGCGCAAGCCGTCATGCTCGCGGACTCGGTAGCTTCATGATGCATGGCACGCTCAAAGCTTTGCGTACTCACGGTCCCCACTCATCGACGCCTCTTTCCGGGCCGTGGGACTCCCGGAAGAGACGCTCGCGCGATTACGCAGCGAGAAGAACAGTGTTGTCGTTGTTCTTTGATTTATAAGCTGCCCGTTTTATGGATGCCAGGCGCATCCGCCCGCTGTTCCTGCCTCCGCACCCCCGTCGAAACCAGTACATCCCCTCGTCAGAAGAAACTCGCTCCATTCCGTTTCCGCGGCCGATGGGGGAGCCGCGAAAACTGCATATCCGCTCCTTCCTTCTTCCTCTCAAAACCGGACCCGTTTCACCGGGCTCCGGTTTTGTTAAGAACAACGATGAATGGGATCAACTTCCGAAAAGCGTATCGGAAAGCAACTGTGAAAACTGCGTCAGCACTTCTCCGGCTCGGGGTAGTCGACGCCGAAGGTCTCGACCGTGACCTTCTTCATGACCTGCGGCACGCGCGGCCGGTCGTTGTAATCGGTACGCGTGTTTGCGATCCTGTCCACGACGTCCAGCCCTTCGGTGATCTTGCCGAAAGCCGCATACTGCCCGTCAAGATGGGGAGAGTCCTCATGCATGATGAAGAACTGGCTGCCCGCGGAGTTGGGCGCCATGGTGCGCGCCATGGACAGCACGCCGCGGCTGTGCCGGAGATCGTTGCGGAAGCCGTTGGCGGTAAACTCGCCGCGGATCGAGTAGCCCGGTCCGCCGACGCCCTTGCCCTGGGGGTCGCCGCCCTGGATCATGAAGCCGGAGATGACGCGGTGGAAGATCACGCCGTCATAAAAGCCCTTTTTGCACAGGGAGACAAAGTTGTTGACGGTGTTGGGCGCGATCTCGGGGTAAAGCTCGGCCTTCATCACGTCGCCGTTTTCCATCTCGATGGTTACGATCGGATTGCTCATCTGTCTTTTTCCTTTCAGTCGTTTGCGTTTTTCATCGCGCGCTCGATGTCGCGCTTCGACTGCCGCTCGGCCTCGCTGTCGCGCTTGTCGTGCAGCTTCTTGCCCTTGCACAGCCCCAGCTCGACCTTCACGCGGCTGTCCTTGAAATACATCCGCAGCGGGATCAGCGCCACGCCGTCCTGCATGACGCGCGCGTTGAGACGCATGATCTCGCGCTTGTGCATCAGGAGGCGCCGCGGCCGCACCGGGTCGCGGTTGAAGATGTTGCCGTGCTCATAAGGGGAGATGTGCATGCCGCGCACGAACAGCTCGCCGTCCTTGACGGTGCAGAAGGAATCCTTCAGATTCACACCGCCGGCGCGGATGGACTTGACCTCCGTCCCGCACAGCTCGATCCCGGCTTCAAAACGCTCGAGCACGAAGTATTCATGAAAAGCCTTGCGGTTGGAGCAGATCTCCTTCACGCCCATGAGCTTGGCAGCCATCGTCTCACATCCTTGCAACAGAATACTACCACAGGGCGGGGAAAAATAAAAGCATATTTTATGAACAGTTCCCCATATGTTACCTCCACGTAATCAAATGAAGCGAATAAGATACAATATTATTCCCGGATTGTTTAATAATGTGTGATTTTTTAAGATTTCAGGCGCTTTTTCAGGCAAAAAAGTATGGAAATCGCCGAAGAGCTGTGCTATACTCAAGATGTGATATTATGTAAATAACATCGATTATTTTGAGGAGGGATGCGCCTTGGAATGCATCGAAAAGCGCATTGACGGCGAGCTGAAATACAGCGGCGTGATCGTGAAGGTGCGCCTTGACCGCGCGGAACTGGAGAACGGCAAGATCGTCCGGCGCGAGGTCGTCGAGCATCCCGGCGGCGTGGGTATCCTGCCCGTGGACGAGGACGGCGGCTGCTATCTGGTGCGTCAGTTCCGCTACCCCTTTTCCCGCCAGCTGCTGGAGATCCCGGCGGGCAAGCTCGAGTACGGCGAGGAGCCGCTCGGCTGCGCGGTGCGCGAGCTCGGCGAGGAGACCGGCTTCACGGCCGACGAGATGATCGATCTCGGCGCGTGCTACACCTCTCCCGGCTTTTCGAGCGAGGTGCTGCATCTCTATCTCGCGCGCGGCCTGCACGCGGGCAAACGCCATCTCGACGAGGACGAGTTCCTCAACGTCGAGAAGCATTCTCTCGGCGAGCTGCTGGCAATGGCGGACCGCAACGAGCTGCCGGACGCCAAGACCGTGATCGCGGTGCTCAAGGCCGCGCGGTACTTTGCGGAGCGGGGATAACACAAGATTTAGGGGCTGCGGAAGGCAAAACCACAAAATAGTTGCCTTTTGACAGAACCTGTGCTAAAATCAAGAATCGGGCGATTGCCCGAATACAGGGAAGGTGCAGACTTGTGGAAAAATACGTAATCAACGGCGGCGCGACCCTGCGCGGCGAAGTGGAGATCAGCGGCGCGAAAAACGCGGCCGTGGCGATCATTCCCGCGGCGCTTCTGGTCGACGGCGTCTGCCGGATTGAGAATATTCCCCAGATCAGCGACGCTGACATGCTGCTGACCATTTTGAGTCATCTCGGCTCCCGGGTCAGATTCATCAACAGAACGACGATCGAGATCGACAGCACAAAGGCCAGATGCGTCGACGCGCCCTACGATCTTACCCGTAAGATCCGCGCGTCCTATTATCTGATCGGCGCGATGCTCGGCCGTTTCGGCCGCGCGAAGACCACGATGCCCGGCGGCTGCAACTTCGGCGTGCGGCCCATCGAGCAGCATATCAAGGGCATGACCGCGCTCGGCGCGGACGTGGACGTGCGCAACGGCTTTGTGTTCGCCGAGACGCCGGACGGCAGACTTCACGGCGCGCGCATCTATCTCGACAAGGTCTCCGTCGGCGCGACGATGAACATCATCCTCGCCGCCACGCTGGCCCACGGCCGCACGATCATCGAAAACGCGGCGAGAGAGCCGCACATCGTCGACCTGGCGAACTTCCTCAACTCCATGGGCGCGGACATCCGCGGCGCCGGCACCGACACCGTCAAGGTCAACGGCGTGGAGAAGCTCCACGGAGGCAGCTATACCATCATTCCCGACCAGATCGAGGCGGGCACCTATATGGTCGCCGCCGCGGCGACCGGCGGGGAAGTGCTCATCAAAAACGTCATCCCCAAGCACCTCGAGTGTATCAGCGCCAAGCTGCGCGAGACCGGCACCATCATCCAGGAGTACGAGGATTCCGTGCTGGTCAAGGGCGCGAAGCACCTGCGCCGCGCCAACGTCAAGACGCTGCCCTATCCCGGCTTTCCGACCGATATGCAGCCGCAGATGGGCGCGCTGCTGTGCCTTGCCAACGGCACCTCGGTCATCACGGAGGGCATCTACGACAACCGCTTCAAATACGTCAACGAGCTGCGCAAGATGGGCGCCGAGATCCAGGTCGACGGACGCATCGCCGTCGTCGAGGGCGGATGCGAGCTCTCCGGCGCCGTGGTGCAGGCCTGCGACCTGCGCGCCGGCGCGGCCATGGTCATCGCGGGCCTGTGCGCCAACGGCGTGACCACCGTGGAGGACGTGCACTACATCGAGCGCGGCTATGAGAATTTTGTCGGCAAGCTGCGCGCGCTCGGCGCGGATATCTCCGTCGTCGACTTCCCGGACGACAACGGCGGGGCGGACAAGATCATCTCGGTCAGTTGATGAGAGTCACGGTTTTTGCCAGCGGCTCGAGCGGCAACTGTCTGCTGCTTTCGGGCGGCGGGACAAATATCCTCATCGACGCCGGGATCTCCTTGCGCAGGCTGTCCGAGCAGCTTGGGCAATGCTATCTTTCATTACAGGACATCGGCGGAGTGCTTATTACCCATGAGCACTCCGATCATATTATGGGGCTAAAAACGCTGCTGCGGCACAGCGACTGTCCGATCCTCGCGCCGCGTACGCTCTCGGCGCGGCTGCGCGGCATGCTGCCGGAGATCGACGAGCGTCTCCGGGTCGTCCCGGTGGGGGAGAGCGTGAGGCTGGGCGCCCTTTCGATCCGCGCCTTTCACACGCCGCACGACACGGACGAGAGCGTCGGCTACCGCGTCGGGTGCGGAGAGGCCCTCTTCGCGCTGGCCACGGACATGGGCTGCGTGACGGACGAGATCCGGGAGAACCTGCGCGGCTGCGGCACGGTGCTCATCGAGGCGAACCACGACGAGGAGATGCTGCGCTTCGGTCCCTACCCGATCTATCTCAAGCGGCGCATCCTTTCGGAGCGCGGTCATCTTTCCAACGACTGCTGTGCGGCGCTCGCCCGCGAGCTGGCGGAGAGCGGCACGCGCACGATCATCCTGGGGCATCTGAGCCGCCAGAACAATACGCCCGCCGTCGCGAGGCGGACCGTGGCCGCCGCCCTCGAGGGGACGGAGGTACGGCTGCTCTGCGCGCCGGAGTTCGGCTGCATGGAGGTCGCGGTGGAGGAAAAGACATGCTCGCGGTGAAGCTGATCTGCGTCGGCAGAATGAGAGAGAAATTCTATACCGAAGCCTTTGCGGAATACCGCAAGCGTCTCGGCGCGTACTGCAAATTCGAATGCGTCGAGATCGCCGAGCAGCGCCTCGGCGACGATCCCACGCCGGGCGAGATCGCGGCCGCTCTCGAAAAAGAGGCTTCGGAGATCGAAAAAGCCATCCCCGCGGACGCCTGCCTCGTCGCGCTGTGCGTCGAGGGGCGGGAGAAGAGCAGCGAGGAGCTCGCTGCGCTCGTCCGCGAGCGGGAGGGCTCCGGCAGGCCGCGGCTGTGCTTCGTGATCGGCGGCTCCTGCGGCATGAGCGAGCGCGTCAAGGCGCGCGCCGATCTCAAACTGAGCATGTCCAGAATGACCTTTCCGCACCATCTTGCGCGCGTGATGCTCGCCGAGCAGATCTACCGCGCGTTCAAGATCAACGAAGGGTCCCGGTATCATAAATGACCGAACAGGAGTGAAGAGATGAACAAAGAAGATTGGGGCCGGGCGGGCTCCGGACTGGTTTCCGACCGCTGGCCGAAGGACGAAGCGGGACAGACCGAGGAGCCGGCCTTCCTCTGCAGCCGCGGCAACACGGACATGAGCGACGAACTGACGGTCAACATGCTGGAGGCTTACGGCATCCCCTGTCTGCGCAGCTACCCCGGGGACGGCGGCTTCGGGCGCGTCATCATGGGCGCGAGCGGAACGGGGGTTGACATTTTCGTCCCGAAGAGTATGCTGGAAGAGGCAACAATGCTGATCGAAGGAGAGAACTGCGATGAGGAATTATAAGGAAGAGTACCAGCACTGGCTCGACAGCCCCGCGCTTTCCGAAGCGGAATGGAAAGAGCTCGACGCGATCGCCGACGACGAAAAGGAGATCGAGAGCCGCTTCTTCGCTCCGCTGGAATTCGGCACCGCCGGCCTTCGCGGCACGATGAAGGTCGGTCTTCATCACATGAACATCCACATCATCCGCCACGCGACCCAGGCCTTTGCCAACGTCATCGCCGCCGAGGGCGAGGAGGCCATGCGCAAGGGCGTGGCGATCGACCACGACTGCCGTCTCAACGGCCGCAGCTTCGCGGTGGAGGCGGCCTGCGTCATGGCGGCCAACGGCATCCACGTGCGCATTTTCGACGCGCTGCGCCCCACGCCGGAGCTGAGCTTCGCGGTCATCCACTACGGCTGCACCGCCGGCATCAACGTCACGGCCAGCCACAACCCCAAGGAATACAACGGCTACAAGGTCTACTGGTCCGACGGCGCGCAGCTCCCGCCCAAGCAGGCGGACGCGGTGGCCGCGCAGATGGCGCAGATCGACATCTTCACGGGCTTCAAGACCTGCAGCTTCGACGAGGCCGTCGCCGACGGACGCATCGAGATCATGGGCGCGGAGACCGACGAGGCCTTCCTCGCGGAAGTGATGAAGATGGCCGTCGACAAGAAGACCGTCGCCGAGGTCGCCGACGATTTCAAGATCGTCTTCACGCCCTTCCACGGCTGCGGCTACAAGCTCGTGCCGGAGGCGCTGCGCCGCCTGGGACTCAAGCATGTCTACCCGGTGGCCGAGCAGATGGTGATCGACGGGAACTTCCCGACCGTCGAGAGCCCCAACCCCGAGAACCCCGAGGGCTTCTATCTCGCCGTCGACCTGGCTGAAAAGGTCGGCAGCGACCTGATCATCGGCACCGACCCCGACGCCGACCGCATCGGCACGATGGTCCGCCGCGACGGGAAATACGTTCCCGTTTCCGGCAACCAGCTCGGCGTGCTGCTGCTCGACTACGTCATCAACGCCCGCCGCGAGACCGGCACCCTGCCGGAGAACGCGGGCACGGTCTGCAGCATCGTCTCCACCGCGATGGCGCGCGCCGTGGCGGAAGCCAACGGCGTCCACTTCGAGGACACCTTCACCGGCTTCAAGTTCATGGCCGAGCGCATCGCCTCCTGGGAGGCGGCCGGCAGCTACCGCTATATCTTCGCCTTTGAAGAGAGCTACGGCTACATGGTCGGCGACTATGTGCGCGACAAGGACGCCGTGACGGCCGCGCTGCTCGTCGCGGAGATGGCGGCGCACTACTATAAGAAGGGCATGACGCTGCTCGACGCGATGGACGCGCTGTACGAGAAATACGGCTGGTTCATGGAGAAGACCCTGAACCTGGTCATGCCGGGCCTCGACGGCCTGCAGAAGATGAAGGCGCTGATGTGCTCGCTGCGAGAGAACCCGCCGAAGGAGATCGCCGGCACCGAGGTCGTGCGTCAGCGCGACTATCTCGACGGCAGCATCTACGTCGCCGGGCTCGGCAAGGTGGACAGGACGCCCTTCGCCGGCTCCAACGTCCTGTACTTCGAGCTGGCCGACGGCAGCAGCTTCATCGTCCGTCCCTCCGGCACGGAGCCGAAGATCAAGGTCTACGTCCTCGTGCGCGGCGACAACGGTGAGGAATGCGCCGAGCGCATCGCACGCTACGTCGCTTTCGCGGAGGCGCTGCGTCAATGATCCTGCTGAAGCTTTTTGCCGCTTTCGCGCGGGTGGGCGTGCTCACCTTCGGCGGGGGCTACGCGATGATCCCCATGCTGGAGCGGGAGATCGTCGATCGCCACGGATGGGCGACGAGCGAAGAGCTGATGGACTATTACGCCGTGGGTCAGTGTACCCCCGGCGTAATTGCCGTCAATACGGCGACCTTCATCGGCTATAAGACGGCCGGGAACATCGGCGGCGTCGTCGCGACGCTGGGCGTGCTCTTTCCGTCCTTCGTCATCATCTCCGTGATCGCCGGCGTCCTTCAGAATTTCGCCGACATCCCCGCGGTCAAGAGCGCCTTCGCGGGCATCCGCGTGTGCGTGTGCGTGCTGATCTTCAACTCCGTGCTCAAGCTCTGGAAGGGCGCGGTCAAGGACAAGGCGGCGCTCGCTCTGTGCCTGCTCGTCTTCGTGCTCAGCGTCTTTTTCCAGATCTCCCCGGTCGTGTTCGTGCTGTTCTGCGCCGCGGCGGGCATCCTCTTTACGAAGCTGGGGGTGCGCGGAAAATGAAGCTGCTTCTCACGCTGTTCTTTGAATTCTTCAAGACCGGCCTCTTCGCCGTCGGCGGCGGCATGGCGACGCTGCCCTTCCTCTACGACATGTCGGCGCGGCATCCGGACTGGTTTTCGACCGCGCAGCTCGCGGACATGATCGCCGTGTCCGAATCCACGCCCGGCCCCATCGGCGTGAACATGGCCACCTACGTCGGCTTCCACACGGCGGGCGTGCTCGGCGGATTGGTCGCGACGCTCGGCCTCGCGGCCCCCTCGGTCATCGTGATCCTGATCGTCGCGCGCGTGCTCAGGCAGTTCCGCAGCAACGAGTATGTTGACGCGGCCTTCTACGGCCTGCGCCCCTGCTCGGTCGGACTGATCGCCGCGGCGGGCCTGCTGGTCGTCAAGATCGCGCTGTTCCGCGTCGACGCCTTCAAGGCCAGCGGCGCGCTCGCCGACCTGTTCGACTTCAAGGCGCTGATCCTCGCGGCCGTGCTGCTGGTGCTGACGCGCGCCGTGAAAAAGACGAAGGGGCTGCACCCGATCGTTTTCATCCTCGCTTCGGCCGCGGTCGGCGTGCTGTTCTCGTTCTGAATCCGCTTCTCTGAAAACTCCCTGCCCGGCAGGGAGTTTTTTCTGTTGCGCTCCGACGGCGCGCATGGTAGAATACACAGTAAAGAACGCAAGCAGCGAGCCTGTTCAAGCAGAAAGGAACGGTGAACGTTATGGCATTTTGTACACAATGCGGTGCCAGACTGGAAGAGGGCGCAAAATTCTGCACCGTCTGCGGCGCAAAGCAGCCGGAGCCGGCCGCACCCGCGGCGCCGGTCTATACCCCGCCCGCGGCCGGGCAGCCCTGCGACAGCGCGGCCTCCCGCCCGGCAAACGCCTATGATCCGACGATCTACAGCGCCGGACAGCAGGGTGCCGTCAGGAAAAAATCCAATCTGGGCAAGGTGATCGGCATCATCCTGGCCGTCGCGGCGGTGATCGCGGGACTGGCATACGTCTTCGCGACCAGATCCGGCGGCGCGAAGAGCGAGCGCGCGGAAGACCTCGGCCTTTACGTCGCCCAGAAGGCGGAACTCAAGGGCATCAGCGTCGATATCAACGCGATGTGGAAGGACGGCTTCAGCATTGATCTGCAGAAGGGCGGAAAATGCCGCGTCAACGTCGACGGCGAAAAGGGCAATGCGAAATGGAGCAAGGACGAGGACGGTTCCTTCCGCCTCAAGGGCTCCGGCATCGACTGCAGCGGCACGCTGCGCAACGGCGTTCTCGTGCTGGAGGACGTCATGGGCTCCGGCATCGAGCTGACCTTCACAAAGGACGGCGCGCCTCTCCCCGAAAAGGAGGATGTGCCCGTCGCCGCGCCGGCGCCCGATCTCGCTCCGGCGGAGACGAAGGACGAGGGCGATCCGGTCCTGGGCGTCTATACCGCCGAGAGAGCCGAGGCCATGGGCATCGAGGTGTCGATCGCAGATATCTGGGAAAAAGGCGTCTCGATCGAACTGCTGGACGGCGGCAAGTGCAATTTCAACTTCAACGGGGCCGTGAGCAAGGCGAAATGGACGCTTGACGGCGAGAATTTCACACTCGAGGACGGCACGAGCTTCCACGGCACGCTGCGCGACGGCGTGCTCACGCTGGAAAACATCGCCGGCATGGGCGCCACGCTCTACTTCACGAAGGACGGCGCGGCGCTGCACGCTCCGGCACCGGAGAGCGGGACGGTTCAGGATTCCGAGTACGACTCCTGGGCGGGCGACTATTACGGCTACTGGACGGCCTATGAGGTCAACGGCAAATTTGCCGAGTCCGGCAACTACCGCCACGGCTACTGGGACACCTGTGCGACGATCGAGGTGTACGGCGACCAGGGTTATATCAGGATCTGGGACGAGGACGGCGACAATGTCGCGGCCTCGGAGCTCCGCTTCGGTCCCGGCCTGACCGACAAGGGCAGCATGACGACGACGGACGGCTACTTTTATGCCAGCGATCTCACGGACGGCAGCTGGGTAGTCGATCCCGGCATGGGGATGTTCCGCGATTTCGAGGGCTTTCTGGTCATTTCCGGCCGCTACTACGAGCCAGAGGGCTCCGAGAACTGGATCGATTATTATATCTTCCTGCGCCCCTGGGGTATGGACTGGGAGGACATCCTCTACGGCGATATGTCGGAGATGATCTATGACGACATGATGCCCAGGCACTACAAGGACTGGTATATGCCCCTCATCGAGGCGGGCAAGCCGATGCCGGCCGATTTTGACGGCCTGGTACAGGACAGGTGAGACAGCTCTTGCGGGGCCCTTTCCGGGAGAAAGGGCCCCGTTTCTTTTCATTTGGAAGGGGAGAGGGAAATGCGGAATTTCAAGCTGACGCTCTGCTACGACGGCACGCGCTACGACGGCTGGCAGCGGCAGGGCAACAGCGACGAGACGATCCAGGGAAAACTTGAGACGCTGCTGACGCGGCTGCTTGGCCAGAGCGTCGAGGTCGCGGGATCGGGCAGGACGGACGCGGGCGTGCATGCGCTCGAGCAAGTCTGCAGCTTCCGCGCCGAGACGGACGAGGACTGCGAGACGCTGCTCGGCGAGATCCGCCGCTTTCTGCCCGAGGACATCGGCGCGCTCGCGCTGTGCGATGCGCCGCCGCGCTTCCACGCGCGGCTGAGCTGCCGGGAGAAGACCTATGTCTATCGCATCTGGAACAGCGCCGAGCCGAACGTCTTTGAGCGGCGCTGGATGCTGGCCTTTCCGCAGAAGCTCGATCTCGAGGCCATGCGCGCGGCCGCGGCACAGCTCGTCGGCGAGCACGACTTCTCCGCCTTCTGCGCCAACCGGCACATGAAAAAGACGGCCGTACGGAACCTCAGGGACGTCGAGATCTCGCGCATGGGCGGAGAGATCCGCATCGCGCTGACGGCGGACGGCTTTCTCTACCACATGGTGCGCATCGTCGTCGGCACGCTACTGGAGGTCGGAGCGGGCAGGCGCGCGCCGGAGGAGATGCGCGCGATCCTCGCCTCGCGCGACCGGATGGAGGCGGGGCCGACCGCCCCCGCCCAGGGCCTGACGCTGTGGAGCGTGCGCTACTGAAGAAGAGAGAAAAGTTTTTCTTCGGACATGGTTTTTCATGTTGACATTACTGTCGAATACTGTTAAAATTTTTGCGTCTCAATTGGATAGCGAGTTTATCCGAAGCAAGATAACGACCGCTGCGGCCCCGCGCCGCGGCCAAGGCCACACGGACAGCCGGGTCGGACGCCGATTCTCCGCGGGATGCGGCGGCAACTTCTGTTGCCTTATTGATTGAGTTAAAAGCTCAAGTTTTATAAGTTGGTTACTATAAACCGGTATACAGACTTGTGAAATGGTCAATAAGAGTAGGAAAAGGTATCTTTGCTGGTAACTCTTGAAACCCGATCGAGACTTGACAGGCCCGCCTCGCAGGAGGCGGGAGAGACAGTCTTTTCAAGTGACGTATGCCGCGCATGCGTCACTTTTCTTTTTTTAGGGAGGACAGGCCGATGAAGAAGATCGTGGAGCTGAAGAACGTCTCAAAATCCTTTGACGGCGAGCTGGTGCTGGACCATATCAATCTGGATATCTATGACAACGAATTCCTCACGCTGCTCGGCCCCTCGGGCTGCGGCAAGACGACCACGCTGCGCATCATCGGCGGCTTCGAGACCGCCGACGAGGGCGAGGTCATCTTCATGGGCGAGGAGATCGGAGACGTGCCGCCGCACAAGCGCAACGTCAACACCGTTTTTCAGCGCTACGCTCTGTTCCCGCATCTGAACGTCTTTGAAAACGTCGCCTTCCCGCTGCGCGAGAAGAAGGTGCCGAAGGCGGAGATCGAGCAGCGCGTCGGCGAGATGATCAAGCTCGTCGCCCTCACGGGCTTTGAAAAGCGCAGCGTGACCAGCCTCTCCGGCGGCCAGCAGCAGCGCGTGGCCATCGCCCGCGCCCTCGTCGGACGGCCGAAGGTGCTGCTGCTCGACGAGCCGCTCGCCGCGCTCGATCTCAAGCTGCGCAAGGATATGCAGCAGGAACTCAAGAACATCCAGAAGGCGACGGGCATCACCTTCATCTTCGTCACCCACGACCAGGAGGAGGCCCTGTCCATGTCCGATACGGTCGTCGTCATGAGCGAGGGCCGCATCCAGCAGATCGGCACGCCGATCGACATCTACAACGAGCCGAAGAACGCCTTTGTCGCGGACTTCATCGGCGAGAGCAACATCCTCGACGGCGTCATGCTGCGCGACCGGAAGGTCAGCTTCTCCGGCCATCTCTTCGACTGCGTCGACGAGGGCTTCGCCCCGCGCGAGCCGGTGGACGTCGTCGTCCGGCCCGAGGACGTGGACATCGTGGCGCCCGAAAAGGGCATGCTCCAGGGCACCGTGACCTCCGTCACCTTCCTGGGCGTGCACTACGAGATCATCGTCGACATCGACGGCTTCAAGTGGATGATCCAGACCACCGATTTCGTGGACGTGGACGAGCACATCGGCCTGTATATCGAGCCCGACGCCATCCATATCATGAAAAAGAGCGAGTATTCCGGCATGTTCGGCGACTACTCCTCCTATTCGATGGAGCTCGACGAGATCGGCGAGCTCGAGCAGATCGAAGAGCTCGGCGAGCTGACGGAGGAGCCGGAGGAAGAGGCGAAGGAGGCCGAGAGCGAAGTATGAAAAAGAAAGCCTCCGGAAACCTCACGCTGATCCGGCGACTGGCGCTCGCGCCCTATTCGTTCTGGGCGGCGCTGTTCATCGTCGTGCCGCTGATCTTCGTGGCCTACTACGCCTTTACGGATCTGCAGTTCCGCTTTACGACCGACAACATCACGCGCTTCTTCACCGCCACCTCCACGGTCGCGGACGAGACGGGCGAGCATGAGGTGCGCACCTATGTGCTGATCTTCCTGCGCTCGCTCAAGCTGGCCGTGATCTCGACGGTGATCTGCCTGATCTTCGGGTACCCCTTTGCGTATCTGATCTCCAAGGCAGGCGCACGGACGCAGAGCATCCTCATTACGCTCATCATGATCCCGATGTGGATGAACTTCCTGATCCGAACCTACGCCTGGATGACCATCCTGCAGGACACCGGCATCCTCAACGGCTTCCTCGGCATGCTGGGGCTGGGCCGCATCCATATCATCGGCACGGAGAGCGCGGTCGTCATCGGCATGGTCTACGATTACTTCCCGTACATGATCCTGCCGATCTACTCGGTCATGGCCAAGATGGACGTCAAGCTGCTCGAGGCCGCGCGCGACCTCGGCTGCAACGGCGTCGGCGTGCTGCGCCGCGTCATCTGGCCGCTGAGCCTGCCGGGCGTGATCTCCGGTGTGACGATGGTGCTCATCCCCTCGATCAGCACCTTCTATATCTCCCAAAAGCTCGGCAACGGCAAGTTTTACCTGATCGGCGACGCGATCGAGGGCCAGTACGCGGCCAACAACCTGCACTTCGCCGCCGCCATCGCCTTCATCCTCATGGTCATCCTGCTCATCGGCATGGCCTTCATGCAGCGCTTCGCCAACAAGCGCGCGGCCGTCTGAAAGGGGGAGAGGATATGAAAACCGCTTCGAAGATCTATACCGGTCTCGTCATGCTCTTCCTCTTCGCCCCCATCGCGATCCTGCTCGTGTTCTCGTTCAACGACTCGAAGAGCCTCTCGGTCTTCTCGGAGTTCTCGCTGCACTGGTACCGCGAGCTGTTCCGCGATTCCGAGACGCTCGGCGCGGTACGCAACAAGCTCGTGCTGGCGGTCTGCGCGGCGCTGCTCTCCACCGCCATGGGCACGGCGGCCGCCGTGGGCATCCACAAGCTCAAAAGCCGCTATATGCGCGCCGTGATGGACACCGTGACCAATATCCCGATGATCAACCCGGATATCATCACCGGCATCTCGCTGATGCTGATGTTCGTGTTCGTCGGCCGCCTCTTCGGCGCTGCGACGAGCCTGAACTTCGCGACGATGCTCATTGCGCACATCACCTTCTGCCTGCCCTACGTCATCCTGCAGGTGCTGCCCAAGCTTCAGCAGATGGACAAGGCCCTGCCGGAGGCGGCGATGGACCTGGGCTGCACGCCGATGCGCGCCTTCCTGAAGGTCGAGGTCCCGGAGATCATGCCCGGCATCGTCACCGGCCTCATCATGGCCTTCACGCTGTCGCTCGACGATTTCGTCATCAGCTATTTCACCTCCGGCAACGGCTTCCAGACGCTGCCGATCCGCATCTACAACATGACCAAAAAGACCGTCACGCCGAAGATGTACGCCCTTGCGACGATCATCTTCTTCGTGATCCTGTTCCTGCTGCTGCTCTCCAATCTCACCGACGCGGACACCGTACAGGCCGTCCGTACGGCGAGAGAAAAGAAAAAAGCGAAAAACAAAGCCTGATCCGTCGAAGGAGGATAACCCGATGAAAAAAACGCTTTCCGTCCTGCTCTGCGCCGTGATGCTGCTCTCGCTCTGCGTCCTGAGCGGCTGCGGCTCATCCAAAACGCTGACGCTCAACGTCTATAACTGGGGCGAGTACATCTCCGACGGCTCGGAGGGATCGCTTGACACGATCAAGGCTTTTGAGGAATGGTATGCCGCGACCTATGGTCAGAAGCTGAAGGTCAACTACACGACTTACGCCAGCAACGAGGACATGTATGCCAAGCTCGCCTCCGGCGCCGTCAGCTACGACGTGATCATCCCCTCGGACTATATGATCGCCCGTCTCGCCAAGGAAAACATGCTCCTGCCGCTCGATTTTTCCAACATCCCGAACTATCAGTATATCGACGAAAGCTTCCGCGGCCTGTCTTATGACCCGCAGGATCTCTACACGGTGCCTTACACCTATGGCGTGGTGGGCGTGATCTACAACGCCAACGTTGTGGACGAGGCCGACGCCGGCGGCTGGGAGCTGATGTGGAACGAGAAGTACAAGGGCGAGATCGTGCAGTTCAACAACTCGCGCGACGCCTTTGCCACCGCGATGTACAAGCTCGGCATCGACGTGAACACGACCGACCGCGCCGAGTGGGAGCGCGCGCTCGCCGAGCTCAAGACCCAGGCGCCTCTGGTCAAGAGCTACGTCATGGACGAGATCTACAACATGATGGAGAGCGGGGAAGCCGCGATCGGCGCCTACTACGCCGGAGACTACTTCACGATGCTCGACGCACAGGCGGACGGCGTGGACTTGCGCTTCTACTATCCCGAGCGCACCAACTATTTCGTCGACGCCATGTGCATCCCGAGCTGCTGCCAGCACAAGGAGCTGGCCGAGATCTTCATCAACTACATGCTCTCCGAGGAGCCTGCGATCGCCAACGCGGAGTATATCTACTACGCCTCGCCGAATTCGCTGGTCTACGAAAACGAGGAGTATCGCGAGGAGCTGGGCGAGGAGGCCGTCGCCATCCTCTATCCGGACATCGAGGATTTCAGCAAGCTCTACAACAGCTACGCCTATCAGAACCTCGATCCCGAGACGCTCGGCTTTGTCAATACGCTCTGGGAATCGCTGAAGATCACTTGACATAATATAGTTTACATAATTTATTTGTGAAAAACGCCCTGTGAGAAGCATTCATTTTTGTTTGCTTCTCACAGTTTTTTGTCCGGGCAGTTTATACACTTTCTGCAAAGTATCTAAAAGCGAGCAAAAAAATGTTGACCGTCGCTGAGGGAAAAGATATAATACTGTTATCATGGTTTTACCGTGCAATCGAGTAAACTCTAAAACACAACAGGAGGGGAAAACATCCATGAAGAAAGCAAAGAAGCTGCTTGTCATCGCCTGCCTGGGCGGTGTGGGCTATCTTCTGGCCAAGCTGCTCAAGACCGATGCCGCGCAGGAAAAGCTGTTTGAGATCCTCGGCGAGGACCTCTTCCTTGCTGTCCTCGACAAGGTCCGTCTTCTCGGCGATCTGCTCATGTGGCCGATCGACTTTGTGAGAGCTCTGCTTCCGTAAGGAAAGCCGCATTCGGAATACTAAAATATGTAAAGGGGATACACTATGAATCCAAAGTATGAAGCTCTGTTTACTCCGTTCAAAATCGGAGAAGTAGAGATTCCCAACCGCATTGTTCAGTGCTCCATGGGCGGCACCACCATTTTCGGCTGGCTCGAGCCGTCTCACTTCGACATTGAAGGCGCAGATTTCCTGCTCCAGCGCGCCAAGGACGGCGTCGGCCTGGTCCTGCCCGGCATGCAGGTCATCCGCGACACGATGGGCAGAAAGTGGCTGGACTCCAACCGCCAGATGTACCGCGTGCTCAAGCCCTACATGGAAGAGTACCACAAGACCGGCGGCAAGCTCTTCATCCAGCTGGCCGGCGGCTTCGGCCGTTCGATGGCCGTCACGGGCTGGATGGCCGCGCTCGG
>JAEEGI010015427.1_pt1 | contig 15912 bp, 14 predicted proteins | sample 8958751 | NCBI WGS metagenome assembly JAEEGI01 (sample SAMN16246545, study PRJNA631951) | gut metagenome | biome: gut microbiome; feature: rumen; material: KS-attached | host: Bos | place: Iran: Karaj | collected 2018-10
CCCTGTTGGCAGTCAGGAAATAATAGATCCCGAAACGGTCAAACGTTTCGGGATTATTATTATCGGGATCACACGACTCCTGTCCCGGTGTGCGAATTCCTTTTCCAGCCTATACCTTATACTATTGATCCTGGCACGGGTCGATGAGTTGGCGGCTTTCCTAAAGAAGCCTATCGGGTAGCTTTCATATCTTCCTTGAGTTTCATCAGAGGAAGATACAATCGTTCATAAGCTACACGGATTATGCGATTTATCTTATTTTCTTTCATGGCCCTTAGCCTACGCTTATTAGCCTCTAAATCCACCAAGCTAAGCGGTTGACTATTCATCATCCACTTACCCCGCTCGGCCGATATGCTTTTGCATATTTGGCGAACACGTTTTTCATTAATGTTTCCTACTATATTAAAAAGCCATTTGGCCATTTGCCTAACGAAACCTGCATCCGTCACCGCATTATCGCGATTCTTCCTTGTTTCAAGAACCCCGGCATCAAAAAGCGCTGCATACAGCCAAAACCATTCATGGCCTGATGCCAAGTCAAGGCAATCTTTGCCAGTAGCCCCTGACACAATAGTATCACGCAAAGCCACAAGCCGCTCATTGGTATTAAACAATTCGTCATTGAAGATATCGTTTGTAAGCAATTGTTTGCCAACATCTAACGGGTTTTCTTCTGTCAGACAATCTACTTCATCCACAATTACAAACTCCAGCCCACATTTCTGCAGGCCATAAATAACACTTCTCATTTCAGGCTTGTCGCCCTGCTCCAATATTACTCTCATTTCAAATTCTATTTGAGAGTTGTTCCATAATTCTTCAATTTTTTAATTTTTTAATTTTTTAATTTTTCCGAAAGTGCTGGCCAGCTGTTTTCCGACTGTGAAATTAGGCATAAAAAAAATGGCGAACTGGCTAATTCGTCAGCTCGTCATTATTTCTTCAAAATTTCGTCAGAACAAGTTCTATTTCTTCATTCTTTCGTCAATAAGTCCGCCAAAACAAGAGTCCAATACTTCTCACACAAATCTTCCCAGGGATTGTTGGTCATTTCGTAATATGGCAGGACTCTATCTTTATTATCCACCTTGCGTGACAGGTTACTAAACGGTGTTGAGCCTATCTTCAAATCCCCTGGCCAGTCGTCGGGTGTGATTGTACCGGCATAATCCGTAAAATACTCCTTACTTAACGTACTGTCCAACCTGTCTTTCACCACAAAGTAGATACCAATCCAGCACGACTTGTTTTTAAACAACCGTTCATTCTCAAGTCTTAATGCTACGAGTGCTGTGCGCAATACTTTTTTCTTGTTCTCTTTAGTCAGTTTCTTATAGATGGCCCGTGCCCTTACCTCAGGAGGTTCCACTATGCTAAAGTCTGGAGCGTATTTCCCTGAAGACGTAGCAGGTTTTGCGGTGGGTAATGGTGCGAAATTATACATCTTTCTGATTTCATCCACTTCATTACTTATATCCTGTCTCTTGTGTATAACAGCATGATAGGCTAAGGCAAACAAGTAGTGTTCGGCAATCACAGGGTTGCCGGTATTTCTTGCCATCTTTAACAGTGCGTCTTTGAGTATATGAACTCCGTCGATAAAGACGAACTCGCTATTCTCCTCTGTCATTGCCATTAGCTTACTCGTTCACGGGTGCAACATCTTCTGCCGCCATCCATATTCCTGTATCTTCCGGCATTTCGTATTCAAATTCATCAATGGGGTAACGCAAGCCCTTCTCTTCTCTTTTCAGCATATCGGTCAGCTCTTGCATAAACATGTCCTGTGTCCAGAACTTCACTTTATATTCCTCTATGTCGAAATGCTCCATGAAAGAAATGTAGGATCGCACCTGCAGCATCATGTTTATAAACATGTTCATAGTATCTGCATACTCCACTATAATGCCCATGCCGCCTCTCGTATGGCAATAAGTCTTACCGTTCAGCTGTATCATACCGGCCACTTCCACATGCAGTACACGCTCGCCGCTACTCTTAGTTTTTGGAGGTACCACATTGATGCCCCAATCATGCAAAAGGCCGTAATTGTTCATGATGTGCATCTCGGCGTTCACCTCGTAGTTTTCCATTTCGCACAGCCTGATTTTCTTGCACAACTCCATATAGTCCTCCCACGACACCTCCTCGTTGACGCGAGTAACCACGTTTAGCTCATACAGCTCCACATCGTCCCAAACCACTCCTTCAAATGGTCTGGGCTTCGACAACGACATGTGCTTCTTCAGTTCTAACGGCGTTTCTTTGTTTACATACGTCACAACAGGATGGCTGTGTGTCTCAATGCCATAGCCTTCATCCTTTTTATGTCGTTTCTCTTTAGTTACTATCAGTGTGCCAATCTGAATCCCTAGCCTACCATTATATTCTATTATCTGGTAAGGCTTGTCTAATGGTGCGTAACTTGTCTGAATCATATTTAGTTATTGATTTATTAGATTAACTCCCACGTAAAGAACAGAAGCTATGGACACCAGCAGAAAATTACTCGGCTCAGGATTACCACACCCCTACGGTAAAACCACCAATGCCCACGCTTCTGCAAACGTGAGCTCGGCAGCTATCGACTTTACCGTATTCGTTCGTTTTGTGGTAATTTGAGCCGAAACGAAGCTTTCAAGCTGTGTTCTTATATGTCTCGCTAATCTGGGTGCAAAGATAGTGCAAATCGAGCGAAATACAAAGAAAAATCGTTTTTTTCTTTATTCTTTCGAGCGCAAGATTGCATCGCCACACTCTTTACCTTTAGGTAAGAGAATCTTCACCATGGGTGAAAAGATAATTAAATCCTTTCACACCCAGAGAATAACATTATTTTCTTTTACGGAGCCATTGTCATACTCCAAATTCTTAGTTCCTTCATTTTTTCTTTCGTTTTTATTTGTTCATATCTTTTTTTCTTATTACCTTTGCAATTCATTCATATTGCTATTCTCTCGTGAGAGAGAGTCAAATGTTAGTAATAATTGATTTGACAAAAGGATTGAGGGCGCAGTGGCGCCCTTTATTTTTACACAATAGGGACGGTTTGTATAATTCAGTCTAACTATTCATTTCTCCAAACTAATGGTTCATCAACATGGAATGAAAATACAGGTCTTCCACCTTTATATATTGGAATGTCTATTTTTATGTCTTTAGCCTGTTTACACTTCTTTATGAAATCAGATGAACGACGCAAGAATACAACAGTTGAACTTCCATCATCAGCCTCATTAAAGTAATATTTTTGAGGCGAACCATTGTCGAATCTGGCTGTAATATAGTCTGTGTTATAATAACTCCTTCCGTTAATTTGGCCTTTGGTAATTTTTATTAATACATCATAACCATACTTTTTCATATATCTAACAGTGATTCTTGCGTATGTATATCCGTCGTAGGGGAAATCCTGAGTGATATAATCATCACTTTGGATAGATGCCCAAACGTTATTTGTGTCGCTCATAGGATCCTTCTCTATTGTAAAATCCCATGTCTTTGCAACGGGTTCGGAATTTAAATTACTATTATCTGCTTCAACTACCTCAACACTATCGTCAACGACATAATCCTCATCGGCAGGCGCAGATGTTTTTGAACTGCTGCATTTACCAACCATCAAGAATAAAAGCAGTATTACAATGACTGCAATTACAATGGGTAAAACATTGATATCTCCTTTGTCTGAATCTGAAGATGACTTCGGAGTATTTTCTTTCGTTTCTTCTTTATTATCTTCTACTAAAACGTCGTCGTCCTTTAAAGCATTTTGTTTTTCAGCAGCTTCTTTCTCTGCTTTTTCGGCCTTCCATTTAAGAAATTCCTCAAATTCTTTTTTCTCGTCTTCTGTCATATTGCTTTAGTTTAAGGGGTATTATTTATTTCGTTTTAGTTCTCCATAATCTTTGCCTTAGGAATGACAACCTTGCTGCCATTCATATAGGTAATGATGACTTTTGTCAATCTCATCTTCGAAGTATCGCCAGCAACGTAGTAGTGAGAATGATCCCAATTCCATGTGGCAGCTATCCATTCCTCCACAGGACCAGTACCCTTAAAGCTACCTGTCTTTCTGACATCACCAACGTCATTTAACGCAGCCCAGAATACCTCAATATATTTGATAGTCTTTGCATTCGTGTTGCGGTAGGTAAAACTAAAACTAATGTTCGAATATTCCGAATCCCAGCTCCACGAATCGAAGTAACCATTTGGTGCTACCTTTTTGAGATTCTTCATATAATCAAGAAAACTGCCAGCATTGAACACCTCAAGCTCACCTGGTTCTATACCATCGAATTTGTTGTTTAAACTATCTCTAAATGCTGAGTAATGGTAGCTATATGGCGCATAATTTCTAAAATCGTTCGAAATAGCAGCCTTGTGGATGTGGAAATAGCCAACACCCAAGTCGCCTATCAATTTATCCATCCAAACAATAGTGTCACGGTTTGCAGCCAAACAAATAATTTCATCGGAAATCGACACGCTCTTCTCGCAGAACTTGCAATAAAGAGTACCGTCTTTTACCGGCACATGACTGTATTTATGTTCACTTTTATATTCTTCAACTTCTTGTTGCCTAACTTGTTCGAGTGAGTCTTCTTTCACTTTCCTAATTGAATCTTCACGCGCCTTTCTTATGGAATCTTCCTTTTCTTTGGCCTTTTGCGCTTCAATCGCTTTTGCGATTATGGCATTCTCAACTTTGAAATGTTCTTCCAATTCCTTGTTCACAACAGATATAGCCTCGTTGATTTCTTTCTCTTTTAACAAAGGGGCTTTGCCTGATTTCTTATAGAAACTGGCATAAGGCTCTAACAAAAATATGACATAATTTCCATCCGCAGTCTTTACATACAACTTCCTGTTCTTCTTGTCGTAAGCATAATATTTTACTATCTCACTGACCGAAAGAGATGTCTGCTTATTGTTTTCGGACTTCGTATAATAGTTCGAAAAATCTTTTGAATACCGGACAATAGCAGTGATAGAATTAGAATTGCGCCAATCGAAAGTATAAGCCACTTGGCCTTTAGCTGCCATCGTGACAACTTGCACAATCATGATTAAAAGTAATTTCCTCATAGTTTATTTCGTTTTGAGTTATTATTTAGTTTTATACAACATATGATCATGGGGTCGGTTCTTTTGATCATTCTCAATTATTTCATTTTTAGGATTAATTCTGCCAATTTGTTTATCTCAATCGCTTTATCTACTCCTTCTTTCTCAAATGCCATAAAATACAGGAAGTTTTTTTGCGCGTCAAGATATTGGATTTTCTCACCAAGACGAATCTTTGCTGCGCTCTCAGAATTATCTAAATGGTCACCTTTCGTTTCCACAAAAAGTACCTTCCCATTATTTAACTTGATAATGAAGTCTGGATAATGGTTTACAAATCCACATATATTATAACCTTGTGGCCTGCTAGGATTCCTATGCCACCACCTCACAGAGTCTGCAATTTTATTTATAAATTCTATTTCAAAATCACTTGCTTTTCCTTCTTCAGTATAAAGACTATTAGTGATATGTGGACATTTCTGTGTCAACACCATATTTTCAGGTAAAACATATTCATAATCCATTATAATATCTCCTAAAATAATTTTTTCATTAAATTGTTTTTCCCTGTGTTCGAGTGCTAACACATCAAACTTTTTCCTGAAACTTTTTATAGTTTCAACTATATTCAAAGCCAGATTCTTTAAATGCTCTGTTGTCTCGTGTTCCAAAACAGCACTAACATAACTTTTTATCTCTGAATTATCAATATTATTATAATTATCTAATTCTTGCAGAATACGTCTTGTGAGCATATCTATCATTATTTTCCTATCGGTAGCACCTTCAATCCATTCATATAATGCATTTCTTAATGATTCTGGAGCTTTTGACAGAGTTGGTACCCATTCATCCTTTTTTCTTTCTTCAAGATCAATAAGTTGACTTTCTGTACTACCATAGTAGAACGTGATTTGTTTATCTTTGTTCCACAAAGAAAAATCATCCATTAAATCATCTTTCTCCAATAGCTTTAACTCATCTATGTCAAAAGCAAAGCTATGTTGCACCTTAATTTTAAAAACAGGGAGTTTTAAATTTTCAATATCTTTTTTATAAACAGGTTTAACAGGATATGTATTATTTTTCATTGCATTTCTAACTTCTTGTGGTTGCTGATTTTCAAAACTATTCGCTTCTTCTACTTTTTTGTTAAAATAATCATTACCATTTGATGCTGCATCCATCATTACTTTTAACTTCTGCTCTTTGTCAGCTTGTTTTTTCTTAATCGCTTTAGAATCTATTTCAGGCTCATCTTTTTCAACTACATTTTGAGTGTTCATATTCTGAGTGACTCCATATGGCTTTAAAAAATCTCCTTCGATTACTTGATTGTTTTCTTCGTCAATGAAGTCTTCTGACACCATTGAATCTCTTCCACTAAAACCACAGTTATTTAATGATTCGACTATCTTATTAACAGTATTCTTAAACTGAGAAGAACTAGTAAGGACATAGGCCATATTCAAAAATTTCGATTCGCTACTTGCCTTATTGTCTGTTGCATGAGGCTGACGGAGTATTCTTCCTAATATTTGCTCTACCGCAATGGAACTGTTTCTGTTTGCCAAAGATGCCAATACATAAGCAAAAGGACAATCCCACCCTTCTTTCAAGGCATCTACAGTAATAATATATCTAACAGGACAATCTTCACTCATTAAGTTGATGTTTTTCAACTCATTTACGTTAGCTGTCTTTATCTTGATACGTTCCTCTGGAATGCCAGTATCTATTAATTCCTCTTTTATTTTCTCAAAATTAATACTTTCATCATCCGTATTTGACTGCGCCTGAAATAGGACAATAGGACGAATGTATTCTCCACCAGCTTCTCTTTCTTTAATGGCTATTCGCTCTAAGTTCTCTTGTAAAGCCTTTGCACTAACAATTACATCATCAGTACTTTTATTGTTATATACCATGACAGGTAATTTCACCATATGTTCGTTTTTCAATTTGATAGCGTCAACGAAACTTATGATATTACTTGATTCTTTAGGCGTTGCAGTTAATTCATATATAAAGCAAGGATTAATGTGATTTAACAAATCAACCCTAAGCTTTGAACCATAGTTATGACTCTCGTCAATGATTACAACAGGATTTAATTTTGCAAGATAGACTATCAAAGAATTTGCATCAGCTTGAGGTATGTTAATCTCTTTACCAATATCTATTTTGTTAACGAATGGCAAATTTTCATTTTGTCGATAAACTCTTGGTAATTTATCTTTTCCAAGATTGTCTTTTCCACGAACCGCCTCGACAAATGAATCTACGCTTAATACAAATATTGTAAGTTGCTCAAGTAATTGAACAGGCTTAATACCATTCGCTAGCAATGCAGACTCTTTGTCAACGACCTTTACAGAATGATTAAATAAAGCATCAAGTTTCTGCCTATATTCATGAGTGGGGTTGTTTAGATTATCGAATGTCTGCTTTAGTATAGTATCACTTGGAACAAACCATACCACCACTTTTGTACAATCTTTGGGTAATCCATCAAAAATAGTCTTAATAGCATTACAAGCGATGAATGTTTTACCTCCAGCTGTTGGAACTTTAGCGGTTACACGAGGGACATTCTTTACGGCTTTGTTGTTATATGGATGGAAATATTTCTCGCCATCTTTCAAGTTTACATACTTTTCATTCCAATAATCACGAAAGGATTCGTCCAGCCGTTTGCCTGGCTCAAATACTTTTGATAAATATTGTTCAAGGTCATCCAAAACCTCTATTTGATAGTCTTTTAGTTCCATATATTAGAATTTTTTGATGTCACGAGGTATCTTCTTAAATATAATATGATTTTCTGTCATAAACTTCTTTGAAAGATGACAAACATCAGCATATATAATATATTGTTCTGCTCTTTCTGTAACAATTTTTAGTGTCTTTAGAGAAAGCTCTGTCTTTTTTTTAGGATGGTAGTAAAAATAATACCCTGTATGTTTATAAGTATCTAATAAATACTGAGACATGTCTTCTCTTTTACGAATAAGAGGCTGGTGGGTTTCAGTGTAATAAATAAATTCCCTTATTTTATCCTCTCCAACTTCTTCCTCGTTAAGATAGCCGTCATCCTTGAACATTGGCGCCCCCAGCTCATAAAAATCAAACTCTCCACCTAACCCTTCCATAAACCCATTATATTCTTTAGTTGCTATTACCTTTATACAATTGTCTTTTATTGAGGGTTTACTGATAATATCATATTCATCCTTAGAAGTATTTATCACATCATTCGCTTCTTTGATGTATTTTTCGCAATCGTTGAGATTACTAATGGTTAGTTTTTTCGTATAGATTTCATATTCCATTCTACCTTTGAAGGGGTAACCAGTCATGACTTTTTTTATTCTTTCTGCGATAATGTTTTCTGCGTATTCTCTAATTTCAGCTATTATGAATCTACGGTGTCCTCCATCCTCTTTATTCAATTCTAATACCGCATGAGGTGTAGTTCCACTTCCACCAAAGCAATCAAGAATTATTGCATTGTCGGGCATACTATGTCTAAGAAGATACTTGATAAGTTGGACAGGTTTTACAGTGTCAAAACCATGTTTGTTTCCAACAATTTTATTCAGAGTGTCTTTCCCGTTTTCCGCACTTCCACTTACATTTTTTTCTATAAAACAATAAAAGGGTGAAACCTTGTCATTCTCTTCGTAAGTATAGATTTTTCTCATCGGATTACCTGTCTCAAAGGTTATTCGATTTCTATCAAACAAATCTTTAATTGTATCGTAGCCAGCTTGCCATCTTTGATCTTGGGGTGGCCTATAACCGTTGACTTCAAAATTCATAGTTGAGCGGAAACTTTCCCCTCTATTTGATTTCAAGATGGTTTGTATTCTATAACTGCCTTCATGATCTTCATGTGGGTAGCTTCTGCCAGAACCTGAAATATAGTTATATTTGGGATCTTCCTGTTTTTTATAGCATAATATGTATTCTGCATCCTTTTGCGGTTTAAATTTTGCATCTCCTGTATTTGAGGGCTTCGAACGGCTTTTCCACACAAAAGTACCTACATTATTTTTAATGGTGAAAATTTCATCACAAATCAAATATAATCTATTTAATTCGATATCATTTATACTTATAAAAATCAAACCGTCATTTTTTAATAATTTATATAACAAGACAAGTCTGGGATACATCATACACAACCATTTATCGTGTCGACATAAATCTTCCCCTTCGGCACCTACTTCCTTTTTCAGCCATTTCTTAATTTCAGGGTCATCTACATTATCATTGTAAATCCACTTTTCTCCAGTATTATATGGAGGGTCGATATATATACAATCAATTTTCCCTTCATATTTGGGTAAAAGTGACTTAAGAGCAATGAGGTTATCACCATGAATAATCATATTGCCACTATTGGTTTCACTCTTGTCATTCAAATCGTGAGACCTAAAACCATATTTATGTTCCAACACATGAAATGGAACATGATGATGGTGATTGATTATTTTATCTTTACCAATCCAATTTAAAGTAGGCATATCTCAAAAATTATCTTCAATATACTTTTTCAACTCTTCGTAGTCCTTATACGAGAGATTCAATGCTCCGCGTGGGGCCATCTTCATACCATGACTCATTAAGTGAGCAAGGCTCAGACGTCCGCTATTGGTTTCACCAATCATTCTGAAATGGGCAAAACGATTGTGTTCCTTCCAGATGTTGATATCATTCTTATCTACAAAGAATTCTTCCTTGAAGTCCATTTCGGGTCGATAGGTCAGTTCAGAGTCGACTACTTCAATCTTATATCTGATAGCACTATCAGGACTGGAACTATAGATATAGCCTGTATCGCCTTTATGGAACTTGTAGTATTGCGACCAATAGACTTCACCATATTTCTTAAAGCATCCTTTCAAGTCGAAGAACTTCTGGTTGCAAGGTATCATCCAAACACGATTCTCACCCTCAGAGCAACGAGCCGCTTTGTGGCTTTTCTCTGTTTCATCGACAATCTCTTTCTTATAGACTTCATCGATTTCTGCATCATCAAGTAGCAGCGATACATCCTTGAATATTTCAAGTGCATCTTCCGGCTTGACGTTAAAGAACTCGCGATTATCACGAATGCGCAAGTTGGTGAAACGCTCAATATAGCGATGTACCAACTTCTCTGCCTCATTATATTTCGATGTCTTCAATGTAGCAAAGACCTCAAAAGGCAAAGGAACGGAAGTATTATCCAGCGTCTTCAATCGACCCTTCAAATCCGTTGTCTTGCCAATTTTCACCCAGTCTTCCCTGAAGCTTGGGTTCGTCAGTATATATACATATCCAGGTTCTTTGTTTGCCATATATCTTGTTTGTTTATTTGAAATAGATAGTGGTATCTCCCGCCCACGACGTATCTATGACGACGTTGCCGACTTGTACGAGGCCGTCGCTGTTGGTAGGGGGAATGTTAGTTTTGGTGCTATCAGCGTCGCCCTCGCCAAAGCCGAAGCCGATGGTGATGTCGTCGCCCCAGCCGCCTGACTTGACATAGAAATGGAGGGCGGCTTTATTGATGTTTTCTGCCGTTGGGGCGTAGTATTCGCTGTGAGTGGCGTAGTCGAAGTGCTTGGAGACGTAGTCGGTGAACTTGGTGCGGAACCGGCTGACGCTGTCGATAGAGGTGTTTTCGAGTCCGCAACTTTCGTCGTATAGAGCCTGCATAGGTTCAATAAGCTCTTTCTCGCAGCCCATGAAGCCGAGAGAAAGCAGGAGGAACGAAAGACACAAAAGAAGGGGAATCCGCCTTAGGCTACAGGAGGATATAGTGGGGGTGGTAATTCCTTGTAAATCAGCGAGTTACATATATTTCGCAGTATATTCATACTTCTTGGTTTGTATTAATGTTCTGCAAAGATAGTGCAAATCGAGCAAAATGCAAAATAAATTGGGATTTATTTTCATTTTCGAGATGCAGCCTTATTTTATGTTCAGATTTTATCTTCGGCTGCAAAGATATTCATTTTCTGTTCAACCAAAGCGGACAGAACGACTTTTTGGAGCTATCGGGCACCTTTTTCTTTCGTTTTTATTTGTTCATATCATTTTTTCTTGTTACCTTTGCAGTCCTCATATTAATAAGGTTAGTCTCTCGTGAGAGAGAGCTTTAAGGTTTTTAAGTTGAAATAAGAAACGGGGCGCAGCGGCGCCCTTTATTTTTACACAATAGGGACTTTCTTCGAGAGTGTGGCGTTGCAATGCTGAGTCGCGATAAAATTCGCCCAATGGGTCAAATTTTCGAGCAGCGAATGCAGAGAAAAACTTGTTTTTACTATGCTGAGTCGCGATAAAATTCGCCTAAAGGTCAAAGTTTAATCGATTCTATAGGTCAGACCAACAGAGTGCTGTTGAACATTCAGCAAGATTATATTATAAATGAGGAATTTAAATCTTTTTCTGGCACCATTTCCAGGCCGGCACTATGCGGATTGTTCCTTGTTCGTCTTGAACGATCTCTTCCTGTTCGTGGGTGATAATCGTCATGTTCCGGCAACCGGTGACAGTAGCGGCTTCACGGATGCCGTCTAGTTCGCGGTCACGGGTCTCTTTATCCTTCATATCCCAGCAGACCTGTATCAGTTCCCTGACGCCAGCTCCCGTCTGAATAACGAAATCACATTCCTTGTCGCCCATGTAGTAGCATATCTTCTGACCGTCAGGGAGATTGCGCAGCAGGTGCAGGAATACGGCATTCTCGAACAAGATACCGTCATCGTCACGCCCCGTGAGCAGCACCGACTGTCGTAGTCCGTTATCCACGCAGTAGTATTTCGGCAGGGCGCTCGTCTCCTTTTTGAAAGACGGATCAAATTTGGTTACCTTATATAAGAGGAATATGGAGCAGGCCTTCTCGGCAATCGTGTACAAATCGTCTTTGGTGACTTTCCTGCCTTGAGATCGCATATCGTTGTAGATGGCATTGATGGATGCGGGCTTTGTGATGCCCGTCATCAGGCGCTTGATGACATATTTCACTCGTTCTGGGTTCGACAGTTTGTAGCGGTCTATCAGATCTCTGAAAATCATGGCGTTGAAATAACCTTGCAGCAGCTTGTCCTTCATCACACGGCTCTGTTCCAGTACCACTTCCGGGTAGCCGCCTTCATGGAGAAAACTGTCGAAGGCCACCCTCATGCGTGCCAAATCCTGTTCCAAATAACCATCTGTGGGGACATTCTTGAACTGGCAGTACTCCTTGAACGACAATGGATATTCCCTATACTCCAGCGGCCAGCCACGAAGCGCCGTATTCAGTTCCTCGGACAGCATGTCGGCATTGCTGCCAGAGATGAAGATATGTTTGCTGTAGTGCTTAAACAGACGCAGCACAAATAGTTCCCAACCCTCTATACGCTGTATCTCGTCGAAGAAGAAATAGACGTCTTTGATAGGGATGTCGGGAAACATTTCCATATAGGCTTCAAGGATGGAGTTAAAGTCCGCTGTCTGCATAGTTTCGAAGCGCTCATCGTCAAAACCTATCCATACGATTTGGCGGGGACTGATGGCGGCACCAAGCAGGCGCTCAATGCATAGCTCCATCAATGTGGATTTGCCGCAGCGCCGGACACCGATCACAGTAATCATCTTCTTTGAATTAATGGGCAGTTCTACCTCACGAGGGTTATAGGCAACTGGGATTTCCTGTTGCTTCAGCGCAATAAGCGATTTGAAGGTCTCTTTTATCGTCATAATACACCAATTTTGGTGCAAAGATATACATTTTCCTTGAATTAAGGAAAGTTTTTTATAATTTTTTCCGCAAATAAAGGAAGGTTTTTCTGTCGGTGACCCCTTTCGGGCATAAAAAAAACTGAGGACATAACCTTGTGAGCTATGTCCTCGTATGGCGGTCAGAAAGGTCCAGCTTGAATATTGCTATAAAAGCAATTATTTCGCGCCCTCTGACGACATTCTGACGCTGCAAAGATACGGAGTTTTTTTGAAACTTCCAAATTTTGGAGCAGCAAATGCAATAAATGCTTGCATTTCGTTTCTTTTACCTAAAGGTGAAAAGTGTGGCGTTGCAATGCTGAGTCGCGAGAACCGATGGAGCAGCAAGAGCCATCATGCTTGCATGTTTGGCCGCGTCGTGACAGAGGTCAACGCAGTTAAAATTCGCCTAAAGGTCAAATTTTCGAGCATAAAAAAGCCCCACTGTCCCGTTGATACTGGGCTGTGAGGCTATATCGTCCCGTCACAAAACAGTTTGATTATCTGCAAATTCTAATGTCGTTATTGATTATTGACTACTATTTTTTTTGTTTTTCCATCACTCATTCGAACTATGTTTATGCCGCGCTGTGGCTGTTTGAGCATTTCGCCATTGAGATTATAGCGTATGGCTTCGTTGGCTTGCTCATACTTAGTATCACATATATTTGCAGGAGCACCTTCTTCTACCCAATAAAAATTCTTCCAACCAGTACAAGCCTTGTATTTGCTTGTTGTACCCGTGGGAATGTAAAGTGTTGCGTTATTATATAGGTCATCATGAAAAGTGTTTTCGTTTATATTTTGAGGGTCTTCTATTTGGCTTATTATCGAAATCAAGACTCCTGTTTTATTGGTAAAACGAAATGCTGATGATCCTATTTTATTCACGCTGTTTGGTATAGTTACAGAGATTAAACCATTGCAGTTACAGAACGCAAAGTCACCAATGCTTGTCACCGTATTAGGAATAACCAAATTCGTAATCTCTGTACTCTCATCAATATATAAATGCTTTGAATAATATAGTGGATTAGCAGAATTATCTCCAAATTTTATTCCACACCATGAGACAAGATCCTCAACAATTACATTTGTCAGCTTATCGCATCCGAAAAATGAACCCCCACCAATACTTGTAACACTACTTGGAATGTTTATTGTGGCTAATGCACTGCAGCCTTCGAAAGCATCTTCTCCAATACTAGTTACCTTATTGGGAATTGTAATAGCAGATAAAACAGAGCAACCATAGAATGCAGCCATCCCAATACTCGTAACATTTTCAGAAATGGATACAGAGGTCAGTCCACTGCACCTATGAAAAGCGCGCCCTTCTATCTTTATAATATTACTGGGGATAATTATAGATGTCAAATTAGAACAACACTCGAATGTTGATGATTCTATAGTCGTCAAGCTGGTGGGAATATTTATTGAGGACAATACTTGGCAAGCCTCGAATGCACCCTCTCCGATGCTTGACACACTATTTGGCATTTCTACTGATTTCAGGGCAAAACACATATAAAACGCATAGTCGCTGATATTTGTCACATTATCAGGAATGGACACGGATTTCAAATTTTTACATTCACGAAAGGCATTCTTTCCGATGCTCGTCACTTTACGTGTTCTACCCATATAAGTTACCTCATTGGGAATAGAAATATCTCCACTGTATTCATTAAACTTGGAATAAGCAGAACCTTCGAACGTTACCTCCAATTCGAGACCTCCATTAATGTAATTATAATAGATACTCTTCTCGTCTGCGTTCTTTACCACAATGTCATGTGCGATAGTTTTCGTTCCAATCATGCTCATAAGTATAGTGAGCAGAAATGTTGGTATATATTTATTCATAATCAAATTATGCGAGCCTATTGGCTTTCGCTGCTAAGAAAGTTAATAATTGAATTTAAATCTCTCTGTGACCTCGTGAGGATTACCTCATCATTAGGTCGTAACGTAATATTCGTTCTGTTTCTATGACATCAGCATATCGTTTTAGTGTTCAACATTATTATTATTTGTTTGCGATATATTGCTTAATTTTATCGAATAGCATAGTAAAAACGGTTTGCAGCAGCCTCCCACTTTCCTTCGTTGGCACAAAATACTGCGTCATCGAATGTTCGTTGGGCTTTTTCCAACTCACGAGTGACAATGGTTTTACGCTCACTTTCACTAAGACTCATAAAGCACCTCCTTATCTTCCTCGACGTTGTAATAAAACATGGCATGAGGGCCATTGAACCATTCATCCTTTGTGTATGCATGGGGACGAATGTCGGCTCCTAAATCCCAACCCATCAGCACGAATGGGTAGGAGTATTTGTCGAAGTCCTCGTGGGCAAGCTTGGGTTTGTCGAGTAGAATCAGCAAGTCCCAGTCAGAATCATCATGATAGTCTCCACGGGCTCGCGAACCATACAGATATAACGTGCTGCCCTTAGGCAATACGTTAGCAGCGGTCTGCTTTATGTGGTTTATCATCTGAGTCTTGTCCATACTATAACACATATTCTGTGGGCAAAGATAGTAATTATTTTCGATACTGCAAAGGATTATTGGAACTTTTTTCAATCAGGGACGGGGCATTTTATTGTAATGCCCTTATGAATCAGTGCGTTATGTTTGTTTTGCAGAATATTCATACTTCTTGGTTTGTATTAATGTTCTGCAAAGATAAGGGTTTTATCTGACATTTGCAAAATTTTGGGACAAAAAAAACACCTTCAGGCTGGCGGGAGACGGTCAGAGGGAGAATGAGGAAAAAGACGGAAAAGACGAAAAAACGGAAGCCGCGATTGACGACTTCCGTTTACTGTTTTATTCTTTAATTCTCACAAGGGAGATCATGGGGTCGGAACCGACCCCGTGATCTCTGAAAATTGATTTTACTCTGCAAAGAGGAAGTCTTCTGGGAGCAAGCCTGGTGAGAGAGGTGTCTCCACCTCATCGTCTGTGCCGATGGTCAGTCCGGTATCGCCCCCGTCGATGGTATTGACGAGTGAGCTGCCTGTCAGAATCGACTGACAGGTGGTCAGTGTTATCACGTCCATCCGTGGATTAATA
>JAEEGI010015432.1_pt1 | contig 15908 bp, 8 predicted proteins | sample 8958751 | NCBI WGS metagenome assembly JAEEGI01 (sample SAMN16246545, study PRJNA631951) | gut metagenome | biome: gut microbiome; feature: rumen; material: KS-attached | host: Bos | place: Iran: Karaj | collected 2018-10
ACATCCGCCGCCATATCATCAATGTTTTCAAAGAAGGAGAACTCAAGAAAGAGAATAACGTGCATTTTTTACACGTTAATGGTGTAAAAAAGCCAGTCCCGTTTTACAATCTTGATGTCATCATCTCTGTTGGCTATCGTGTGAAAAGCCTACGAGGTGTTCAATTCCGCCAATGGGCCAACCAAATATTGAAACAGTATCTCATCAAGGGCTACGCCGTCAACCAACGCATACACAGCGAGCAGATAGCCGAACTGCGCCAACTTGTACAGATGGTGGGTCGCACCATTCAAAACCAGCAGATAGTACCAAATGACGAAAACCAGGCATTGTTCGACATAGTGGTGGACTACACTTACGCCCTCGACACCCTCGATGACTACGACTACCAACGGTTGCGCTTGGCAGAAACCACCCAGGAAGACAAGTTCCATGCTACCTATGAGAATGCCATGGAAGCCATCAAGGCTCTGCGGGATAAGTTCGGAGGCAGTTCACTCTTTGGCAACGAGAAGGACGACTCTTTCAAAAGCAGCATCGGACAGATATATCAGACATTCGGCGGCGAGGAACTCTACCCCAGTGTGGAGGAGAAGGCTGCCATGCTCCTCTATCTTGTCACCAAGAACCACTCGTTCAGCGACGGCAACAAACGCATTGCCGCCACGCTCTTCCTGTGGTTTCTCAATAACAACGGCATCCTTTATCGTCCTGACGGCACAAAGCGACTCGCGGACAACACCCTTGTAGCCCTCACCCTGATGATAGCCGAGAGCAAGACAGAGGAAAAGGATGTCATGGTGAAAGTGGTGGTGAACTTGATCAATCAAATGAACCTTTAGTCAAAGCAAATGCAGAGAAAGCATATATTCTCTGACTGTAAGAAAATGGTGGAATGTTTTTCAACAAATAAAAATCATGTCGGACAAGGAAGAGAAGAAAACCATTGGAACCCCAAATAGCGATGAGGAAGAGCAGTTGCATTTTGAGATTCCCAAGGAAATGCATGATGCATTGAGTCAACTTGTCAAATATCAGAATACATGCTTCAGGGAGTGCACAACGCTGCTGGCAGGTTTCAAGGCCACCAAGGAGAGGGACATCGATTACATGGACGGATATATGGACCGGCTTTACGACTTCATGGACCAGGGCAGCGATGTGGAATTCCTTTATAGAGAATATATCACGTATATTGCCTCTTTCAACCCACAAGAGGGAAAGGAAAGAATTGAGTTCTTGGAAGAGCATCTCGGCTATTGGGCACCTGCTGTCTATGCCGCAGCCCATGTGGCCAAAAAACTTCACCAAGGCCAAAAAGACAAAGGTGGGAACGATTACTTCACATCACACTTACTGAAAGTTGGTAATGCCTGCCATACGTGGAAGCAGCAGATTGTCGGTTTCCTCCATGATGCGGAGGAAGATACCGGCAATGATGTCGAGACCGTCTTGAGCATGGTTGAGAAACAACTCCACGAATGGGGAGAGCACATAAAAGACAGGCCATGGGAAGATGAAGTGGAAGAATTTGACATTATGCCTTATCCTGGCAATTCCATCTTCTACCCTTCAGATGACGACTGGAAAGAAATAGCAGATGCCCTTCTCGTCCTCAACCACCATACAGCTCCCAACCGTGAAGCGTACATCAACCGATTCAGGAGCAATATCCTGGCCTTGCATGTCAAGTTGAATGATATGAGAAACAATATGGACATCTCAAGAATACCGAATCCGACCGCCGAGGACTATGCTCGCCTGGAAAGATACAAAAAAGAGTACGAGATTCTTATACAGATGCTCCACGACTATTATGGGCCGAACTGATGTAAAGAGTATATCGAAGTGCAAATATTGCACGACACGTTTCTCCAAAGTGCAAATTCTGCACTTTGGAGAAAAACACAGCGCATAGAATAGCAATCGAAACAGGAGAAACAGGAGAAACAGGAGAAACAGGAGAAACAGGAGAAATATGAGCAAAATCATCTGAATCTATGATTTTATCGAGATTTAGTTGATTTTGCTCGCATCTTTTTATTGCCGTATTGAAATATTGTTGTATATTTGCAGCGTAAATATCAGATAATTGAAGATAACAATGAATATTTTCAAGTAAATGTCAATATAATGATATATAAATAACAAAGATATGGCCGACTTATATGAATACTCCACACCAGAACTTGTACGATTGCTTGGCAGTCGGTTCAAGGAATACCGTATGCGATGCAACCTAACACAACGGGAGGTGGCTGAGCAGTCAGGTATTGGACTGACCACCATCCACAAGTTTGAAAACGGGACTGCGGGCAACCTCTCACTGTCCACTTTCATCCTGCTCCTGAAAGTCGTGGGGCAGATCAATGCGTTGGACGATTTGCTGCCGGAACTTCCCGAATCGCCCTACCTCGTCCGCAAGGATGACAGGAAGGCACAAAGGATACGACACTCCAAATAATTTCCTGACATGATAAAGACACTGAGAGTAATTCTATGGGACGAGGAGATAGGAAGGCTTGCTTGGGATGAGCGGCGCAGACTGTCGTACTTCACTTACAATCCGGAGTTTGTCAAGAAGGGACTGAATGTATCCCCTCTTGTCGCTCCTGTGGACGGTGTCAGGGCAATGGCACCAGTATGGGGTGAGGATGCCAAGATATATCAGAGGCTTCCTGCGTTTGTCGCAGACTCCCTGCCTGATGCATGGGGTAACCAACTCTTTGACCTGTGGCGACAGCAGAACCATCTGGCCAATGCCGATATCACTCCACTTGACAAGTTGTCGTTCATCGGACGTCGCGGCATGGGAGCCTTGGAGTTCCTTCCCGAGATGACCAGGGAACGTAGGGCTGGAAAGGTTGATGTGAAATCATTGGCAGACTTGGCAAAACGTATCTTTGCCGAAAGGGAGCACGCACGTATCCTGCCCGAGGAATCCATCACCATGCAGTCGTTGCTGACTGTCGGCACATCAGCCGGTGGCCGTCAGCCAAAGGCCATCATAGCCATCAACAAGGAGACAGGACAGATCAGGAGTGGGCAGATTGCCGGATTGGAGGGTTATGACTACTATCTGTTGAAGTTCGGCAACTCCAAATACAGTTCTGCCGAGTTGGAGATGACCTACTATGAGCTGGCGACAGCTGCGGGAATCAACATGATGCCCTCGGAACTCTATCCGGTTGAAGGCAACAATCATTTCATGACCAAACGCTTTGACCGTGACGGAAAGAAGAAGCTGCACACGCAGACGCTGGCCGCCATGTATCCTGACGCCGACAGTTATGAGCAGTTGATAGCGGTTTGCCGCAAGCTCCATCTCCCCGAGGCAGACTGCCAGGAGGTGTTCCGAAGAATGGTGTTCAACATTCTTGCCAACAACACTGATGACCACAACAAGAACTTCTCCTTCATCATGCAGAAGGATGGCACCTGGCGGCTTTCACCTGCCTACGACATCACCTACATCATCGATAGCGGGGGCTATCTGCCCAACGTGGACCACTGCCTATACATCAGGGCAAAGTTGCGTGGTATTACTCGCGATGATGTAATAGAGTTTGCCCGTGACAACGGCATCCGAAGGCCTGATGCCATCATCAGGGATGTTGTAAGGTCATTGAGGAATTTCCGTGCGGCAGCCACTAAATATGGAGTATCCGAACAGTGGATAGGCAGAGTGGAGACCACAATTACCAGCCATTTGAAAGCATGGGACCTATTGGAGGAAGGAACCCAATCATCTGCCATGCAAATAGGAGGACATACTGTTACAGATTTTCACATCGAACTCCAGTACAAAGGCAATTACCTTCTAGTTGCTACAATAGACGGAAGAAACATGAAGTACATCATCCGCAAGGGAACACAAGAACATGATGACATTGCGAAGGCAGGTTTGGCAAGCATGACGGAAGAACAAAAGAAGGAACTTGTCAGTCTCTATCTTCTTCCAAAAATTGATGGTGATAAGTAGTGGTAGATTCGAATGATAATAAGAAAACTGTTTTATCTGGCCACAAACATCACAGTCTTCCTCAAACATCAATCATCCTGACGTGGCTGAACCAATTGCAAAAATACCCCAATCTGCTGGCAGACATTTGCGAATCCGTTCTGGCCACTTTGTAATTATGAAAGGATGCAGGTCTCTAAGCCTGTAAATCATCAGTCAAGCATCTTCGCTCCATTCGTCGGTTGTATCACCTTACAAAGGTTGACTACATCCTCTTCAAATCTATCTTTATTGATCGCCTTTGATTTGGTGACCGACCGACAATTGTAGATGGTCTGGTTGGAGAGGAACAGAAGCCCCGATATGTCTGAAGTATTTTTTACTCCTAATCGAATCAAGGCAAATGTGCGCAGTTCTGTGGTCAGCGTATGAGGCGATTTCTGCTTGACACGCTCGTCTTCCTTTAGCAAAGCGTTGAACTCTTCCACAAATGTGGGATATAGTTCCAAAAATGCCTTGTCGAAACGATGGAGAAATGTGTTGGCGTCTTCCTCGGAAATGCGTGTTGACGAAATGTTCTGCAATAAATCCTGTACTTGATTGGCCTTAATCTTACGTTTGACCAATGTCTGGTATTTGCCCATCTTGTCGATGTATTTGGCACACAAGTCAATAAAAATAGAGGCAAGGCTCTCACGACGCTTGTTGGTGTCCAGCAATTTTAGATTCAATCCTTTCAATTGCTCATTCAAACAGACTTGATGCTGGTTGCTCTCAGCCAGTTGTTCGTTGAGATATGATAATTGGAGGTTGCTTTCTGCCAATTCCTGTCTTCGCAAAGCCAGTTTCCTATTTTGCAGATAGATGAAATATGCGGTAAATAGCAAGCCTAAAAGTAATAAGGATATGATGATGACAGAGTTTCTCAGATTGTGGTTTTTCGTCTCCATGCGTGCCTGATAGGCATTCATGATTTGAGGAAGGTTTCTGGATATTTCCAGAATCCGCAAGCGGTTATTGTAAAATTTGGCATCCTCCATGGAGATACTTATGTATCGCTCCGCACGTTCCAAATAGTCTTCACCTTTCTCAAACAATTTCACGGCCAATGTCTGCAAGGCAAGGTTCTCCATCGTACAGGATTGCAGATCACTCAGAGCAGCCCTGATTAGGTATTCCTCATATTTTTCCTCATCCCCACTCATCCTATAATTGCCAGCCAAGGCAAATGATGCCATGGCATAAATGCGCGAGTCCTTGTTTGTGGTATTTATAATGTTTAGATAATACTCCCTCGCTTTCTTGCGGTCGGGCTCTACATATACATTCTGCTCACCTTGATAGAATTTATGCAAAGGGTCTTTGTCATCGGCATACTGCATGGCTTGTTTCAAATAATCGTTGGCTTTCTGCCGATATAATGGTGAGAATACAGGGTCACTGCTATAATCACTCCAATAGGAATAAACAGAAAAATAGGTGTAATAATACTTGAATAGAAGTCTCTGTTCTATCTTGGATTCTTGCATGCTGCCCAGTTGGTCAACCGCTTCGCTGTACAGCCCGCCAAGAGTGAGAATCTCAGCCATGTGTATCGTGAACAGCGTAGTGAAATAGTCGTTATTCTGTTTCTTGGCCAAGGTCAGCCCCTTCTTTGCATATACCATGGCTGAGTCAAGCTTAAATACATGGTATTCATCATAGAGTGCGTCTAAAGTTTTGAGGACAATGTCATGGTCGTGTTCTGAGTTGATACTCTTTTTTAGATATGCAATCCGATCCTCTTTAGCCTTGATATATCCCTCTCTTTGCTCTAAGGTTGAGTCAAGTTCATTCAACAACTGGATATTGTCAGCGAATGATTCCACTGATACGACAACAAACACGAAGAAAACCCAAAATCTATTCATAGCACATAATTTGATGCAAAGATAGTAAAAATAATCAGCAACGGCAAACTTTACTATTCTATTTTCCCAATTTATTGTAATCTACAGAATATCAATAAAATATACGTATTCGTGATTTTACGTTTTTTACTATTCCTTTACTACGATGTTCAAGTCACCATATTATAGTTTACATTTGCAACAGATTTTCATTCATTACCCAAAACCAACAAATGTATGATTAACTACAAACAATCTATCAAAAAAAACTTGATGCTAAGCATGCTGATGCTGCTGATGCCGTTGAGCCTTCTTGCACAGGAAATCAAAGTGCAGGGTGTCGTGAAAGACCCAACAGGCGAAACAGTCATCGGTGCAACAGTCATGCAAAAGGGAACTAACAATGGAGCCGTTACAGATGTAGATGGCAATTTTACTTTAACCGTTCCCTCGAACGCTACGCTTACCATTTCTTATATTGGCTATGCCACCCAGGAAATAGCCGTGAATGGGAAGACAGAATTCTCTATCGTAATGGAAGATGACAGCCAAGCCCTCAACGAAGTGGTTGTCGTGGGTTATGGTACCATGGACAAGAAGGAACTTACATCGGCCATAGCCCATGTGGGCGAGAAGGACTTCCTTACTGTCAGTTCACTTGATCCATCCATGATGATACAAGGCAAAGTGGCCGGTGTATCCATCACCAATACGGGCAGTGGAGACCCCAACAACCAGGCAAGCATCCAGATTCGTGGTGTGTCGTCACGTTCTGCAGGTCTCGGACCGCTCATTGTCATCGATGGTGTGCCTGGTGGCAATCTGACCAACATCAACCCCAATGACATTGCTTCGTTCGATGTTCTCAAAGACGGAGCCGCTTCAGCCATCTATGGCACACGGGGTTCCAACGGTGTCATCGTCGTGACTACCAAGAAAGGCAGCAAGGACGGACAGACCCACACCTCATACTCAGGTCAACTATCTTGGGACTTCATCAACAAGGAACTAAAAATGATGGATGCCCAACAATATCGCGATGTCAGGTTAGGTTGGGGCGATACTGGCGTAGATCTTGGTGGCAACATCAATTGGCTTGATGAGACCACCCGCACAGGTGCCACCATGCAGCATACACTGACGCTCAGTGGAGGAAATGCCAAGAGCAACTACCGTGTGAGTGCCGACTATCGCAAGGCTCACGGCATCGACCTGCGCTCGAACCGCGAGGAATACGGTGCTCGTGCCTCTGTCATGCATACAACTAAGAATGGTCTCTTCACCATCACCGCCAATATCGCCCCACGTGTCATTTCTCGCGACAATGCCGACTGGAGTGTATTCAAAGACGCCATAGAAGCCAATCCCACCACACCGTTGATGGATCCTGAGAATCCTGTCAGATACTACAACTTCATGGGGCAAGTGGTGGGTTCAAATCCTGTGGAGCGCCAGAAATTGGAAAAAGACCATGCAGATACCAAGTTGCTCGACTGGGACGGAACGGTTAAACTCAATATCTTGCCACTTTTCGGCAATGGAGAGATGGAAAATCAGAACCTCACCACACAGGTGATGTTTGCCGACCACCAGTATAGCAACGACAACAGTTGGTTCCGGCCATCTACAAGTACGATTGCCATCAACAACGGACGTGACGGCGAAGCCAGTCGTTCCTATGGCAAAGAGAGCCAGTATGTGGTGGAGTGGCTCACCAACTACATGGGTAGTTTCGGACATCACAACATCAAGGGTATGGCAGGCTATTCTTATCAGTATTCCCGCTACTCAGGATTCAACACTGAGAACAAAGACTTCCCTAACGATGGTCTTGGCGCCGACAACATGGGTTCGGGTGAGTATGCCAAGGAGGAAGGCGAGGTGCTGATGGGCAGTTACAAGAACGACGCCAAACTCATCGCATTCTTCGGCCGTGTGAGCTACGACTATGACGGTCGATACCTGCTGACCGCATCGCTGCGCCACGAAGGTTCTTCAAAATTCGGTGCCGACAACAAATGGGGTAATTTCCCTGCCGTGTCGGCTGGATGGCGTATTTCTTCTGAGAAATTCATGAAAGGCATCAACTGGATTAACGACTTGAAACTACGAGCCGACTATGGTGTCACCGGCAATCAAGACTTCGGCAGTTACCTTTCACTGAATACGATGACTGGTTTTGGTTATTACTTCTACAACGGCCGGTATTTCCAGGTATGGGGGCCTTCAAAGAATGTGAACCCTGACTTGAAATGGGAGAAAGGCAAGAACTGGAACATTGGACTTGATTTCTCGCTGTTCAACAACCGTGTTTACGGCTCCATCAACTATTTCAGCCGCCGTCAGCAAGACCTACTCGGCAATTACAAGGTGTCTGTCCCTCCATATCTCTTCGACGAAACCTTTGTCAATGTGGGAACGATGAAGAACACCGGTTTTGAGTTCGACCTGAATTTCAATGTCATCAACACGAAAACTTTCGGATATGATTTCAACATTGTCGGAACGACGATGCGCAACGAGTTTGTGGATTTCAGCAATTCCGAATACGTGGGACAAGACTTTTACGACGTGAGCGGAACAGAAGACCCTTATCCATTCTACAACCTGCAGCGCATCCAGAAAGGTGAGTCGCTCGGCAACTTCTACATGTGGGAATACGCCGGACACACCACCGATGGAGAATGGCTGGTCTATGACAAGGAAGGTGACATCATCAGGGCCTCACAGGCAGGTGATGAAGACCGGCGTGTGGTGGGCAACGGCATGCCGAAGTTCACCCTCTCATCAAGCCATAATTTCCGTTACCGCAACTTCGACCTCTCATTGTTCTTCCGTGGCGCTTTCTTCTATGACATTTTCAACATCCACGATTTCTATTACGGAACCCGCAACTTCACGGGCAATCGCCTGCAGAAAGCCTATGCCAAGAACTTCGACATTGCATCTACTGCCAATCCCGTGGTCTGTGACTATTTCCTTGAGCGTGGAGACTATCTGAAACTTGACATGGTGACGCTCGGTTACACTTTCCAACCCAAGGACTGGCGTTTCCTCGACCGTGTGCGTGTTTATGCCACCGGGAAGAACCTTCTTACACTGACCAAGTTCAGCGGCGTCGACCCCTCTACTTATCAAGTGAACGGTCTGACACCTGGAGCACAGGGTTCCCGTACTTATTTCCCATCAACCCGACAGTTTATCGTCGGTCTGCAAGTGGACTTCTAATCGTTGATAGTTATGAGTAAACAACTGAAGACAATGAAGAAAACGAAGAAAATGAAGACAATGAAAACATACCATCATATTGCCATGGTGGCACTCTGCCTCCTGACCTTGGCCAGTTGTACCGACTTGGACGAGACACTCTACGACCAAGTGGGCACACAAAACTACTACAACACAAAGAATGATGTGGTGAGAGCCACTTTCCGCCCTTTTGAGCATGCTTTCTGGAGTATTCAGAGCCGCCACGTACTCAATGAACTCACCGCCGACCAACTCATCACTCCGACACGCGACGGTTGGTGGGACGATGGCGGGAAATGGCGTCGCCTCCATTACCACGATTGGAACGTTGAGGATGGCGGTGACGCCCAAACCGAATGGAACGGTTGCTTCCAGGGCATCATGCAGTGCAACTATGTCATTGAGGATTTGCAGAGACTCACTGCTTCGAGTTTCGGCTTTACAGATGTCGAGTTTGACAATCTGAAAGCACAATGCCGTGTGCTGCGGTCATGGTTCTACCTTCGTCTGCTAGATGAATTCCGCAATGTACCCCTTGCCGTCAGTTACAGCGATGTGTCGAAAAACACAGAAACGCAGGTGGCTCCGAATACCATCTTTGAATTCATCGAGAATGAGTTGAAAGAGTGCATTCCGCTGCTCACCGAAAAAGCAGAACTTGGAAGCAATGCCCCATTGCAAGGCCAGTGGACCAAGGCTGGTGCCGCTGCCCTGCTCGTGCGCCTCTACCTGAATGCCAATGTCTATATCGGAAAGGAAAAATACAATGACTGCGAGCAGGTGGCACAAGGCATCATTGACGGCAAATATGGTCAATACCAAGTTGCTTCCCGTTGGGATGCCGCCTTCGACTGGAACAATGATGAATGTGACGAGGTGATTTTCGGATTTCCCGGTGCCCCAGGCTACAGCTATTGGCACTATCAGGGTGACACCTATTGGTGGACCACACCTGCACGTGCCCGCTATTATTTCGGTGACTCCAAGTGCAAGGCCGGCGACCACAACACCAAGTATGCTGCCTCGCCCAGTTTCGCTCCCAACGGCGACCGTTACAACTATGAGTTGGGCATGCCCATCGAGCGGTTCCGCAAGTATGACGGAGACGTGCGCTTGAAGCTCTACCGCAACCTTGGCAACAGCCGCCGCGAGGGAATGTTCCTCTTCGGCTATCTGGAATACAAGGACGAGAGTGGAGAAACGAAACGGGTACAGGCACCCGAAGTACCCTACGACCTCTACATCCGCGACGCAGTGGGCAAGTTCCAGGGACTCGCCCCAGACCGATGGCTCACTGCCACAAGCAGCACGTTGCGTGACGGCGATCACAATTCGGGATGGCATTTCGCCAAATATCCTTTCTACAGCGATGAGGATGCCCATCAGATGGAGAGCGACTATACGGAAATCCGTCTGCCAGAAATCATCTACTCCCTGGCAGAGTGCAAACTGCGGTCGGGCAAGAAAGCCGAAGCCGGAAGGTTGCTCAATATGGTGCGTCGACGTAACTACGCTGATGTAGACCTTTCCACCGTGCTCTATGCTCCAGAAGGCACTGCCAACCTCGACATGCAGGAAATGCTCGACGAATGGGGCCGAGAGTTCTTCGCCGAGAGCCGCCGCCGAGTCGACTTGATACGTTTCGGTAAGTATAACAGCGGTTCATGGTGGGACAAGACACCCGATGCAGACGACCATACGAAGATTTTCCCTATCATGCGTCCTATTTTGAATGCCAATCCCTCTTTGGTGCAAAATCCTGGCTATAACAATTGACAACCATCAACCGAAAAACGAAATAATATGAAAATTAGACATATATTCCACGCTCTTGCCTGTATGATGCTGGCATTGGCACTAACGGGATGTGAGGGAGAGAAAGACCTGAACATCATAGAGGGCGAACTGCCCATCAAGACAAACTCGCTCTATATGGTGGGCGATGCCACACCTAACGGCTGGGACATCGGTAATCCCACCCCACTCTCTGCCTCTACCGACGACGCCCTCATATTCACATGGGAGGGACCTCTTTACAAAGGCGAGATGAAACTCTGTCTGACCACGGGAAGTTGGGACGCGCCTTTTATCCGCCCTATCGTGAATGGTACCGAAATCACAAAGACTGCCATCTCGAATACAAAATTCGCCATGCATGCCGGAGATCCCGATGACAAATGGCGCATTGCTGATGCAGGAAAATACAAGCTTACCTTCGACTTGCGCCATTGGACGATGTCGACAGAGTATCTTGGCGAACTTGACGCACCAGTCATTGAGCCTATTGAGGCAGAGACTCTCTTCATCGTGGGCGACGCAACGCCAAATGGATGGAATATTGACGCCCCGACACAACTTGAAAAAATGTCGCAATACGTCTTCCAATACGAAGGCAATCTCTTAGCAGGTGAATTGAAAGCATGTCTTTCGACAGGAGACTGGGGAGTGCCTTTCATCCGTCCCACATTCGGTGGCTGCAAGATTAGCAAGAATGGTGTTGAGAGTGCCGACTTCGTCTTCACTACCAATCCCGACGACAAATGGAAAGTGGAGGACGCCGGACAGTATCGCCTGACCTTCGACTTGGAGCATTGGACAATCCGGGCAGAGTATCTCGGTGAGATACCCTCATCCGACAAAGAACCCATTGAGGCGGAAGCCGTGTATATCGTAGGTGATGCCACCCCCAATGGCTGGAGCATCGACGAGCCCACCCTGCTCACCAAAGTGTCGAAATACGTCTTCCGGTATGAAGGGACACTCGTCGCAGGCGAGCTGAAGGCTTGTCTCTCGACAGGAGACTGGGGCGTTCCGTTCATCCGTCCAACCTTTGGCGGTTGCAAAATCAGTAAGAATGGCGTGGAGAATACCGACTTCGTCTTCACCACCAATCCCGATGATAAGTGGCAGGTGGTGGAAGCAGGAGAGTATCGTCTGACCTTCGACCTCGAACACTGGACCATCAGCGTAGAAGCACTTGGAGGCGGCACCACCGGGAAAGATCCTCTCGAGGCAAATGTGGTCTATATTGTGGGAGATGCCACTCCTAATGGATGGAGCATTGACTCGCCCACCCAACTCACCAAAGAATCGCAGTATGTCTATGTCTATGAAGGAACACTCACACAAGGTGAACTGAAAGCCTGCTTGCAGACAGGCAGTTGGGATGTTCCCTTCATCCGTCCCCTATTCGCCAACTGCCGCATAGACGGCAATGGCGTGGAAAATCCCGACTTCGTCTTCACCGCCAATCCCGATGACAAGTGGAAGGTGGAGGAGGCTGGAGACTATCGTCTGACCTTCGATTTGGAGCATTGGACCCTCAAAGCCAAGAAAATCAAATAAAAAACCATAACACAAAAAGACATGAAAAAGATGATGTTTTTGACTGTATATTTGGTGGCAGCAATGCTGAGCGCCTGCAGCGATGATATAGAAATGCGTTATCCGCCCAAGTATGTATTGCCCGAACTGCCTGTAGTGGAAGGAATCCACAAGGACACAAAGGCTCCTCTATACTGGAGTATCTATGAATATGCCTACGAACAGGAGAAAGCCGGTGTCAGCGGCAATGACATGGACTTTACCGAAGCTCAGTGGGATGAGGTTATCGATTGGGTGGCTACCAACCTTAAACCTTACGGCTACGATATGGTGTGCACTGATGGCTTCATCTCCATGCAGGCAAAAGACGCCTCTGGATATATGACCCACTATGGTTCCATGGCGTTGACGGACCTTGTAGCCAAATGCAAGGCACGTGGACTGCGCCTTGGTGTGTATGACAATCCGTTATGGATTCATGGTCCGCTGGACACCAAAGTAGAGGGCACAGACTGCACCTTCGGACAGTTGCTCTACAATGGGAGCACGAAAGTGACGAATCCAACGGCTCAGGACCAATGGTTCAGTTGGGTCGTGAGTGAACAAAAGGGAGCACAAGAGTATATTGATGGCTTCTTCCGTCACTACAAAGAGTTGGGCGTGGAATTCATCCGCATGGACTTCCTGTCATGGTACGAAGACGGAAAGGACCGTGGGGCTGGCACCGTGGGGCGAGGGTATGGACGCGAGGCCTATGCACGGGCTTTGGCCTACATCGCCCAGGCCGCCAAGAAATATGGAATCTTTACTTCGCTGGTGATGCCACATCTCTTCAACGATGCTGAGGTGGAAGCACAATATGGTAATATGGTACGTGTCGTGGCCGACACCGGTGATGGAGGTTGGCGTCATACCTCTGCCCATGACAAAGGCAAGTCGTATGCCTCATGGCCCAACTGCATGAATCAGTTCGACGGCTTCCTCTACTGGTCGCATATCAGCGGGCGCGACAAGGTGATCCTCGATGGTGATTTCCTGCGGCTCAACAAATACAAGACTGACGCTGAGCGACAGACAGCCGTCTCGTTGCAGCTCATGGCAGGAGGCCCGGTGGCTGTGGCCGACCAACCCTCTACCATCGGAAACAACTTGAAATTCTACACCAACAGCGAACTGCTCCAATTGCGGCAGGATGGTTTTGTAGGCAAGCCCCTGAACGACAAACTTGGCGAAAAAGGCAACGAAATATGGTATGGCACCATGTCGAATGGCGACTATGTTGTGGGATTGTTCAACCGTGGCGACAGCGACACTTCCGTGTCGGTTGACTTTGCACAACTCGGCATCAGCGGCTCGCTAAAAGTACGCGACCTTTGGCTCCATGTGGATGAGGGCACAGCCAGCAGCCTCTCCGTCACATTGCCAGCACATGGTTGCAAGATAGTAAGATTAAGTAAATAACCTCCTAACAATAACAATCATGACAACGACAATAAAAAAACAACTGATGGTGGTCTGTATGACCCTTCTCCCCCTTGTTGCTTCAGCCCAGGTGGTCAGTTCTCCTAATGGCAATGTCAACTTGCAATTCTCGCTCGCTGATGGCGGGCGCCCTTCCTACCAACTTTTATATAAAGGAAAGCAAGTGGTCAACCCCAGCATGCTCGGACTGGAATTGGCTGGACAGGAAAACCTGATGGATGGTTTTCAGGTAACGGCCACCGAGACATCCACTTTCGACGAGACGTGGCAACCCGTTTGGGGTGAGACACGAGATATCCGCAATCATTATAACGAACTGTTGGTGAAAATGTCTCAACCGAAGACCGAGAGATTGATGAACATCCGTTTCCGAGTATACGACGAGGGCATTGGCCTGAGATATGAGTTCCCCGTACAGCAAAAACTTGTTTACTTCGTCGTTAAAGAAGAACATACGCAGTTTGCCATGACTGGTGACCATATCGCTTGGTGGATTCCCGGTGATTACGATACCCAGGAATATGACTATATGGAAACCCGTCTTTCTGAAATCCGCAGCCACATGAAAGAGGCCATTACGCCCAACGCCTCTCAGACACCATTCTCTGAGACGGGTGTACAAACCTCGCTCCAGATGAAAACAGACGACGGACTCTACATCAACATTCATGAGGCGGCATTGATCGACTATTCCTGCATGCACCTCAATCTTGATGACAAGAACATGGTTTTCGAATCATGGCTCACACCCGATGCCCAAGGCAATAAAGGGCACCTCCAGGCTCCTTGCGTATCACCCTGGCGAACCATCATGGTGAGTGATGATGCACGCGATATCCTTGCCTCCAATCTCATTCTCAATCTGAATGAACCATGTAAGATAGAAGACACCAGTTGGATCAAGCCCGTGAAATATGTCGGTGTTTGGTGGGAAATGATCAATGGAAAGCACCAATGGTCATACACCTATGACTTGCCATCCATCCAACTTGATAATCTTGACTATGCCACGACCAAGCCACATGGATTGCATGCAGCCAACAACGAAAATGTTCGTCGGTATATCGACTTTGCCGCCAAGCATGGTTTTGACCAGGTGCTGGTTGAGGGATGGAATGTCGGATGGGAAGACTGGTTTGGCATGTCAAAGGATTACGTGTTCGATTTCCAGACCCCATATCCTGACTTCGATTTAAAAGGTTTGAACGGCTACGCTCATTCCAAGAATGTGCGTCTGATGATGCACCATGAGACGTCTGCCTCCACCCGCAATTATGAACGGCATCTGGAGGCGGCCTATCAGTTGATGAACGAATATGGTTATACATCCGTGAAGAGCGGTTATGTGGGCAACATCATCCCCCGTGGAGAATACCACTATGGCCAGTGGATGAACAACCACTATCTCTACTGCATCAAGGAGGCCGCCAAGCATCATATCATGGTGAATGCCCATGAGGCAGTACGTCCTACCGGATTATGCCGTACCTGGCCGAACATGATAGGCAACGAGGCAGCAAGAGGTACGGAGTATGAGGCCACCAATGGTAGCAAACCGTTCCATACCACCATACTTCCATTCACTCGACTTCAAGGAGGTCCGATGGACTACACTCCTGGCATCTTTGAGATGGACATGAGCAAGAACAATCCCAACAATCCCAACCATGTGAACTCTACCTTGGCCCGTCAACTGGCACTTTATGTCACAATGTACAGTCCGTTGCAGATGGCTGCAGACATGATAGAGAATTATGAGAAGCACATGGATGCCTTCCAGTTCATCAAGGATGTGGCTGTGGATTGGGACGATTCCAAATACTTGGAGGCGGAACCTGGTCGCTATATTGTGGCAGCCCGAAAGGCCAAAGGCACCAACAACTGGTTCGTGGGCTGTACTGCCAGCGAGCACGGACATGTCTCGACAATCAAGTTCAATTTCCTCAATCCTGGTAAAAAATACATTGCCACGGTGTATGCTGACGCCAAGGATGCTAATTACA
>JAEEGI010015433.1_pt1 | contig 15908 bp, 11 predicted proteins | sample 8958751 | NCBI WGS metagenome assembly JAEEGI01 (sample SAMN16246545, study PRJNA631951) | gut metagenome | biome: gut microbiome; feature: rumen; material: KS-attached | host: Bos | place: Iran: Karaj | collected 2018-10
TAAAAAAAAAAAATAAAAAAAAAAAAAAATAATAGAAGAAAATATATCAAATAATTTATATATTAAAGAGAAAATAATACAAAAAAAAGAAAAAAAAGAAGAAAAAAAAAATAATAAATTACTTTTTGAAATAGAAAAAATAAATAAAATTCCTGATGATTATTATCAAAGACCAAGTAATTTAAGTAAAATAATAATTGATTTTCCTGGATTTAAAGAAATAAAAGAAATAGCAAATAATAAAATAAATAATTCAATAAAAGAAGAAATAAATGATTCTAATAATAAAGAATTTATTATTGAAATGTATTTAAATGATAAAGACTATGATAATTTAAAAATTAAATTATCTAAATCTGATTTAGAAAGTTTTCCAAAAGGAGAAAAAGACTTATTAAAATATATTCCAAAAGATTTTCCTGGAATAAATATACCAAAATTATTATATATTGAATGTAATCTAAATGAAGCAATTGAACTAACAAAATTATATAATATATTTAATGTAAAAAAAAATAGAAATCAATTTAGAAGATTTATTCTAAATATTTCAGAAGATGTTAATATACATAATTTTATAATTGAAAAAAATTATGTTAATTCAATTTTATCAGATATAAAATTTGATAAAATAAATATTGATTATTTTAAATCTTCAAAAATTCCTTTTTATTCTTTTATTCTAAAACCAAATGAAACTTTAATAATTGAACCAGGCTCTATTCATTTTAGTTATATTGAAAATAAAAGTGAATCTATTATTTATAGTAAAATTATTTATTGGTCAAATTCTACTTATGATAATTTTAAAGATTTAAATTGTGCTATTCAATTAAATCCTCAAAATAATTTTTTTCCTTTAACTATCAGTTTAATTCAAATGATTAATGAAAATTTATTAAAATTAAGTTTAACTTGTATTAAAGAAATTCAACTTTATCTTCAAAAAGTTTTATCTAATGAAAATAAAATTATTAATGAATATAAAAATGAAAAGAAATTTTGTAAATATTATAATAAAAATATAATAAATTGTTCTGATTGTAATTCAGAAATAATAAATTATTATACTTTTATAAATAAAAAAAAAATAATTTGTCCAAATTGTTTTCCTTATTATTCATTAGAAATAATATTTTATAAATATAAAGAAGAAGATATAAATCTTTTATTAAAAAGAATAGGGAAAGCAAGTTCAAATATAGAAAGAGAAGAATTATCATTATTAAAAAATAATCAAAAATGTTTTCAAATGAATGTTCCAAATGATATATTTAATTTAAACCCTAAAGAATATTCCATTGAAGAAAAAGAAAATAATTTATATAAATCTATTGATAGATTTTTAATTCCTTTAGTTGATATTGATAATACTACAAGAATAAGTTTATATGATCCTTTATCTTCTAATTATGTTAATATTGGTAATGAAGCTTTTACTGAATTAAAAAATGAAAAAGAATTAAATAAAAAATTAAATTATTCTACTGAAAATAATCTTTCTAGATTAATTTCAAATAATAATAAAATGGATATTGAAAAAGAATCTAAACAAAATTCAATTAAAAATAAAAGTATTATTCAAATTCCAGGAAAATCTATTTTTGATTTATTTGGTTAAATATAACTTTTTATTTTAATATTATTTTTTAAAATCAATTAATTAAAATTGGTTTGAACATTTAAAAAAAATTAATTTAAAAATATAATATATTTTAAAAAAAAGTAATTCAAAAATTTAAAAAAGTTTTTAAAGACAAAATTCATGAACAAAAATAAATTTAAAATAATTCATATGATAAACTCACAAAAAATATATTTCTTTACTTAGTCATATCAACAATAACATGTTTAGGAGCAAGCTTTTTTAAATCATTTTCAATTTGTCCTAATTCTCTTTCCAAATCTTCCTTACTAAAAAAAAGTTAAAAAAAAATAAAACTTACTTTCTTAATAAAACTAAATTATCAAAAGCTTTCTTATGAGTCATCTTTCCATATTTCAAATTATACATTTGCCATTTTTTTCTTAAACCTTCTCTCAATTGATTAACTTCATTATCAGTTAATAATCTTTGTTTAGCATCTTCTTCTTCTTGATGTTTTCTTTTAGCTTCTCTTATTTCATTTAATTCATTTTCATGTTTCATTCTATATCTCTTAATATAATCAGGTACTTTACCAAAATATTTATGAAATCTTTCTTCTTCAACAGGTAATTGTTTAGGAGTCATTAAAATATTATCAACTGCATTAGCAATAACGAAATTTTTTTCTGTTTTTAAACCATGAATAGGATAATCATTTATTCCTGGAACATTTGGTTTCTTAAATGAATCATTAGGATGTAGTTTTTCTAAAGGAGGTAATATTTTAAATGTCTCTCCCTTCTTATGGAAGTTACTTGGGTCTGCAGCGTATGAACCTTCTGGCAATCCGAATGTTGCGCTTTCCTGTTCTAACGGATGAGCTCCTCTAGGGAGTTTATATTCACCACTACAGTTTGATACGTCAGGGTATGATGAATTACGAAGCTTAAATGTTGAGGCTGTTGGTGCTATCCAATATGGGTATTTTGATTTATATGATATTCCTGAATGACCTGAGTAACGACCTTTTGGAATTAAGTTGTATATTGATTCTTGTTGTAACATTTTTTTTTTTATTTTATTTATTTATCGATTTTGTAAGGGAGTTATGTTATTTATTTTTTATTTTTTTATTATTTTTTTTTATTTAATTTGGGGATAAAATATTTGGGATATTTAAATAAATTAAGCTTCGATTATGATTTAAGTTAAAAAATAAATTTAAAAACAAATATGAAAGCTTATTATTTTAATCAAAAAACTAATAAAAATAATAATTATGAAAAAATATAAAAAAATTTATTTCTTACCTCCAACGATTACGAATTTTTTTTTAGAATAAGCCTTAGCCAAAGCATTTCTAATGTGTTTCCTAGGATTAACAAATTTAATTTTTTTATATTCTTTTTTTTCTTTTTTAACTCTTTCTTTCTTCTTCTCAAAAAATTTCTACATGACAATTGGAGCCTAAATAAGCAGTAATAGATCCATGAGCACGATAAGTTCTTCTTCTTCTTTTCATAGCATGATTAACAACAATTTTTTTAATAGCTAATTTTTCAACATTTGATTTTTTTGCTTCTGCATTTGCTTTTGCATTCTGAAGTAAATTTAATATATATTTAATGCTTTTTTGAGGCAATCTTCCTTTTGCTAATCCATTTGCTTTAGCTTGTCCTGTTCTTCCCATTGAATGATCATATCTTGAATATTGAATACATTTTTTATGTTCTAATACTTCTTTTAAATATGATTCTGCTTTGTTTATTAACATACTTTTTATTGCTCTTCCTACGTGGAAAGTATTTTTAAAATGGGTTCTTAAATCTTTCCCTTTTGAACTACATGCTATTTTTTCACATTTATTTTGATTATATTATTTATTTATATTTACATTTTGATGGGTCTTTTGAATGAATTCTTTTCACCATTTTAAATAATTATTCAAGATATTTCATCTATTTTATTTAATTATTTATTTTGAAAAATATTTCAAAACTCATTTCTATCAAAACAAAATGTATTTTTATAAAAGACCATTATTTAATTTAACATATTAATTCAGTATTATTAGTAAAATTCTTTTTAGTATATCTTTTAATTCTTTAATACTCTCATATTTTTTCCTAATTACTGAGATTCTTTTTTTAAAGCACTTAAAGTAAGAGTATCATTATTAGGATATAATAATTCAAAAATTTTATAAATACCTTCCTTTTTTTTAATTACCTAATTATTATTAATACTTCACAGAATTATCAAAATTTAATTCTTCATTTTCAGTTACTTCAGCTTACCTAAATTTGCTATTAATAGATATATTTTCGGTTTCTTTGTATTAATTCTAATTATTACATTACTGTTTTTAATTCTTTTAACTATCTTTCCTATCTCCTTTTTGTCAATTAAATCAAATACTTAATGTATTTCTTCAATTCTTCTTTAATTATCATGATTTTACTACCTTTATTATTTTGACATTTTTTTAGTTTATTTTTTTTATTTATATATACTTAAATTCCTTTTAAAATAATAAAATGAAAATATAAATAAAAAAAATAATGAATTAAATGAAAAAAAATATATATTTTAAAAGAAAAAAAAATAATTTAATTTTCATTTAGATATTAAATGGTAAAAACTCATCAAAAAGAACACAACATTCATCATTATTTAGTAGTAGGTCGTCACACTCCAACAGACAAACATCCAAATCCCAAAATATATAAAATGAGAATATTTGCAGATGACCCAGTAAGAGCAAAGAGTAAATTTTGGTACTTTTTGAAAAAATTAGACAAAGTAAAAAAAGCATCAGGAGATATATTAGCATGTCATGAAATTTTTGATAGAGATCCATCAAAAGTGAAAACATATGGAATTGTATGTACATATAAATCAAAATTTGGTTATCATAATTTATATAAAGAATTCAGATCAACTTCTTTAAATGGAGCTGTTGATCAATTAACTAGTGAAATGGTTGGAAGACATAAAGCACAAAGAGAAAGTTTAGTTATTGTTAGAACTACTATTCTTAAAGGAGATATTGAACATGTTGCTAAAAGAAATTATATTAAACAAATTATGAAACATGATACCAAATTCCCTCTTCTACATAAAAGAATTAGACCTGCTCCTGCTTTTAGAAAAATTTTTAGACCTAGTAGACCTTGTTTAATTGCTTAAAAATTCTTAAGGCTTAGTTTATTTTTAAAATAAAAAAAGGTTTATTTAAATTTTTTATATATTTTTTTAAAATTTAAAAAAAGAATAAAATAATAATTTGAGTATTAAATAAAAATTGTAAATACAAAAACAATATTATAAATATAAATTTGATTTAAATTTCTCTAAAATAGATTATTTCATTATCATTTGTATAAAATTATGGATTTTTCTCTAATAAAATTGGTTTTAATTCTTATATTATTAATATTCTTTTTTGTAAAAGAATATATTTTTGATTTTATTATTTTTATAAACAAAAGAATTAAATTATTAATTATCTTTAAATTAATCAGAGCATGAATTCTTATTTTTAATTTAATTATAAAAAAACTATTATTATCCTATTTTAAATTTTTAAAAAATTCGAAAAATAAAAGAAAGAAATTAATCAGGATAATAAACATACTTAGCTCTTCTATGAATGACTAACTTCCCTTCAACAAAGATGAAAGTATCACTTCTGGCATTAACATCGTTATTATTTTCTATTTTTTTAACAACATCATCAGCTAATTTCGGAATATTATAAATAAATTCAATAGAATTTTGAGAATTAGGCATAAATAATGGAAATTTAAATTGATAATTAGCAGCAAGTTTACCTTCAACATAATGTCTTTCAATAAGAACTAAATTTTTAACAACTTGATTTCCAACAACTAAATTTAATGTAGAACCAATAGTTTTAACTTTTGAAATTAATTTATTACTAAAAGCATATTCTAATTCATGATCAGCAAAATAATCTAATTCATAAATATCACTTGGATAATATTCATGATATACTTCTCCTGTTTCCATATTTCTCAATTTAAATCCATTGAAACGTACACCTGGAGTATTGTCTTCTATTGTTAAAAAAAAATTCTCTGTTGGTTTTTCCATTTTTAATACATCTTCTATTTTTATGTTCTTATCCATTTATTGTTAAATCCTTTTTATTACAATTATTTTTTTTTTTCTAATTTAATATTATTTATTATTGTCATTTACTTTTTTTCAAAGGAAAATTTGTTTTAATTTAAAAATTAAATTTAAATGTCATACAAGAACAAAAAAAATAATGTATCTAAATTAATTTTAAAATCAAGGTAATAAAATATATATATAATAATTAAAAGAGGAATAAATGATAATAATAATATATTTCAAGATATATTAAACACATATCCACATATAATTGAATTAGATTTAAGTGATAATTTATTAACTTATATTCCAGAAGAAATTTCAAAATTAACAGAATTACAAATATTAGATATAAGAAATAATCAATTTAAATCAGTAATAATATTTTAAATTAATTTTAGCTTGAACAAGTTGTAAATAATTTAAAATCAGTTCCAAATTTAATTGAATTGTATATTGATATAAAAACAGAAGAAGAATCTTCTCTTGTTTTAACATCACTTTCAAATTTAATTAAATTAAATGGAAAATCAACTAAATTAGATACTGAGGAAAATAATAATAATTATTATAGTGGTGAAAACTCAAATAATAATGATGAAAATAATCAAATTATTTTAGATTTAATTGAACCTGAAATTACTAATATTTCTTTAGATAATGAAAAACCTTTATTTACTCAAATTTATTCTATTGTTTCTGAAAAATTAAAAAATATTAATAAAGATCAAAGTGAATTATTTTTACATGATTTTGAAATTTTACTTAAAAGTGAAATTCAAAAAATAAATAATTGTGTTGAAATTAATTCACCTAATTATATTTATGCAACTAAAGTTTTAGATTCTGAATTAAAAATTTTAAATTTTTTTCATGAAAATTATTTAAAATATTTAAAAATAAATAATGAAGAAATATATAATGTTATACAAATAATAAGTTCTCATACAAATGAAATTTCAAATAAAATTGTTGATATAATTAATAGATTATATCCTAAAATTGATGAATTATCAAATAAATTTAATCAAATATTTTTTAATCAAGAAAATCAATATATGAAAGATAAAGAATTAATAATGAAAAATTTAGAAGAAGAAAATAATTTATTAAGAGAAAAACTAGAAAATTTAGAATCAGAAAATAAATTAATGATAGAAAAATTATTTAATTCAGCACAATTATTAGTAAATAAAGGAGTAAATGTAGTCCCAAAAACAATAACAAGAAATAATAATGCATATAAAAATTTAAATTTCCAAAATATGAATTCCTTAAAAAAAAATTCATCAACAATATCAATAAATAATAATAATAATACAATACAACAAACTCCATATGGTAATAGAGTATTTACTTTAAAAATGATGAAAGATGTTATAAATGATATATATAATAGTAAAGTAGACTTTGATAAAAAATGTGATAATAATCAAATGCCTCATGAAACTTTAGAACAACATATGTATACATATTTAAATTATAAATATGGTTTAAAAAATATTATTATTGAATGGGCTACAAATATAATAAATGGAATTAAAAGTTTTTCTTCTGAAGATTCTGAAGTTTGTTTATTTGGTAAAATTTTAAGAAATGAAATTGAAGAAGATTCAAGATTATTTCTTCCTATGCTTAAAGCTAATTTTTTAAATGTTTTAACTTTATTATATCGAAGAAATTTTCCTTTGAAAAATAATTCTGATATAGAGAATTTAATTAATCAAAAAATGAAAAGTTCTTTAACTTATGATGAATGTAAAGAAATATTATATAATTTATATGAAGAAAATGATGCTAATTATTTAGAACAAAAAGTAATTGAAAAAATTAATCAAAAAAAAGAAAATTTATTAAATAAACCAATTCAAGAAAAAAGAATAGAAAGAAGAAAAAAATTAACAAGAGATGAATTATTATTAATAGGACAACAAAAAGAAGAAAATTGTAATACAGTTTCATATAATTTTTTATTAAGAATTTGTCATGAATTCCAAATTAAATTAAGGGAAAAATATTTAAAAAATTTTGTAAAATTATTTAAAACAATAGATGAAGATAATAATGGAATAATAAATGAAGAAGAATTTATAGAATTAGTTAAAAGTTTAAAAATATATAATGAAGAAAATCTAGAAGAAAATATAGAAAGATTATTAAACACAATTGATCCATATTCAAATAAACAAATTACTTTTTCTGAATGTGTTTCTTTATTTTCAATGGAACAATGTCCAAATGTAGAAAATCAAAAATTAAGTATAATGGATAAAGTATGTATTTCATAATAATTTTTTTTTAATTCAAAATTAATATTAGATAAATTTAACTTTTTATAAAAAAAAAATATTTATTTTTTTCCCATTTTATATTATTTTTATTTATTATTTAAAATTTAAATTAAATAAATTAAATTAAATATATTTTACTCATGTTTTAAAATATCAGTAAAAAATTATATTATAATTTTTACTTGCTTTATTAGAAGTTATATTATTAGAATAATAAGTGATATTATTATATTCTTCTTTATTATCAAATTCTTCATTCTCATTATTTTGACTTAATTTTTTCTGTTTTTGTTTTGTAAATGTAATTAACTGAATTTTAAAAAAATTGTATGAATAATTTTAACATTTATTAAAAAATTATATTTTTAATAAAGCGACAAATTCTTTTACTTTATGCTAAGAATATTTTTACATATATATTATAATATATTTTATTATTCTTAAGCTTTCAGTATATTTAAAATAAAACATATAAGAATCAAATAAGTTATTTAAAAATTTTTTTATGAAAATAAAAAAATAAAAAAATATTATCAAATGAAAGAATAAATTTAGAAATATTATTTCATGATAAATCCAAAACTTTAAAAGAACAATTTTATAAAAATAAAATTAATAAAAATGAAAGAAATATAAAACAATATATTAAATTTTAAATTTAAAAAATAAAAATTAAAAATCAATAAAATTACTTTTCGTTTTTATTGAGTCCAAAATCCATAACTAAAATACTTCCTTTTTCAATAACACTATCACATTTAAAGCATTTTTCTTCCTTACTACATTGAACAGCACAAGCACGACAAAAAACATGTCCACATTTAGTAACATAACTTAAATAATTATTAGGAATAACTCCACATTTTTTACAGAAAAAAACTTTAAGAACATTTTCAATATTTTTAATTTTATTTTCATAATCTAAAATTTCTTTATTTTTCTCATTATTACTTTCATCTAAATTACTATTACTTAAAATAATATTATCACTTTTAACATTAACATTAGCATTATTCTTTTCATGTTTTCCATAACAAGTTTCATAAAAAATACAATTTCCATCATTTCCTTTTTTTCTGGTACAATTAAATCTTTTTCTAAAATTATTTTCGTGTTTATTAAATTCTCCTTTACTATGAAGAAAATGACAGAAAATTCCAAAAATACAAAGATCAGGTCTATAAAAGCTTTTTTCATTTGCTTGAGCATAACGACATCTTTTATTAATATATCTAAATAATTTTGGAGGTCTTCTTATTTCTTCTTCACTATGATAACAATAACATAAATGAGGATCTTTTTGACATAATTTCCCATTTTTACATTTTAATATTTTAAAATCATTTAATGAAAATTTTAATGGAATTTCAAAATGATTTAAATAATCTTCTATATGTAATATTTTACTTTTCATTAATTTTAACATTAATTTACATATTTTTTCATCTTGATAATCATATATTAATCTTAAATCTTCTCCTAAGTTATGAGAATAAGAACATAAATTATTTGAACATTTTTTATTTCTACATAATATTGTTTTATACATTAAACTATGATATAATACTTCATTTTCATTTTTAGCATAAATTTCGTTTTTTGATTCATAATTATCTGTATTTATTATTGGAAGATAATTATAAAAACCATTCATATCTTTTATTAATTCTCTTCTTTTATCATTTTCATTTTTATAATTCCATTCATTTGAACTTAAATTATTTGTTGTTTTATATTTTTTTAAAATATCATCGTGAAAACTTAAAATGTCTTCTTCATAATTCATTTCATTAATATCACTTATTCCTTGATATTGTCTATCATTTATATTTTTTACTTCTTTTAATGTAGTTATTGTTATATATTCTCTTCTTATGAAATTCATTACTTCAAATATTGTTCTTGAATCATTTCTATGTATTAATTTTATTATTTTTAATATTTCAATATTTTCTAAATCTGGATATACTTCTTTAATATCCATTATTGTTTCTTTATTATTATTATAAAATGGATCATTGTTTATATCATAATTTTTATTCTTTACAAAATTATTCAAGTTATTATCATCAAAATTAGTGTCATTAAAATTATTAGGGAAAAAATTAGTTCTTCTATTGAAATTTCTATTCTCTCTAAAATTATTATTATTATTGTCTCTGAAATTATTATTGCTATCTCTAAAATTATTATTACTATCTCTATAATTATCTCTAAAATTACCATTATTCTCTCTATTATTATTTCTATCATTCATTCTATTATTAAATCTTCCTCTAGTTCCAAAATTGTTGTTATTCCTAAAATTAGGTCTTCCATTATTTGAATTAGAATTCAAAGATTCTTTATTTAAATTTGGAAGTTCAATTGTATCATCTATTTCATTTTCTTTTTTATCATCTTCTTTTTCTTCATTTTTAAATGCAATATTTTCTTTTACTTCACTAACATTATTTTTTTTAAATATTTCATTTTTATTTTGCGTATTGTCTTTAATTTCATTTCCATGTTCCAAATCTTTTTCTAAATTATCTAATAATTCATCTTCATTTTTTTTTACTGAATTTTCTTGTGAATGAGGAATATTATTTTCTTGAAAATTATCTTTTGGAAATACATTATTAGTCATTGCAATTGAAGTTTGAATTGGAATATTTTCTATATTTGTATTTTGAATTGGAATATTATTTGTCATTGAAATTTCCTTTTTATTTTCTTCTATTTTTTCAGTTGAATCATCCATTTTATCTCCCAGATCACTATCACTGTCACTGTCACTCATTTTATTTTAAAATAATTTTCCTTTATTTAATTCTTCAATTTATTTTTTTATTGATAAAAAAAATAATATTATAAATAAAAAAAAATCATTGATATATCATTTTAAAAATAATTAATAATATAATTAATATATAAAAGTAAAATAAAATTTTTTACTTTTTATTTTTATGATTTATATAGATTTAAAGAAGATATTTTAATATTTAATACAATTAATAAATTTGTAACCTCTTAACATTGATAAACAATGTAAATTAATTATGAAAAGATTTTTCTCAAAGGAAAAATATTTTATTTTTACAATCAATTCTCTTTTTAAATCCAAAATATTTCCCAATTTCTTTATAAAAATAGGTTAATATATTTCATATCCTATCTTTATAAATTATTCATTAAACTCAATAAATAAAAAATATTTCTTTATTAACATATATATAATTTAATAAATATGAAAAAAAATTCATTTCTATTATTCTTCCTTCTTAATATTTATATTTAAGGAAGAATTTTATAAAATTGAATTTTTAACATATATTTCAATTTTCTTTCTTTTAACATTTTGATTTTAATATCCCCAATAATTTAATCTTTGCTTTATTTATGTTTGAATTAATTTTTGGTAATTTAATAATTTTGATTTTTTTTTTTTCATTTTTCTTATTATTAGATATTATATCATCTAAATTATATTCTAATTTTGTAAAAATTTTATTTAATTCTTTTTGATCAATTGATATAATTTCACCTTTTGAAATTTTTTCAATTTGCATTAATAAAGTATTTTATAATTTATTATTATAATTAAAAAAAATATGGTGCTTAAATATTATATTAATATAATTATAATAATCTACATTTTATTTATAAAACTGAAAATAAAATCTATATTATTTAAAGTCATCTCCCATTAAAAACATACAAGAAAAATAGGATTTATTTTTTTCACTAAATAAAATATTTTTTAAATTTCTCAAATACATGAAATAATTATATAATTCATCATTTCTTATTAAATTATCTTTATCCATTTCAAAATAAAATATTTCTCCTAAAAAAGTTTTAAAACAAATTTCAAAAAATTTTCTATAAATAATTTCTGCAGTATTACAAAAAATATTAAAAACATCAACTGGAGGAACTAAAGAATGAATTTTAACTAATTCATTAATTTGTTTTGTAATTTCTTTTAATGTATTTTTTTGATTATTTTCATTATCATTTTCTTCATTTTTCATTGAATTATTTTTACACAATAAATTCTTATTTTTAATCATTTGTTTTCTTAATTTATTTGAACTTTGAAATTTTGGAGTTTCTAATAATTCTTTTCCAACTAAATAAACATTTCTATATTTATTTTTCCCTAATTCTTTTTTAGAAGTTTGTTCAGTTGAAACTGATTCAACTTTATTAATAATATTATTATTAATATTATTTTCATTATTATTATTAAAAATATTAAATGTATTATAGTTATTTTTTAATATTTCATCTTCTGATTTATTTATATTTACTTTAGATAAATTTAATTGAGCTAATACATCTAAATTTTTAGTTTTAAATTTATTTAAAGTTAAAGAATTCGAATTATTTAATTTTGGATTTGAAAGATTAAATGATAAATTATTTTGTCCAAAAGAAGAATTTGTAAGTTCTAAATCAAATGTAATTTTATTTTCTTTTTGAAGTGACATTAAATTTGATGTGACAACTGATTTTTTTATTTTATTTAAATTTAATACATTATTTTCAAGACTTATAATTTGAAGAAATAAAATAATACTTTCTTCAATAAAATAAGAAGTTCTAATTTTAAATTCATTTATTAAAGATTCAAAATTAGCACAAACTAAATTTTTTTTCATTAATTCTTGTTCTGGAATTAATATATCTAAAGTCTTTAATTTATCAAATAATTTCTTATCAATTTTTTTTCTTAATTTATTATTCTGTTTATAAATTAAAGTATATTTTTCATAAAATTTTTTTCCACTTAAATATGCATAAAGTAAAATATTTTCAACTTGTGGATTTTCTTCTTTTTGAGGATCTAAACAATCTTTTAAAATATCTAATAAACTTAAAAATCTTTCAATTAAATATTTTGTTTCTACATAAATTTTTTTTTGAGTAAATACTATAATTTTTTTTAAAATATCTTTTGAAATTTTTTTTCTAAAAAAACCAATGTTTTCAAATTTAGATAAAGAAAAAGAAATATTTGAATTTAATACAGGATTAATTATTTCACAATTAATAATACTTGTATCAATATTTGATGAAAATGATTTTATTAAAGAATAATTAATATAATAATACTCATTGTTCTTTGAATGAAAAAGAGGATTTAATAAACCTGAAATTAAACTTTTAATGGGTAAAGATAAAGAAAGAAATGTGATTTTTATAAAATGTTCCCTAAATTCCAAAGTACTTTTAATATTGTTTATATTTTTTAATTTTGATAAATTAATTTGACAATTCATCTTATATTCAATATTCATTTTTTTATATTTCAAAAATACCAAAAAATATTAATTAAAGATTAAAACAATAAATAGTAAAAATTATTAATTGTGTTATCTCTTAAAATATAAATAATAATAAAAAGAATAAAAAAAAAAAAAACACGAAAAAAATGGAAAATTTAAAAAAAGAGCCAAAAGAAAATAAAACAGAAGAAGAAATATTAAAAATAAATTTAAATATGCAAAGACCAAAAAGTTTTGAAATACAATTAAATAATAATGATAATAATAGTTCTGATTATAAAAGAATAAGATTTTATTCCGAAAATATTCCTTCAAATTTTGTTCCAAAATTAAAACCAATAAAATCAGAAATTAATCCAACACCAATGAAATTAAATCATTTTAATTTTAAAAATAATAATTTTATTATAAGCGAAATAACTGAAAATGAAAAGTTAGTTATTTCATTTGAAGAAGATTCTTCTGATTCAAATGATACTGATAATGATTTTTCTGATGATGAATATGAACAATTAAATTTTAAAGTCGAAAATGAAAATAAAATAAATGAAAATTTGAATTTCATTAAAAGTTTACGAAAAGAAATGAATTTATTTAAAAATCAAATTAAAAAACAAAGAATGAGTTTTTTTAATGATTATGAAAGTTTAAAAAACTCAATTTTTGAAATTATTTTGGAAAAAGAAAATAAAATTAAATTTGGAGGAAATTATAAAATTAAAAAAGGTTTTACAATTTTAGATGTTTTAAGTCAAAAATTAAGTTTTGATGAAGAATTTATTTTATAAATTGAATTGTCTTTGTAAATTTAATTATAAATCAAATTAAAATGAATTAAGTTGTTTTATAATTAGATTTTGACTAAACATAATTATAATTAAATATTATATTTTTCATCAATTCTAAAGAATTAGATTTTTTTATAAATTAAATCTTTATAATATTATTTTTTCTATTTTTATATTTAATAATTTAAAAGAAATCATAAATTTACTCATATAAATAAAGATATATAAAATATAATTAAAAATTAAAAAAGGTACTTTAAAACGGTTTAAATACAAATATTCTAAGTAACATAAATAAAAAAAACTTTTCTTTTTAAATATATTTGAAAATTCAGAAACTTTTAAATTTATCAATAAAATATTAATTATGTTTCATCATCCTCAGAAAATATTTGTTGAATGTGATTTTTAAATTTATTATTTGAAAAAATAGAATTCACAATTTTATCTAATTTTTCAATATTTTTTGGAGCTAAAGTTTTAGTGTAATTATTAAACAAAGAAGTTTTAGACATTTTTAATATATATTCATTATTTATTTCATTTCCAATATTATTTTTTATTTCTTCAAAATTCTTAAAAAATTTATTTAATATTTTTACTATTTTTTTATTATAAAATAAAATTTCCAAGAATTTATCTTTTGGAATTAACATATTAAAATCTTTATTTCCTATTTCTTCTTTTATAATATTAACAATAAGTTTTCTTTCATTATAAGGTATATTATTAATTAATAATTCATTAAAATCTCTTAATTTTAATTGATTATTTTCTTCATTTAAAAGATTTAAAATTAATCTTATTTTATTGTTATATTTATTATTTGAACTAATAATAAGAGAAAATAAGACTTTTTTAAAATTAACAAATCCTTTTCTTTCATTATCAAATAATAAAAAAATATTATCAATTAAAACTTGATCTTGTTCAACTCCTATAATATACATAAATTCTTCTAAAATTTTTTTATTGAAATATTTATTTTTTTCAAGAAACCATTTATAATCATGAAAGAAAAATATTAATTTTTCAATAATAATTGATTTATGTATCCATAACCATTTTATATTTTGCATTTTAATTGAGAATTTTAAAGAATTTTCATTATTATCTATTAATAATAATCTTCTTAAAATATTTTCTTGAGGTTTTGATTTTTTTATTAAAAATGTCATTGATTTATTTTGTTTTATTTTATTTCCATTTTTTAATTCAAATAAACCTGAAAAATTTCTTTTTAATTTTATTCTATTATTTTTATTATTATTAAATAAATCATATTGTTGATTTATTTTGTAATCTTCATTTATTTTATTATTCATTTTTTCTACATAACTCTTTATTGATTTTTCTATTTTTAATTGAATAATATTATGTTTAATTTTTTTATTTGTTGGTTCAAATATTTTATTATAAAAATCTATTCTATTTCCTCTTATTTTTTTTAAATTTTTTCTATCTTGAAAAGATATTGCATTAATTGATTTATTTGAATTTGAATAATTAGATGGGTATTTACTTACTATTTTTTTTTTCGTTTTTTTATCATTTTCAAAAGAACTAAATCTAGTATTAAATATTGGTAATTTTGTCACTACACTTTGACATCTTCTTTTATTTTTAAATATCTTTGGTTTTAATGAAAAAGATAAATTGTGAGTTAAATCATTTGATTGTTTTTGAGGTAACATTTCAATTTTTTAAAGAATTTTTATTTTTTTTAAATGTTTTTTCACGGAAAAATTATTTCTTATCATAAATTAAAAATAAATTTAAAATATTAAAAATGATAAGAAGGTTATCTTTTAATATAATTATTTAAAAT
>JAEEGI010015437.1_pt1 | contig 15906 bp, 14 predicted proteins | sample 8958751 | NCBI WGS metagenome assembly JAEEGI01 (sample SAMN16246545, study PRJNA631951) | gut metagenome | biome: gut microbiome; feature: rumen; material: KS-attached | host: Bos | place: Iran: Karaj | collected 2018-10
TCATATAGTAGGCGCGGAATCTTCAGTATCTATGAACCCGCTATGACTGTTCGTGGAGTCGATAGGCCTGTACCCTCTGGTTATAAAGGTCATCCCGGTGATCCAATCCCTTTAAATGATTCTATTAGAACACTTACATATGAAGAAAGGAGTTGGATACAAACTTTTCCCAAATCTTTTAAGTGGCTGGGGTCTAAAACAAATCTCAACCAAATGATAGGGAATGCTGTCCCAGTGAATCTTGCTATGTATGTCGCAAACTGCTTAAAGGAATACATCTATGGACAATAGAGTGATTGACTTATTCTCGGGATGTGGTGGGATGAGTATGGGATTCCAGAATGCCGGGTTCAACATCATTGCTGCATATGATAACTGGCAGCCAGCAATTGATATATATCGCAAGAATTTTGATCATCCTATTATCAAAAAAGACTTATCGGATGAAAACGCAATCACAGAGATTTCCGCATTTTCGCCTAGTATGATTATCGGTGGTCCCCCGTGTCAGGATTTCTCTATCGCAGGCAACCGGAATTTCGAAGGGAAAAGGGCTAATCTCACACTTTCATTTGGGAAAATCATAGACACTATTCGCCCACAGTGGTTTGTGATGGAGAATGTCTATAATATCGAGAAGTCTCCTGTATTTGAGAAGGTGATTGGTATTTTCAAACAGGCCGGATATGGAATTACAAAACATATCTGGGATGCATCTTTTATGGGAGTTCCTCAAATGAGAAAAAGGTACTTCGTAATAGGCCGATTGGGCGAAAAGGATGATTTTCTCCTTGAAGATATTCTTAATAGCTTATCAAGCAAACCATTAACACTGAAAGAGTATTTAGGGGAAAAGATAGATTTTGAGTTCTATTACATGCACCCCCGTAGCTATAAACGTCGTGCTATTTTCAGTGTCAATGAACCAAGTTCTACAATCCGTGGGGTCAATAGGCCGATGCCCGAAACATATGTAGCGCATTCTGCTGATAAAACAACTGATTTTAGCAGGGTAAAAAACCTCACTTTTAAAGAAAGAAGCTATATCCAAACATTTCCGGAAGAGTTTGTGTTTTGTGGGTCGAAAGCAGAGATTGAACAAGCAATTGGGAATGCGGTCCCTGTGAAAATGGCTGAGCATATTGCTAGAGTTATTATGAAACGCATGAGCAATGAAGACCTTAGATGAAATATCCGATGCCTTGAAGGGAATCCGTTTTACATCATTCCCTTTTGTAGTTAAGCGTTTCTTATCATCTTTCGATTTGCCACAATCAACCATTAATAGAGTTGTTGAGCGCATCGAGAGCAATTCAAATGGGCCGGTATTCGTTTATAGAAAAGCGGTTCTTTTCTGCTCAAATGAATTGTCTTTCACAGACTTTGAGCACTTTGCAACTCCATATAACAGATATCCGCTTGTTTTGTGTTTTACTCAATCTGGTCTGCTTGTTAGAAATCAGAGTAATGTCTCTGCTTTCTATGAGTATGATGACTTATCTCGATCTGTTGAAGTATTCTCCCCTCTAGTTGAGAATCCGAGAAGACAAAAAGATGCATATAAAGCACAAGACTTTGGTAGCCTCGTGGCCTCTTTCTATAATTCTTTGCTCTTAGCAGAGAATGATATTGAACATAGTATTTCGTGTGTTTTTAATACCATCAATCTGGTTCTGTTTATTGATGATGCTATTCGGAAGGATCTTCGATTATTGGTTTCAAAGCCGACTTCCGATTTTGGCTCATTGTACTATGCAGTTATCAGCAAAGGAAAGAAAAGCAAATTTGTTGAGGACACACCAATTTCCATCGATGGTGATTCATTTCAGTATTTCAGGGCAATCGTTGAATTCGATGTCGATAATCTAGATATAGAGATATTGTCATCATTAGTCTATAGATTATTTAGTGACGATGCTACTTTGTACGGTCCCCAGACTTCATACTTGAATGTCCAAAAAGTAATCGGTCCTCTTCTTATTGATGATCTAAAGAAAGCCCTATCTACGGAGCATATCGACTATCATTCAGTAGTAAACCATATTCTTAGTTCTTATTATATCGATCCGACTAACGGACCGGGCTGTTTCCTTTCGACGGCATATTCCGAGATTATGGACCTGCTTATTACCATTGATAATCAACATGGAACCGAGTATAGTGCGCAGCTAGAAAGCAAACGCTTCATCGCTCTTGTAGATAATCATATAGCATTACTGCTAAGTCGATTAACCCTGGCTTTTAGCATAATACAATATATCAGGGAACCCTCTATTGGGCAAATCAACGCTATATTCGATGATCTGAATGTTGTTAATTGCAATCAATTGACTTCAGATTGGCTAAGCTATACTGATAATATCGGTTTTACGTATTTCTTTGGAAGTCCACGGTTCTGGGGGTATAAGCGGCTTCCGAATGAGAAAAAGGACGAGATGCGTAGACTATTTGGTGGAAGCATTTCTGATGCTGATTACTGTTCCGCTTGGCTTATTAAGTCAGCATTTTATGCAAATCAAGGGCGATGTAAAGCGGCATTTGTTTTGACGAATTCAATCGTTCAGGGCTCTCAGGTTCCCGAAATATGGAACCGAGTCTTTCATTATGGATGCGAGATCTTCTTTGCATATGATTCATTTAAATGGAAGCCGGCTGATAGTGCATCTGCTAATATTGGAGTCACCGTAGTTATCATCGGTATTCAAAAAAGACAGGATGGAGTTAAACTCTTGTATCATGGTGACGAACTTATTGAATGTCAATCTATCGGTCCATACTTGATTCCTGATTCTGATACAATTGTCAATAAATCTAACTCTAGCCTATTTAATGTTCTTCCTTCGATTAGAAAAGGTAATATGCCTTACGATAATGGCCATCTTCTAATCAATTCTTATGATGAGTATCTTTCGATTGTGAACAAGGATGAATCTGCGCATGATTTGATTAAAAGAATAGTTGGTAGCGAAGAATTTATCAACTCAATCAGAAGATGGTGCCTTTGGATACCTGGTGAAGATGAGCGCGCAAAGGCATGTGAGATTAAAGATATAAAAGAGCGGATTGATGCTGTTCGGTCTTTTAGGGCTACGAGTACAGCTACTGAAAAATGCAAATCAAATCCACATCAGTTTAGAGAGTGTTATTCGACAACAAGTGGTAAATGCTCACTTGTTGTTCCGTCCGTATCATCAGAGAATCGACCTTATATTCCTATTGGGTTCATTAACGACAGGACAATCGTTTCAAATCTTGCGTTTGCAGTATATAATTGTGAGCCATGGGTTCTATGCGTTCTTTCTTCCAAGATGCATATGTTATGGATGAAAACCGTATGCGGCGCATTGGAAACACGGTATCGTTATTCGAATGTTCTTTGTTATAATACTTTTCCCCTACCTTATATCTCTCTGGCTAAGAAAGAAGTCTTGACAAGTCTTTCATTTAGCTTAATCAGAATCCGAGAGAATTATTGTGATATGTCCTTGGGCGATTTGTACAATGATATGCCGAGTGATTTAATCGCAATCCATAATAAGATCAATGAAAATGTTGATTCTTTATACCAAGATCAACCATTTGAGTCGGATCTTGAAAGATTGTCCTGCTTGATTAACATGTATAATAAAAGGATTGCAAATGAATAATTTGTTTTTAACAGAATATGAGCGCAATCGAGCAAGCGTTACAACAGATAACCTTGGAATGCGCGAAATGCAGAGGCGTGTTTATGAAAAGAGTTCTGCCCAATATCTTCTAGTAAAGGCACCTCCAGCATCAGGTAAATCACGGGCTTTGATGTTTGTCGCGCTTGAAAAGCTGAAGAATCACCAAGTTAATAAAGTGATTGTTGCTGTCCCTGACAGATCTATCGCAAAGTCATTTGCACCGACCGATTTAATGACTCACGGTTTCCACTCGAACTGGAGCATATCTAGGCGTTATGATTTGTGTACGCCTGGAGTCGATTCGAGGAAAACAGAGATTTTTATGTCTTTTATTGAGTCGCAGGAAGAAGATGCGAAAATTCTCTTGTGCACTCACTCAACATTACGGTTTTCATTTGAGAGACTTGGAGCAGCTGCGTTTAATAACACATTGCTAGCCGTTGATGAATTCCACCATGTGTCTACGGATGTTGACAATAAGCTTGGGGAATTAATAAGGGCCGTGATGAATAACTCCAATGCCAACATTGTTGCCATGACTGGCTCCTATTTTCGCGGAGATTGTGTCGAAGTTTTGTCCCCTCATGAGGAAGAACGGTTTGTCAAGGTGACTTACAACTATTATGAGCAACTTAATGGTTATCAGTACTTAAAGTCTCTCGGGATTGGTTTTCATTTTTACAATGGTCCGTATTACAATGCATTGTCTGATACAGATGTATTAGATATCAATAGAAAGACCATTATTTACATACCCAATGTCAATTCTTCGGAATCCACAAAGGATAAGTATGAAGAAGTAGACCGGATTCTTGAGTCAATCGGGTCATTTGAATTCACTGATGACAATGGTTTATATCATGTAAAAACAGCATCAGGGAAAGAATTGATTATAGCCGATCTTGTTGATGACCGCAACGCAGAGGTGAGAAGTACTATTCTTTCTTACTTGAGAAATGTTTCTTCTCCCGAAGATGTCGATATTATTTTGGCGTTAGCAATGGCTAAAGAAGGCTTTGATTGGCCTTATTGCGAGTCAACATTAACTATTGGGTATCGGGGCTCGCTTACAGAGATCGTTCAAATAATTGGCAGGTGCACCAGAGACAGTTTTAACAAGACTCACGCTCAATTTACGAACCTTGTAGCTGAGCCTAGTGCCAATAGAGAGGAAGTTGTTGAAAGTGTAAATAACATTCTTAAGGCAATCACGGCTTCTCTGCTAATGGAAGAAGTGATCGCGCCTAAGTTCAACTATCGTCCCAAGAATGATGGAATGGAGAACGAATCGGATGGGAAGACGTTTTATGTAAAAGGTTTCCGAGGTATTTCATCTGAAAAAGTTCAAGAAATAATAGACAATGACATTGTGGATCTTAAAGCGAGTATTCTTCAAGATGCAGATGTTCAGAAAGCGATTCCTGTTCCTCAATTAGCTGAGACTATTAATAAGGGTCTTATCCCCAAGATTGTTCGAGATAAATACCCTTCTTTGAACGAGGATGAAGTTGAACAACTAAGCCAATATGTCGTAATAGATAATGTGCTTGGAAACAAAAAGGTTCAAGAAATTGGGGGGCGCAGAATTATTGAATTTGCATCAAGGTTAATTAATGTTGACGAGTTAAACATTGATCTTATTAGTTCTATCAACCCTTTCCAAGATGCGTATGAAATAATGTCAAAGAGTTTGGACTCCAGAGTGTTCAAGGCCATTCAAACCTACATTACAGCATTGAAGGTTAATGTCACGGATGATGAGGCAATTGCTTTGTGGCCCAAAATCCAGGAGTTCTATGTGAAAACAGGCAAGAAACCAAGTCTCGATGCCTTAGATCCCTACGAAAAAAGACTTGCTGAGGTTCTTGTTTACATTCAAAACGTGAAGAGAAATGGATAAACGAGAGCAACTTAGGGGGCTAATTAATGAAGACCCATACAATCTTCTTCAAATAACAGAAACAGCACACTCGTCAATCAGGACAGAAGATACTGTTCTTAAGAATAACTTTGAAGACATTGTATCTTTTTACGAAGAGAATGGCAAGGAACCGTCTTCGAACTTAGCCAACATATACGAGTATCAATTGTATTGTAGATTAAAGGTCATTAGAGACACCCCAGCAATGGTCAAGCTTCTTAAGCCTTTAGATCTCTATGGCCTATTGAATAATAGTCGTGAGATGGTATTGGAGGACGTGATTGCCTCTGATCCATTAGGCTTATTAAAAGATAGCGGTGAGGCTTCAGATATCTTTGAATTGCGCAATGTTAAGCAAGCCGAAAGAATTCATCCAGACTTCATTGCACGAAGAAAAAAATGTAAGGATTTCGAACAGTATAAGATATTGTTCGATAATTTGTTGCAAGAATTAGAAACCGGAAAACGCAAGTTGGCACAGTATAAGTCTGATGATTTAAAAGAGCATGGCTTTTACGTATTAAATGGAGTACTTGTATACTTGTCAAAGGTCGATGGAACCGTTGAAAATTATGAATACCAGAGCGGGGATAGAGAACGTTTCGATGGGCGTACCATGTGCATTTTTGATAATGGCACTTGCTCGGAAATGCTCTTCCGCTCTCTTGATAAAGCGTTACAACGAGATGGCTATTGTATTAGCGAACTCATTCAAGATAACAGGACCAGAGTTTCTATCACTAATGATGATAAATCATTAGGGTATATTTACGTGTTAAAGTCACTTCATCCAAGACTTAGAGACGAAAGAGATATTTACAAAATTGGTTGCACAACATCTTCTGTGTCGGAAAGAATAAAGAATGCCAATAAAGAAGCCACGTATTTATATGCGGATGTTGAAATAATAGAAACCTATCGGTGCTATAATATCAGCGCACATGAAGTCGAGCAATTGATACATTCCTTTTTAGATAGTGTAAGGTTAGACATAGACATTCCTATTCAAGGCGGTTCATTTGCAAAACCAAGAGAATGGTTCAATGTAAAACTTGAAGTTATCGATGAAATTGTTGAGCTGTTACAGAGTAATACGCTCAACTCCTATGTGTACGATAAAAGAAGTGGCCGTATCCTACAAAAATAGAAACTAATTGAGCATTGTAACTCAGAGCGAAATGTTTGACACCTTTACCGCATCACAACGACATGAAATCATGGCTAGTGTTCGTTCCGAAGCTACGGCGCCGGAGTTGATACTTCGCCATGCTCTCTGGCATAATGGGTTTAGGTATAGGATTAATGATAAAAGGCTACCAGGGTCACCTGATATAGTTCTTCCAAAGTATCGAACGGTTCTTTTCGTTCATGGCTGCTTTTGGCATGGTCATGCTAATTGCTCTAGATTTACAATCCCTAAGACTAATCCAGAGTATTGGAGTGCAAAGATCTCACATAATAAACAGCGCGATCAAGAAGTCTGGCGTCAACTTGAATCGAAAGGGTGGGCTGTTATTATTGTTTGGGAATGTCAACTGAAGAAAACAATCCGAAAAGAGACCGTTGCTAATGTCTGTGATGAGATAATTAATAACGGGGTATTATACTACAAGGAAAAGGAAGAAAGAAAAAGAGCCAGAGAAGTATATAGAAATGAAATAAGAGTAAAACAGGAAAGAAGGGCTTTCCTGTTGAAGATGAGTAAAGGACTTGTATAAGATAATTCTCCACGTACTGATTGGATTAGGTGATGCTGAAGAAACCGAATTATAACGAAAATCAATAATATGAAAGAAGCAAGATTAGCCATTCTCGAGAACTGCCTTACGGCAATCCAGGAGGCACACGACACCCTTCAGGATGTTCACGACGAGGAGGAAGAGGCCTATGACAACATGCCGGAGGGCCTCCAAGAAAGCGAGCGCGGTGACATGATGCAGGATGCAATTGACAACCTAGATGAAGCCATCTGCTCTCTTGATGATGCCATCAGCTATCTGGAGGACGTTACCGCAAACGCCTCGGATCCTGTTGTGATGGAAATCGATCCTTGGGAGAAACTCAAGGTGGGCGACGTTGTCACACACAAGAGCTTCGGTCCCGGTACTATAAGCGGCTTTGACGGCAAGAAGGTCACCATCGCCTTCGCCGACCGCTCCGCCCAGTTCATCCTCCCGGACGCTGTCCTTAAGGGTTACATAATCATCTAATATCCACGGCTATGAACAATTCTAGAAGAAAAAGAATCAACCAGAGCATTCTTGCGCTGACCGGCGCAAAGGATAAGATGCAGAAAGCCTTGGACGAGGAGAAAGCCGCCCTGGCAAGGATCCCTGATGACGATGATAACGAGGAAATGCGTGATGGGATGGATGAAATCATCTCCGGTCTTGAAGACGCTATTTCCAGCCTTGAGGAAGCCCTCGACACGCTCAACGGAGCGGACTTCTGACAGCCTCCTTCTCCCAAGTGTATTCTGTTAGACGACTAACCACATTATGAAATCAGAAGAAATTGCCCTCCCGTGGTTCCCCATCACGCCAGACTATATAGACCAGTACCATGAAAGCGTACTGAAATACCTTCGAGATGCCATCAACGATCGTTCTCAGGATCTGTCCAATGACAGTTCCTATATGACGACTATCGGCCTGTTGTTGCAGCGGGCTGAGCAGATCTCTTCTGAGCTTGGTGAGCTCCCTCTTCAGGAGGCGGAACAGATACGCCACCAGGACCTTGAAAAAGACATAAAGATCCTCGCTGCGGCCGCTTTCCTGTGTGAAGGTGAACGGATGGCTGACCGGCAGAGATACATGTCTTGCCTGATATATCTTATTTCTCTTCTCAAGCAGGATATCTCAGATGTCCTAGTACCTCTTTTCGTTCGGCTCATCCGGGCAGAGGGCATCGACGATGTCGGATATACCCTCGATGCTGTCGTTGACCTTGACGTCCTTGCCTTTGTAAAGGCGCTACGTGGGGCAAAGATCAGGGAGTGCGAGAAGGATTGGTGGTATGAGAACCACGGTACCGTCCAAGTGAATAAGGACACCGTTTCGTTGTTCGACTTGAATCGCTTCTTCCTCCGGATGAAAATGAAGAGCGGCAATAGCTTCAAGCCCACGCTTTCCGCTGAAGACGGAACCATTGCTGTTCTCCAGGACAAGAAGGACAAGAAAGCCTTTTCCGTCAACTCTTTCTTGAATACGGTGGCCACTACCGTTCCGGAAGAGCCTGAGGAAGAGAAGAAGAAGGTTTATGGGGATCGTGACATACTCACTGTCCGGGTCTTGAACAAGGGATATGATTCCATCTTTGCCGAGAGCACCGATCCTGCATACGAGACCGTTTCCGGCCCAATCGTCATTCGCACGGCCTCCAATATCCGCGGTATCTACATGACGGATATTACCCGCAACATCGGACTTGGCTCCACGATCAACGTCACATATCATCTGGATGAGAGATGCTTCTCAATCGATGAGACCGTTATCGAGTTCATCCGTAAAACCTTCTGGGAGGATGATGAAGACATACAGCAGTACTCGAAGATGGATGCCATGCTCCTCTTCCCCTATCGTGATAACGTCAAGAATACCTGGCTGACAGAATACGGTTTTCTGGTCAGGACCGAATATGAATCCCTCCCCCGTTTCTCCTACCGAACGCTGGAGATCCAGACTTATGATGATGACCTTGATTTCTTCATCGCTTCCGTTACCAACGACATTCCGGACAGACAGTTTGGTGAGAAAGAGGCCAGGGACAGTTTCGTGCGTCTTTTGTTCTATTCGAATAAGATCATCTCTTCACCTATACCGCCAAAGAAGACAATCCGGATGATGGATAAGGAACGAATCAGTCTTCTCCATCGCATCCTGGCAATCAAACAGGCCCGTGCTCTGAGTGGTTCCAAGAATAAGGAAAGTTATCTGGGTGTTTGCTGCGCTTTGGCTGCGATCGTGGAAGACAGCGTCGATCTCGATTACTATTCATTCTCCAGGCAATACCTCCAGTCCCTGATCGCTTTCGCGAAGAAGGACTATGATGGCATTCAGTCTTTGGATACCTACGATTCCAAGGACATGGGCATCCTTGAAAAGCGCACGATGGCCAAGGTTCTGAAGGAGTATGACAATCCGGAGGAATCCGATGTCCTTACCCAGGTCATCAGTGAATTGCAGGACACAGAGCTCTCGGACGTCGCGAAACTCGTCCAGGCATCCAACCGTTTTATCGGGAGCACCTCCCTCGAACGGCTCCGGGATGATCTTCACCGGGAAATATGCACGATATTGAATATCAACGATGCGATTGAAGTCATCGGTAATAAGGACAATTCATATTTCCCATTCCCTCCTGAAGACGACAGGATTGAGCATAAGATGTCGTGGGTGTATGACAACGAGACCTCCCAGCCTAATGAGACGGATCAAAGCTTCAAGATACTCAAGACCTTATGCGCATTTATGAACCGGTACGTCGAGCAGGGCGAGAGTCATCTGTACATAGGGACGGATGAGAAGAGACGTTACATCAACGGAGTACAGGCAGACATCGATTTTCTTATAACGAAGGGTGAACTTTCCTCGGATGGCAACAAGGACAAGAATGACGAGTACTGCCGTCATATCATGGCCATTGTCAAGAAAAGGTTCCCTGAGAGTTTCCAGTATGTCAGCCCTCATTTCAGGGAAGACGGACAGGTGCTTGACCTGACGGTCTCTCCTGCCGTTCAGGGGATTGTCTACCTTGATGGTATCCCCTACTACCGATACGGTTCGGAAAGCAAGAAGATGCCTGACAACATCAAGCAGGAGATTATTGACCGTAAGTATCTACGGCACAGTGAGATGGCTGATAAGATCGATGCCATCAGCAAGGCTATCCAGACCGGCAAGACTATAATCCTGAAGGGGTATGATTCGTCCAACAGCAATACTACCGGCGCGGACAGGAACGTCGAGGCGTTCAGTTTCGTGGACAATGGCCGCTTCGATGCTATCTGGGCGTATGATTACAGTGGCAAGGAACGCAAGAACAAGGTCTTCCTCCTAAAACGGGCAAACGCTGTAGAAGTCACCAACCGGAACTGGCAGTATGCAAAGTTGCATAGGACGTTTGACTTGGACATGTTCGGTTTCTATGGCACTGAGCATATCGAACTCAACATGGAATTGAAAACGACTCGTGCCAAGAACATCCTTGTCGAGCAGTATCCTGATGTCAGGAATTACCTTGAGATTCTTCCGGATGGACGCTGGAGAGTGAGCGGGACGCTAAACAACAAGCTTTCCCTGTCTGCCGCATGTGGTTTCTACCTGAACCTTGCGGATGACATTGACATCTCGAACTCCCCGGAACTCAAAGCGTATATCAATGAGAGATTGACATACTTGATTGAAAAACTATAATATGGTAGGTAGATTCCCGGTCATTACTCTCTGCGGTAGCACTCGCTTCAAAGAACAGTTCCTTGAGGCACAGAAACGTCTCACTCTCGAAGGCAATATCGTCATCAGTGTCGGTCTCTTCGGCCATTCTGGTGACGATGAGGTATGGACTCCCGGGACCAAGGAGATGCTGGACAATATGCACAAGCGGAAGATAGATATGGCAGATGCCATCTACGTTATCAATGTTGGTGGATATATTGGCTCTAGCACTCGTTCTGAAATAGAGTACGCTGAAAAGCACGGAAAGACCATAATGTATCTTGAAAAACCTTAATCCTATGGCACAATACCCTTGTGAGAAATGCAAGCTTCGCGCCCATTATGACAGGAGCCCGAAGTCTCCCCTCGGAAGACTCTGGCGCTGGCATATCAACTTCTGCCCTGGCTGGAAGGCTTACTTCACCCATCAGTATGAGAAGACTAAGGCTGAGCTAAGGGGACAGTATAACTTCCACAAGTACCAGTAGCCTATGACCTTCCTGATCGAATCCCTCGCTGCCTGCGCTCTCTTCACCCTGTTCGTGTTCCTGATGTCCAGGGACCCGGTGAAGACCATCTTCAACTATCCCCCGGCCATCATCGAGCGCTGCAAATCCCTCGGACTGGTTGAAGATTCCAACCGTCCCGGAAGCCCCGGATTCTATACAAAGAAGATTGTCGCTCTCATCATCTTCGGCGTGCTGCTGGGCCTACTCGTGAAATACGTCAACGGCTGCACGACGTTCTGGTGCGGGGCCCTCACGGCCTATGCCCTCTGGTGCGTCGTTGACTGGTTCGACGCCATCGTGCTGGACTGCCTGTGGTTCTGCCACGACAAGCATTTCGTTATCAAGGGGACCGAGGACATGGTGAAGGATTTCCACGACTACTGGTTCCATATCAAGGGCTCACTCATCGGCATGGTACTGGCTATCCCGGCAGCCCTCATCGCCGGGCTCATCGTAATCCTTTAGCGCCATGATCGATACTGAGGACAAATCATACTGGATCATTGATATCCTGCCGAAGCAGGTCCCTTCGGACTCCCCCGGCCGTTACTTCGATGTCGAGCGGTATTTCCTTTCCCGTATGGATGACCTCTGTCGGAAGTTCGCCGACCTCCTGAATAAGGTCAACTGCTACTGCGAGCTTGAGGTGTGCCTGGACTGCGAAACGTTCAACGGGGACTTCGCTCCGGAGGACCTGGAACGGTTCCTTCGGGAGACCGAGACCTCCGACTACCCTCTTTACATCCGTGTCAATCATTCTGATGCGCTGTTCGCCTTCGCAGGAGCCGAGCATTACCTGACCCTCTATGAACCGGACTATGAGCTGCTCAACCTTGTCCGTCAGCTTGCCCCGTCCGAAGGTCTGTACGTCTGGTCGCCTTACTATAACGCTCCCTGATCCTCCTTCCCTATGATTGTCGATTCGATGACTTTGAAGGAGATCCACGAGGAGCTCCATAAAGACTTCACTAACACGATCGGAACGCTGGACAACCGCCTGCGGAAGTTCGGCTCCGTCGTGCTCAAGTCCAGTCGCTACCCTGTCCGACGGCACTACGAGTGCAAGTCCATCGAGAAGCGGAACCGGTTCTGGGTGATGCTTACGGCCATCAAACGGGGCGAGTGGAACGATCCGGTCATCGACTACTACTGTGTCTTCGACAGGCCGGAAGGCCTCTTCTGCGCGGTTCTGGACCCCAAGGGAGGCAATTCCTTCGTCTTCCCTCCTCATTTCTTCAGCCGGTACCGAGAGAGGGTCCTCGGCGGCAGCAACATGTCCGGTCCGGACCTGATCAAGTTTTTCGTAAACAGGATCTGGCGCTGGTCGTTCATGCTCCTCTCCGACGACCGGAAGAAAGGCGTCGCCTCCATGGACGAGGTGCTCTCCAAGGAGAAGATTGACTTCATGGCCTACCATCCGGACGGCATCATGTTCGGTGAGCGGACCGACAGCGTCTATCTCATCAAGACCATCGTGACCTTCGACATGCTCTACAGGGACCAGGAGGAGATGAAGAGCGATCTCTTCGACGTATACTACAATTCGTTGGCTAATTCCTATCCGGATAAGATAGTGGAATATGTCCTGGCGCTCGAGAACGATTACGACCGGTGCCCGAGGGACATTTGACACTAATTCTTCCGCTGTGTCATCACTTGGCACAATCCTGTATTATCTTTGTCCCTATGATTCCTCATCCGATAACAGACAGCGAATCCCTGGAGCTGGCCTTCGCCGGCGCCATCAAGGCCGGATTCCCCTCGCCCGCTGAGGAGGTTCGCGAGAAACTCGACCTCGTGAAGCTGCTGGTGCAGCACAGCGCCTCGACCTTTTTCTTCCGAATCGACGGTATCTCGATGGTGGATGCCGACATGGACGAGGGAGACATTATCATCGTGGACCGCAGCGTCGATCCGCACAACGGCTGCAAGGCTGTCTGCTTCATCGACGGCGAGTACACCGTAAAGCGGGTGGAGATCCATGAGGACGGGGCCGTCCTTCTGCCTTGCAACGAGAACAACACCAAATACAAGCCTATTCCCGTCGGTCCGGACAACGACTTCCTCATCTGGGGCGTCGTGACCTGGGTCATCAAGAAGGTGTGACGTTATTCCCTCTGCCATGTACATCGACCGCATACGCATCAACTGGGACAAGGTTAGCGAGGATTCGTTCTTGACACGGATCCCCGCTATCTGCCTGCTGCAGGAGCTTGCATTCCGGAAGCCTGTGACCTTTTTCGTTGGTGAGAACGGCAGCGGCAAGTCCACGCTGCTGGAGGCAATCGCGATCGCATACGGGTTCAATCCGGAAGGAGGCAGCTTGAATTACAGCTTCTCCACGCACGACGACTACTCAGAGCTCTGTGACGCCCTCACCATCATGCAGGGCGCGAAGCACGGTTCACGGGGAGGATTCTTCCTACGTGCGGAAAGCTTCTACAACGTCTCCACGAAGACCATGGAGTACGAGACGGACGGGCCGATGTTCGGCAACCGGACGCTCCACGAGCAGTCCCATGGCGAGAGTTTCCTGAACTTCATCAAGACCTTCACCCGCAGCGGCCTGTTCATCATGGACGAACCCGAGGCGGCGCTCTCCCCGCAGCGCCAGCTCTCGCTCTTCACACGTATAGCCGAGATGGCCCGGGACGGCTCTCAATACATCATCGTCACCCACTCGCCCATCCTGCTGGCCATGCCCGGAGCTGACATCATTGGCTTCGACGGAACAGGCCTCCGTTACCTGGACTACGAGGATACGGAGAGCTACCGCATCACCGAATTGATGATCAACCACAGGGACAGGATGGTCGCCGAACTGCTGGATTTTTGAGCCATGTACGCCCTCGCCGACTGCAACAATTTCTTCGCCTCGTGCGAAAGGGTCTTCCGTCCTGAACTGAACGGGAGACCTGTCATTGTGCTCAGCAACAACGACGGCTGCGCAGTGGCCCGCTCCAACGAGGCCAAGGCGATCGGGATAAAGATGGGCGACCCGCTTTTCAAGATCAGGGACGTCGTGGAGAAGAACGACGTCGCGGTTTTCTCCGGGAATTTCGCACTGTACGGTGACATGTCCAGACGCGTACAGGAGGTTCTGAGGGGCTACTCCCCTTCCATCGAGGTCTATTCCATCGACGAGGCGTTCCTGGACCTCGACGGCATTGACGTGGACTACGACGCCTATGCCAAGGAAATCTCTCGTGAGTGCTGGAAGCAGACCTCCATCCCGGTGTCTGTAGGTATTGCTCCGACCAAGACCCTCGCGAAGATTGCCTCGAAGCTCTGCAAGAAATACCCCAAACTCAAAGGCGGCTGTTACATGTACCGGCCGCAGGACATCGAGAAGGTCCTGAGAAACTTCCCCGCAGAGGATGTCTGGGGCATCGGAAGGAGGATGATGCGCAAACTCGACGCAATGTGCGTGAAGACCGCCTGGGACTACGCCTCACTTCCGGAGACCACCGTCCGCACGCTCTTCCACCTGCCTGGGTTCAGGACTTGGAAGGAACTCAAGGGCATTCCCTGCATCGGGATGGAGGACATGATAGAGCCCCGGCAGACCATCTGCGTATCGAGGAGCTTCAGCAAAGAGATCACTGACCGCGGCGAGCTCTGCGAGCAGGTGGCCAACTTCGCCGAGTCCGCCGTCAGCAAGCTCCGCGCCCAGAAATCCGTCGCTCTGGAGATCGTCGTGTTCGCCCTGACGAACCGCTTCAAGGAGAACGCGCCGCAGACCTGCGCTAGCAAGCTCGTCGTGATTCCCGACGGCACCAACGACCACAGGACTTTCATCCGCTATGCGCTGGAAGCCTGCCGCGACGTCTGGAGGCCGGGCTTCGGATATAAGAAAGCCGGGGTGGTCATCACCAAGCTCGTGCAGGAGGAGGGATTCTCGCAGTCGCTCTTCGTCGACCAGGACGCACTGGAAAAGGAGTCGAGACTCTCTTCGAGCATCGACTCCATCAATAAACTATACGGCCGCGGCGCCGTCCTGCTTGGCTCCCAGGGAACCGGTGAGATCAAGATGAGCCGGGAACATCAGAGCCCGCACTACACCACCCTTTGGGCAGATATTCCTAAGACCTCCGTCCACTAGCCGCTCCGGCAGATTCGGGCGAATAGAATAATTTATTATTCAAAATAATTTTGATTTGGATAATAGATTATTTAATTGTATCTTGTTGCCAGAAATGAAACCGCACGTTATGGCCGACATTGAAAAGAACCTCAGGGAGATCGCCAGGGCCAAGGGCCTGAAGCTCTCCGACATCGCAGCCCGGATGGGCACTACCGTCAGCAACCTGCTGACCAGCGTCAAGGGCAACCCCACCGTATCGAAGATCCAGGGCATCGCCGAAGCGCTCGGC
>JAEEGI010015443.1_pt1 | contig 15904 bp, 13 predicted proteins | sample 8958751 | NCBI WGS metagenome assembly JAEEGI01 (sample SAMN16246545, study PRJNA631951) | gut metagenome | biome: gut microbiome; feature: rumen; material: KS-attached | host: Bos | place: Iran: Karaj | collected 2018-10
TCTTCAGATAGATGATGGTATAGGTATCTCCGCCGGCAAGCCTCCTCAGTTTCTTGATCTCCGGACTTTCAAAGAAATCTGCCTTCAGTCTCATCCAGTAGTATCTCTTTGACCCGGATCTTGTTCGTTTTTCGTTCTCCATACAGCTCTGCTCCTTCCTGTTTTGTTCTTTGACATAAAAAGCGTCTCCAAATATGTTTCGAAGACGCTTAACTCGGTTTTTCTGATACGTTTGTGATACGTTACCGCTTAATCAATATCTGTTTTTGTCATTTCTTCTAAACGATACAAAATGTCGATATTAACGAAAGTCCTTATTTATAAGGGTTTTACGAACATCGTCAATTTTGCTCGATAGAACTTATCATTCTGGTTTCTTCTTAAAAGTCTCCCGTACGCACCGCCATCTTAGATGAGAGAAAGCCGTAGGAATACGGTTTTTTTCTTTGTGAAACACTTAGAAACGCCTTTATTTATTATGTTTTTGGATACTTTGGATCTGATCGTATTAAACTGAATTAAATCGCATTAAATTGAATTAAATGAGTTTCGTGAGAAGATCGTGAGAAGATTTTTCCAACTTTTCTACCAATTCCTCGTTGTTTTTCTCCAATAGATGTGTATAAGTATTCAATGTTACACTGATATCTTTATGTCCCAGTCTTCTTGAAACAGCAACGATATTGACGCCATCAGCAATCAGGTTTGATGCGTGTGAATGCCTGAAATCATGAAGCCTAATTCTTCTAACACCAGCAAGTTTTATCGCCTTATCCTTATGCCTTGTGATTGAGTTTTCTGCCAATGGATATTCTCTACCAAAGATAAACCAAGAGTCAGAGAATCCGGCATCCTCTTTCTCACTCTCTTTATACCTTGTTAGGTACTCATTTACTGAATTGCTAAGAACAACCTTTCTGACGCTTGAAGGAGATTTTGGTTCCTTAATTTCATAAGCACCATTTTTAGCTTTGCGTGTTAGCGACTTATTTACGAATAAAGAGTTTCCATCATAGTCAGACCATTTCAATGCGACGGCTTCACCGATGCGCAATCCACTGAAGTACAAAACAATGAATAAACACTCATTCTGTATTTGCTATCCCTTTATTTCGATTGATCAGTTTTCAGGAATATCCGCCCATGTCGCACAATGGCGGTTTTTTAATCATCTTGATTTATGTTATAATATTAAAACGTATGAAGGAGGAACATGGCTGATTATAATATCAACTTGACAATACAGAATATCTGGTCCGTATTCCGGGTCGTGGTCGATATCGCAATCATGTGGATCGTTTTCTATTATGCGATCAAAGTGATCCGCAACAATTCCCGGACGATCCAGATTTTCAAAGGCATTATTGCCGTGGTTGCGGTCAACGGTCTGGCCAAACTGCTGGGTCTTTCGACCGTGACTTATTTCACCGATCTGTTTATCAACTGGGGTCTTCTGGCTTGCATTATCATTTTCCAGCCGGAAATACGGGGACTTTTGGAAAAGATAGGCAAAACCAATGCGTTCTCCAGGATCTCGTCCCTGCTTTCCAACGAAAGAGAAAAACTGGTCGAAGAGCTTTATGAAGCGACAGTCACTTTGTCCAAGAATAGAGTCGGCGCACTGATCACCATCGAACAGTCCCAGTCGTTGCAGGATTACATCAAGACCGGTATCACGGTCAATGCCGAAGTGACGAAAGAACTGCTGTGTTCGATCTTTATGACGACCACGCCTCTGCATGATGGCGCGATCATCATTCAGGGCGATAAAGTAGCCTGCGCAAGCGCCTATTTCCCGCCGACCAATATCAATCTGTCTTCCCGTTACGGCGCCAGACACAGGGCGGCGTTAGGTATCGCGGAAGTATCGGATGCGCTGACGATCGTCGTGTCGGAAGAGACCAGTGCGATTTCGATCGCGGAGAACGGCCGTATTTTTTCCGTCGATGAAAAACAGCTGAAGGAATATCTGCGCCGTGTCATCTGCAACGATGTCACGCTGATCGAAAAGAATACGCGACGCAGAAGATCGCTGGTCAATGACGAAGAAACGAATGGCGAACCATTCGGGAACGAAGGCGACAGCCAGAAAAAAGGGTTCTCTTTGTTCAGAAACCGTCTGAACGAAGAAGAAACGATCGATGCGGAACAGAACGTTCCAAGCATGAAGGTTCCGGTCAATAACCGGCGGAAATATGAAACGAATACAGATCGGATGTTTGAAGACGAGATCTTTATCGAAGACAACTTAAAGGAGAATAGCGATGGCTCAGAACAATCCTGAAGAAAAACTGGAACGGGCGAAGCAGATCGCTTTGAGAAATAACCGGGGACAGTATGAAACGGTGGAAGAGAATTTCCTCAAGTTTTTCCGTTGGATCTCTTCATTGATCGATCGTCTGTTTTTTTCAACAAAATATCTGGGATTCTTTGCGCTGATCCTGGCTTGCCTGACTTATTTCGTGGCAACCTACGACAGTTCGAGCAATACGCTTTCCAGTTCCAAGGTCCTATCCAACGTGGCGATCAACGCCCGCTACAATTCCGAAACGTTCGAATTGTCCGGACTTCCTTCGGCATGCGAGATCGTCATTACCGGCGATGCGGCCAACGTCAACAACGCCGCCAGCAAGAAGGGTTACTGCCAGGTCGACCTGGAAGGCTACACGGAAGGGACGCATACCGTCAAGCTGAATGCGATCGGCTATGGAGACAACGTGTCGACGATCGTATCGCCAAGCGAAGCAACCATTGTTTTAAAGAAAAAGACGACCATCCAGTTCGATCTTTCCTATGACTATATCAATCAGAACCAGATGGATTCCCGCTACATTTTAAGCGAACCGACCTTCGCGCAAGGCACCAAGATCAACATCCGCGCTTCGCAGGATACCCTGAATTCCATTGCGCTGGTCAAAGCGCTCATCGATGTCTCGGGACAGACCGGAGATTTCGAGATCGAAGCGCCGCTGGTCGCTTATGACCGCAACGGTCAGGCAGTCAATGCGGAAATCGTTCCGAGTTCCGTTCTGGCTTCGGTCAGAGTATCTTCGCCAAACATCGAAGTGCCGATCGTCCTGAATCCGACCGGCCAGGTTCCGGTGGGACTGGCGATCGATACGGCAACGATCGTGGATTACCAGACGACCAGGATCTACGGGCCTGAGAACGTCCTTAACAATATCCGGGAAGTCTATGTCAACTTCGATATGTCATCCGTAACGGAGAATGTCGATAAAGATATCATGCTGCCGGTCATCCTGCCGTCTGGCGTTTCTGCCAGCGATGTGACGGTCGTCAATGTGCAGGTCTCTCTGTCTACGGTATCCACCAGGACTTTGGAGAAACTGCCGTTGAATGCTCATAACAACTACAACAATCTGGCGATTTCCGAAATCGGCTTCATGAATGTCGATGTGGAACTCTCAGGGTCCGAAAACAATGTTCAGGCAGTGAATTCCGATGATATCGAAGTCTATTTCGAGATGCCGGAAGAGCCTGGCGTCTATGAGCTGCCGCTGCTGGTGACGGTCAACGGTCATCCGTATGTGAATGTAGCTCTGGAACGGTCGATGGTAAACATTACGGTAGTGGAGGCGAACCAATAATGGGTAAATATTTTGGTACTGACGGGATCCGCGGCGTCGCGCATGAAACGCTGACGGACGAGATCGCATATCGCGTTGCGAGATTCATAGGCAATTATTATAAAGGCGGACGTATCGTGATCGGCATGGATACGCGCCAGTCTTCGAAAGATTTCGAGGCAGACCTGAGCAAAGGCATCAGCGAGTCAGGCTGCGATGTCTATCTTTTGGGCTACTGTTCGACGCCTTGTCTGGCCTATACGACAATCAATGAAGCATTTTCCTGCGGCGTCATGATTTCCGCTTCCCATAATCCTTACACCGATAACGGAATCAAGATCTTCGGCAACGACGGATTCAAGCTGAAGGAAGATATCGAACTTCTGATCGAAGACTATATCGATGATCCGATCGATCTTGGCACTGTCGAGGCAGGCAGGATCATCGAACATCACGATGCGGTCAGGACCTATCAGGACTGGCTGCTGCAGAAGTATCCTCTGGATCTTCAGGGGATGAAGCTCTGCGTGGATCTGTGCAACGGTTCAAACTGCTACACCGCCAAGAATGTTCTGGATCGGCTGAATGCGAACGTGACGTATCTCAATGATGCCCCGGATGGCACCAACATCAACAATCACTGCGGTTCGACCCATCTGGAGATGCTGCAGGAAGCAATGAAGAACGGAGATTACGATCTGGGATTCGCCTTCGATGGCGATGCGGACCGCGTGCTCTTCGTGGATCATGATGGAGAGGTCGTTGATGGCGACAAGATCATGTATCTGTTCTCCAAATATCTCAAAGAAAAAGGCCTGCTGACGCATGATACGCTGGTAACGACGGTCATGTCCAACATCGGCTTATATAAAGCGCTGGAAAAACTGAATATCAAGTCGGATATCGTGGCAGTCGGCGACAAGAATGTCTGCGACAGCATGGTCCGCAACGGTTTTGTGGTAGGCGGAGAGCAGTCCGGTCATATCATTTATTCTTATGACGTCTATTTCGGAGACGGATTAAAGACGGCACTGCTGGCACTGCAGATCTTAAGCGAATACGGCTGTTCCATCAAAGAAGCGACTGCCGGTATCAAGATCTATCCGCAGCTGCTGGTCAATGAAAAAGTGACCGACAAGAAGATCGTCCTGACCGATGACGCGATCATCAGGAAGATCCAGGAGATTGCCGACAAACTTTCGGACAATGGCCGTATCCTGGTAAGACCATCCGGAACGGAACCGCTGATAAGAGTCATGGTCGAAGCGGAAAATGATGAACTCTGTCACAAATATGTGTACGAAGTCATCGATCTGATCAAAGAGAGGGGATATGCGATATAGCCCCTTTTGTTTTATAATGGAGTCATGAAAAAGATAATCAACATCGTTGAAGATGAAAAGGATCTTAATGAACTGGTGAAATCCTATCTGGAGAAGGAAGGATACCAGGTCTATTCGTATCTGAATTTCGAAGATGCCTATGCGCATATCGATGATTACTGCGATCTGTGGATCCTTGATATCATGCTGGATGACAGATCGGGCTTCGACCTGATTGAGATCATCAAAGAAAAGAAAGCGGATACGCCGGTTGTTTTCATGTCGGCCAGAGATAAGGAATTTGACCGGATCATCGGTCTGGAGAAGGGCTCGGATGACTATATCACCAAGCCGTTCTCTCCCAAGGAGCTGGTTCTGCGCGTCAACAATATCATCCGCAGAGTCTACAAGGAAGACGAACGGATCGAGATCAACGGCTACGAGATCGATGAAAACCAGCGCACTGTCTTCAAAGGGGACGAACAGATCGAACTGACCACCAAAGAATTCGATCTGCTGATGCTGTTTGTGAAAAACAGAGGAACCGCCTTTCTGCGTGAACAGATCCTGGAAAAAGTCTGGGATGAAAACTATTACGGATCCGATCGTGTCGTCGACGATACGCTGCGCCGACTCAGAAAGAAGCTTCCGGATATGAATATCCAGACGATCTACGGATTCGGTTACAGGCTCGGATGAAAAGAATTCGCATCTGGCTCAGCAACTTTACGCTGGTCCAGCAGTTTCTGACGATCGTGTTCATTACCTTTACGGTACTGCTCTTTTTTATATTCACTTATCTGAACCGGAATATCGATACTTTTACCGATACCCAGATGTACGTGTACATCCACCGTTCCCAGAATGAATATCTGGAAACCAGAGCGAACCTGAATGAATCGAACGTCATCCATTTCGTCTATAACCGGGTCTCGGAGCGTTATCTCAACAACGTTCCTGAAGAATACAAAGAGATCCTGGATCATATCAATGCCGATCCCGGAGATAACATCATCGACAGCAAATATGTCGCAGACAATACATCGATCGTCTATTCCATCGTGGGTTTCGATGAAGACTACCGTCTGATTTCGATCGTCCGCAACAACTTCCGCGACGAGTTCCGCGATGCCTTGCTGAGCGGTGTCATCAATATGACCTTCTATGTGGTCGGCGGACTGATCACGCTGATCCTGCTGTGGGTCATCTCTCTGATCAGGCCATTGGATCTGATCATCAACTATATCGATAAGGTCAGAAGGGGAGAGAAAGCGACCCTGACCGTCAACCGCTACGACGAGATCGGCGAAGTTGCCGAAGCTCTGGTCAGCATGAACGACCAGCTGGAGCAGCAGCAGCACATCCGCGATGAAATGATACAGAATATTTCCCATGACCTGAAAACGCCGATCGCGACGATCAAGTCCTATTCCGAGTCGATCAAGGACGGCATCTATCCCTACGATACGCTGGAAAAGAGCGTCGATGTCATCACCGAGAATGCCGACCGTCTGGAAAACAAAGTCTATTCCCTGATCACCTACAACAAGATGGGTTATCTTGTCGATAATGGGAACAATTATCTGAATGTGCATATGGAACCGATCATCCACAAGGCGATCCTTGACTGCGAAGTCCTGCGGAACGATATCGAAATCAAGACCGAGATCGATTCCGATGTCTATTTCCATGGCGAGGAAGAACCGTGGCGGGTCGTCATCGAGAATCTTCTGGATAACGCCTTGCGCTATGCGCATAACTTGATCCGCATCACTTTGAGCGACAACCTTCTGGAAGTATACAACGATGGTCCGGCGATCGAGAAGGACCGTTTGGATAAGCTGTTCAAGCCTTATGAGAAAGGCAGCAAAGGCAAATTCGGCCTGGGTCTTTCCATCATCAAGAAGGTGACGGAAACTTACGGCTATAACGTCACCGGCGAGAATATGAATGAAGGCGTGGTCTTCCGTATCTATGCGAACAGGAAGATGAAGAAACTGCCACGGAAAAGAAATGATAAAAAGAGTATAATTGAAACATGAGCACAATTCTGATCGATGATATCGAATTATACTATGAGAAATATGGAAACAAAGGCAAGAAGGTTCTTCTGCTTCATGGATGGGGAACTTCGAGCGAGCTGATGGCCTTTATCGGAGAATCGCTTAAGAAACACTTTACCGTATACAATATCGATTTTCCGGGATTCGGTCATTCGTCGGAGCCGCCTGTCGCCTGGAACACCGAAGACTATGCCGCCTTTTTATATGATTTCTGTCAGAAACAGAAGATTGAAGATCCGATCATTATTGCGCATTCTTTCGGCTGCCGGGTCGCCTTCAGATACGCCCGCAAGCATCCCGTACGCAAAATGGTACTGACCGGCGCGGCAGGGATAAGAGACCGTCGCGATCTGTCCTATTATTTCAAGGTCTACAGTTACAAGCTGGCCAAGAAGATTCTCAGCATCGGACCTTTACGGAAGTACCGGGATGTCCTGCAGAAGAATGCGGGCAGCGAGGATTACCGCAACAGCAGCGGCGTAATGCGTGAGACCTTCGTCAAAGTCGTCAACGAGGATGTGAAAGATATCCTGCCCGAGATCGATGTTGAGACGTTGCTGGTATACGGAGAAAACGATGACGCCACTCCGCTGCGCCAGGGCAAGCTGATCGAGAAGCTCATGCCCGATGCGACTCTGGTGGTGTTTGAAAATGATGATCATTATGCCTACATCCACCAGCCGCAGCGTTTCTGCCTGGTGCTGGATGCTTTTTTAAGGAGCGAATATGTTGAAAAGTGATTTCTTTATCATATTGTTGTATTCCGCGGTCTTCGGTTCGCTTTCTTTGGTCTATATGAAACACGCCTTGCAGATGTTTCAGCAGAACCATTACGAGCTTTACCGCTATTCCAAATGGCTGTTCAACAGGAACAACCTGAAGCTGTCGGTCACTTTCATCTATATCGTCATCGTGCTGGTGATCGGGACGCTGTTCAGGAAGAACATGGCTCTGCCATGCCTGCTTGTGACGGTCTGTTTTGCGATCTATCTCATATATCAGGAATCACAGAAGACGTATATCAAAGACCTCGTACTGACAGCCAGAGTGAAGCGGCAGATCGCCGTCATGGCGCTGCTGATGGTCAGCTACATCTACTGTGCCGCCCGGTTCATGAAAGAAGATCTGCTGGGGATCTCTGTGATCTTCCTGTCCTATCTGCTGATCTATCCGATGGCACTGCTGACGATGCCGATGGAATATCTGATCAAGAAACGCTACGAAAACGAAGCCAGGGCGATTTTACGGAATCAGGATGACCTGCTGAAGATCGGCATCACCGGTTCCTATGGCAAGACTTCCACCAAGAACATCATCAACGATATCCTGTCTTATGACCGCTATACGCTGATGACTCCGGCTTCCTATAATACGCCGATGGGCATTACCAGGACCATTCGGGAAGAACTCAAGCCGATCCATGAGATCTTCCTATGCGAAATGGGGGCGGACAAGGTAGGGGATATCAGCTATCTGATGGATTTCGTCCGGCCGCAGTACGGTATCGTCACTTCGATCGGCAAGCAGCATCTCAATACGTTCCATGATCTGGACAATATCATTTTCGAAAAGATGCAGGAAGTGGAACTGCTTCCTTTGGACGGCGTGGCGTTCCTGAATGCGGACAATGAATATATCCGCAACTATCGGATCAGAAACAGGTGCAAAGTGATCAGAGTGGCGACGACCGATGTCGAAGCGGACTATGTCGCAAAAGATCTTCACTATACGAAAGACGGCAGTACCTTTACCGTAAAGATCGGCAATCGAAGCTACAAGTTTGCCACTTCGCTGCTGGGAAAACACAATATCACGAATATCCTCCTAGGGATCGCCGTAGCGATCGAATTGGGCATGGATATCCGTACGATACAGCAGCGCGTGCGGGACGTCCGTCAGGTCGAGCATCGCCTGCAGCTGAAGAAGATCAGTAATCTTACGTTCATCGACGACGCCTTCAACGCGAATCCCGAGGGTTCAAAAAACGCTTTGGATGTCCTGTCGATGATGCCGGGAAAACGCGTGATCGTCACCCCGGGTATGATCGATCTGGGAGCGATACAGTACGATACCAACAAGCAATTCGGCAGCTGCATGCCTGGAAAAGCCGATGAAGTGATCCTGGTAGGAGAGAAACAGACGGAGCCGATCTATGCCGGCCTGAAAGAGAGCGGCTTCGATCTTGAACATGTCCATATCTTCAAGACAGTCAACGAAGCGTTGACTTATGTATATAAGAATTTCAGCAGTGCGGATACGATCCTTCTGGAAAACGATCTGCCTGATGCGTTTAACGTATAGGAGTGTTGCATATGAAAAAAAGAGTAGCCGTATTTTTTGGCGGAAAATCGACGGAGCATGAGATCAGTTGCATCAGTGCGAATCAGGTGATCCATGCCTTGAACAGTGAAAAATATGAAGTACTGCCGATCTATATTTCCAAAGATAACGAATTCTTTACCGGAGAAGCTCTGATCGATCTGCAGAACTATTCTTCGATCGTGAAAGATCCGGGAAAGACCCTGGATAAAGTCGTTCTTTTCAAAGACGGGAATACCGTGAAAGTGCGCAACGTGAATGGTCTTTTCAAGAAGGAACAGATCATCGATATCGCTTTTCCGGTCGTCCATGGGACCAATGTCGAAGATGGCTCGCTGGCCGGGTTCCTGGAATTTCTGGATATCCCGTATACTTCCTGCGATGTCCTGGGCGGAGCCATCGGTCAGGATAAAGCGGTCATGAAGGATGTCTTTAAAGCGGAGAATATTCCGATGGTGGAACATTTCGTCGTCTACAGCAAAGATTTTGCCGAAGATCCCAAAGCGGCTCTGGCCGAGGCAAAAAAGATCGGTTTCCCGCTGATCGCCAAACCGGCCAATCTCGGCAGCTCGATCGGAATCGAGATCATCAAGACCCAGAAAGAGTTCATGGAAAAGATCAACGAATGTCTCAAATACGACTTCAAGGTCGTTGTGGAGAAGATGATCAAGGATCTGAAAGAAGTCAATATCTCAGTCATCGGAACGCAGGAAGAATGCCGGGTTTCGGTCATCGAAGAAGTGACGAACGGTACTCTTACTTTCGATAAGAAATACAATCCTAACGGTTCCAAAGGAAGCAAGAAGCTGAAAGCTTCCGCTTCGAAAGGCGCTTCCAAAGGCATGGCTTCCACTATCCGGAAAGTCCCGGCCGATCTGCCGAAGAAACAGCAGACAGCCATCGAAGAGATCGCTGCCAAAGTATTCAAAGTCCTGAACTGCCACGGCTGCGTCCGCATCGATTTCATGATCGACAAAGAAAGCAACAAAGTCTACTGCAACGAGATCAATACGATCCCGGGTTCTTTGGCATTTTATCTCTGGAAAGAAAACGGCTTGCCATTCGACAAGGAATGCGATCTCCTGATAGAGAACGCCTTGAAGCGTTATACGCTGAAATCTCATAAGACCTGGTCTTTTGATACGAATATATTGGATGGTTATGCGAAACACAGTTAGAAAAGTCATCATTATCATCATGATCCTGTTTTTTCTGGCGATCTCGGTATTGTCTCTGGCGGTATAGGCATGAAAAGGATACTGATCGTTTTATTGCTGCTTGGTCTCTGCGCATGTCAAAAGGAGACCCTCGAAGATAGGCTCCGCATTCTTGGCTACACCGAAGAAGCGATCCGGGTGATCTCTTCCTTGCCTGAAGCGGATCAGGAACGCTTTACGGAGACCTATGACGAGCACTATTCGGAACTGCTTACTTCACCGGAATTCGATAAGAATCATCTGGAGGATTATCTGCGTTACTATGGGATACTTCCCAATGATAAAATGATAGAAATGGTCAATCAGGGTGTTTTAAACGAGAATACGCTTTCCCGTATGAAAGAAGTCTATGAGAGCGACTATTACATTCCCGCTTATGAAGAACTGTATCTCGAATATCTGGACCGTTATCCTTCGGTACGCCAGATGATGGAAGCCGTCAATACCGGCACATACCGGCCGTTTTTTACCGACATCAAGGAAACCGATATGTCGAAAGGCTATCTGATCCTGGTAAACAAGTACTATACGCTGTCTGCGGATTACGAACCGGATGATCTGGTGCAGGTGGAAAGCGCATATGGCAAAGGCCAGCTCAGGGAAGCCGCCTATGAAGCATTCAGGCAGCTTCACGACGATGCGTATGAACTGGGTTATAATATAAGAGTCGTATCGCCTTACCGTTCCTACAGCTATCAGGTAGCCGTTTATGACAAATACCTGCAGAAGGATCCGGTAGAAGTCGTCGACAGCTATTCTGCCAGACCGGGCCTTTCCGAACATCAGACAGGCTTATGTGCCGATGTCAGCATTCCCGGCATCTACATCGATGATTTCGGCGAGTACGAAGCATCCGACTGGCTCTCTGAGAATGCGCACAGATATGGCTTCATCATCCGTTTCCCCAAAAACAAGGAAGATGTCACCGGCTATATCTGGGAAGCCTGGCATATCCGTTACGTAGGAGAAGAGGTCGCGACCGACATTTACGAAAGAGGCATCACATTCGATGAATATTATGCATGCTTTATAGAGGATCATGAATAACAAGAAACCAAACAGATTTACCCTTATACTGATTATTCTTCTGGTACTTTCCCTGGCAGCTTCCTGGGTGTATTTTCTTAAGGACAAAATCAGGCCTTCCGATCCGGAAACCGTTACCCCGGTCGATGTCGAACCGACCGTCGATCCCGAAATCGAACGGCTCAAAGGCATCTGGAAAGAAAACAAGCAGATCAACGAGGACTATGTCGGAGAGCTTATTTTCGATTCCGGACTGATCAATGAATCTTTCGTCCAGGCAAAAGATGTCTATAAACCGAATGGCGAAATGTATCAGTTCTATACGCAAGGCGGTTCTCTGGTGAAAGATCCGAGCGGATATACCGGAAACGATGTCTATATCTGGACTTACTGGAAGACCGGCGAGTACGACTACAATGATCACGGCGGTTCTGTCTTCATGGATTACCGGAACGATCTGGATGATCAGAATCTGGTCATCTACGGACATCATTTCTCCGTCTGGAACGATGAAAAAAGAGTCAAAGCTTTTACGCCTTTGGAAAAGTTTCTGGAAGCGGAAAACTATGAGGAAAACCGTTTCGTGACCCTGGTGCTGGAAAACGAGATCCGTAAATACGTGGTTGCCGTCGTCTACCAATTCGATGCAAATCCCGGCAGTTCCCACTATGACGATTGTCAGTACTGGCGTACGGAATACAATTACGATGATTATTTGGGTTATTATGATGAAAACTACTATCAGAAATATATCAATACGATCACTTCGCTCCAGCTGTATTCCACCGGTACGAGACTGACGACAGCGGATAAGACCCTGACCTTGCAGACCTGCATCTCGGGTCATACCGGGGAACTGTTCGAGATCCTGGTCCTGAAGCAGATCGAAGTCATACCGATCGAAGGCTGATAACAGCCTTTTTTGTTGTAGAATTGAAATGTGATAAGTATCAGACGCTTTTTGCTTACGGCCGTCTGTCTGGCTTGCCTGTCAAGCCCTTTTCCTATACATGCGGAAACGGATCGCTACCTGGTGACCGACCGGGATACGGTGCTGCTGGAAAGTCAGAAGTACGACGAGGCGTATCGCTTCTATACCGAACATCTGGAGGAATATCCGAATCTTCTTCTGAAAAAGAATGAGAAAATCATTCAGATGGAATATGGGATCGTGACGTTCCCGAACGACAGAGCCTGTTCGATCAATACCGCGTATCATTCGACGGTACGGGATCAGGATGATTACCTGAATTCCTGTTACGCTGCCGATGCGGTCTATCTCTACAGTTCCAAGGATGGAACGAAAGCCTATTTCAAGCTGTCCGGGGATATCGGTTTCGCGGATATCGATAAAGTGACTCTGCATCCGTATGAGTCTTTGGAAGCCAAGCCAAGCCATTATCATTATGAAAACGGATCCCTGATACACAACATCAGAACGGCAGCAAATGATGACATGATCGCATACGCGATCGGGGTACGGGATGAGATCCCGCTTCCGGAAGGCGATTATTTCAGCTATGACGGCCACTATTTCTATGACGATTTCTATCTGATGAGTGATGACTATCGCAGCGATTCCTGCGAGAATGCCGTCAACGAACAGTCCTACTATAATTACTACCAGTATCTTCCTTACCGTTCCTACAGCGTCTACAGCAAAGATGATCTGCAGCGTTATTTCACGGAAACGCTTGGCATCGACCGGCGTTTGGACCATTATCTCGACTGGAACCGGGATGGCGCGAATGATGAGGTGAACCGATCGCAGCTTGCCGGTACGGAAGGGGATTTCATCACGTGCCAGTATCTCTATGGAACCAATGCGATGCTGCTGCTGTCAGCGGCGATCAACGAGTCTTCCTATGGCAAGTCCCTGAAGTCTTATGAAAGAAACAATCTTTTCCTGTCGGCGGCTTATGAGAACGAAGAAGAAACGGAAGCGGATCGCTATGCGAATGTTTCGGATTCCATCTATGCCTTCAGCAGATATCTGATCTCAGCCCGTTACGCGGATCATCTGCGGAAAGATTATCGCGGCACTTATCCGGGAAACAAGCTGGGCGGGATCAATGTGAATTATTCCCTGGACCCCTACTATGGTGAAAAGATCGCCGCGACCTATGACGGACTGGAACAGATTCTGGGAAACCGGGATAGGAACCGTTACGCCCTGGGACTGATCATCGCTGCTCCGAGTGTCAGTTTCTATGCCGATGAACAGCTGAACGCTCTGAAATACCGCCTCAAGAATATCGGCGAAGCTTCTTTCATCATTCTGGAAGAAACGGAGGAATCCTACAAGATCCGCATCGACAGCAGCTATTCTTTCGAATATCTGTACGATCCGGAAAAGTCTGTCGCATATGTTGCGAAAGATCTATTTGCGGCCGTTCTTAACCCTGACAGGATCCATGAGGAAAGCTTCGGGACGAAACACTTCGATTTCAACGGAGGCACCTGTCACGGCTTAAGCGCAGTGGATGTGAAAGCGGAACAGGATCTGTCTATCGAACCTGTCAGAGAAGGGTTCGAATTTGCCGGCTTCGATGAAAACGGAGTCGCGCAATGGAGAGAGATCGGAGACATCGCTATAAACGGAATGTTCCGGACGATGTCGCTGCATGAACCGATCGATCTGAGGGGAGCATCTCTGTCGGTCAGCTATGCCGATGGGGAAACCGTTTTGCTTCCTCTCACCAGCGATATGATCGCCGGCTATGATTCCGATGCGGAAGGTCCGCAGGACATCGTCATACATTACTGCGGCATGGAAATGAACGCCAAAGTCGAAGTATCTTCAAAAAAAGAAATGACCGATGAAGCGATCCGAAACGCTTTGAAAAAAAAAGACTGCGCCTTCATCAAGGAAAACATTTCCGATTCCTCTTATCTTCTGTCATTTAATGAGATCCGCAAGATCGATCACGTTCTGAGAGAGACTGCTGAACGCAATTACGTGGTCAACGATTATGGCGTCGGTCTGGATCTGGGCATTTCGGGTCTTGACCTGTCTCTGCCGGATCTGGATACGTTCATCTATGTGAATGATACGTATTACGTGGATGCCGAAAAAATCAAAACAGCCGATGAAGAGAAGATTGTCCGGCTGGCTTCCGGATACGGGTTCGTTCCGGTTCTTGGCATCGATCTTTCATTCCGCTTCAATTATGAAGCTATCGAACTGCAGGGGCCGGCCGTCGTGCAGCTGCGCATCGATGAAAAAAAAGATGGCCATATCTACACCGTCTATCATCTGGAAGAAGACGGAGATATCATCAAATGCCGGACGATGCAGACGGATGGAACCGTCATGTTCATGATCAGGGGAAAAGGCGCTTACGAAATACTGGAAATGCCTGGAATCAATGATTATGCGATCCCTGAGATATCGGAAGAACTTACGAAGGATACGATGGGCTACGATGTTCACAGGGTCAATATCGGATTGCTGCTGACGGTCACTTTTGCTTTGGCAGGGATCGGCGGGATCATCATATTTAACATATTTAACAATTTGAGGAAACGAATGTGGAAAGACTTCAGAAAATCATTGCAGACAGCGGAATCTGTTCCAGAAGAAAAGCCGAAGGACTGATCCGGGAAGGAAAGGTCGCGGTCAATGGAAAGATCATTACCGAGCTGGGATATAAAGCGGATCACAATGATGAGATTCGCGTCGACGGTGAGCTTTTAGGGCGTGAAGAAAAGGTCGTTTTTCTGCTGAATAAGCCGAAAAACGTCATTTCTTCCGCATCCGATGACAGAGGCCGTACGACGGTCCTGGATCTGGTCGATGTCCCTTATCGCCTGTATCCGGTCGGACGTCTGGATTTCGGCAGTTCCGGACTCTTGCTGCTGACGAACGACGGAGAACTGATGCAGGAGATCATTCACCCCAGCAATGAGATCGATAAGACTTACCGCGTCACCATCAACGGTCTGATCGGCAAAGAAGAAATAGAAAAACTGGAGAATGGCGTCGTGATCGATGGCAGAATGACCGCGCCATGTACGGTAACGCTGCTGCGGAAGAACGACAATAAAAAAAGCTCCGAACTGGAGATTGTCATTCATGAGGGAAGAAACAGGCAGATACGGAAGATGATGGAAAGCATCGGCTATGAAGTGACGAAGCTGCACCGCATCAAGGAAGCCTGCGTCGAACTGGGAGATCTCAAAGCAGGGGAATCCCGTCAGCTGAAACCTCACGAAGTCAAGAAACTGAAGGCTTACTTAAATCGCCGTGATATTTAGTTCCTTATCATCGTAAGGATCGATATAGATCGTCTTGTAATTCTTGTATGAAACAAAGCCGGGGCGTGCGCCTTTGATTTTTTTCACGTTGCGTATCTCACATTAATCGACAG
>JAEEGI010015444.1_pt1 | contig 15902 bp, 12 predicted proteins | sample 8958751 | NCBI WGS metagenome assembly JAEEGI01 (sample SAMN16246545, study PRJNA631951) | gut metagenome | biome: gut microbiome; feature: rumen; material: KS-attached | host: Bos | place: Iran: Karaj | collected 2018-10
TGCTGCTGCGAGATAGCGCCTTTGTTCAAAAGCGCAGCATACCGGTTCAGGGTCAGCGTGGCTTCATTCAGGGTGGCTTCCCGCTGCTCCTGCGTTGCTTTCAGGGACGAGTCGTCCAGACGCAGCAGCAGCTGACCTGCGGTAACGTGGTCATTCTCCGCCACCAGCACCTCTACGATACGCCCTGTGATTTTGGAGCTGATATCCACGTTGTCCAGCGCGCTGAGGCTGCCGGTAGCCGAAACACTCTTCTGCAGGTTGCCGTATTCCACAGAAGCAGTTCTTACGGTTTCTGTTTTAGCCGCTTTCTGACTCTGGTAGTATTTGTAGCCTCCGAAGCAGGCCCCGATCAACACTGCCAAAAATAAAAGGGCATACAGATTGTTTTTAATAAACTTCAACATGGTAATCACTCTCCCGTATTGCTTCATGATGTATCTTTACGATAATTTATGTTTTACCGGTTTCTTTATGGCTATATTGTAATTTATAATTATGACATTTTTATGTTAGGAATAATAAAATTTCATAATTACCACTAATATTTTTGCTTATGAAGTTCCTTTCAGGAAACACCGGCTCAATAAATTTGCACACAAATCAATCCGTGTACCCTCATTTCAGCAGGCGGTTTTGCAGCTCCTCCAGGGTCGCGCCGGTAATTCCTGTCACCTGTTTTAAATAACCCAGAGGCGAGCCTCCCAGGCTGCACATTTCATCGTGCGCGGTCTGCAGGCAGTCCGCATCCGCCAGGTACATCATGCGCAGCACCGCTTTTGCCTGCTCATTCCGGTACTTTTCCGGAAGATTCTCCAGCTTCAGTTCCAGCCAGGGCTCCACCACGGTATTGGTTTCCATGTAATCCGCCGCAATGATATCCCAGGAAACGTTCAGCGCAGTCAGCAGAAATACTGTAATGATTCCGGTACGGTCCTTGCCCCCGTTGCAATGATACAACAGGGCACCGGTCTCCTGGGCCAGCAACAGTTCAAAAAAGCGGCGTGTGGCATGCTGGGCCTGCTTCGTTGTGATGAATTTACGGTAAATATCCTGCAGATACTGTTGCGGTGTGTAGGCCGGCCCGCTGGTCATATTAATCAGGGTATCCAGTACACTGACTTTTTTCTGTGCCGTGCCTGCAAAAGCCCCAAAGCCCATCTGATCGTCGCTTAACAGGGGAATGCGGGTATAAGCTGCAATCCCCCACTGGGGATCCGGGCGTTCTTCACTTTCTTTGGCGCTCCGAAGATCCACAACCGTACGGACCCGGCAGGTTCCCAAAAGGTACGTTGCATCGGCAGCGCTGAGTTCGCTTAAGCGTCCGCTGCGAATCAACTTATTGCGCTTTATAGTGCGCCCGTCCAAGGTAACGGTGCCCCCCAAATCACGGATATTCTTCTGCTTTTCCAGAACGATGGGAATCATGGGCGAACCTGTCCGTCTCCGCTGATCAGATATTTATAGGTGGTTAATTCCGGAAGGGCCATAGGCCCCCGGGCATGTAATTTCTGGGTGCTGATGCCGATTTCCGCCCCAAATCCGAACTGGAAGCCGTCTGTAAAACGGGTGGAAGCGTTGGCATATACGCAGGCGGCATCTACCATCTGCTGGAATTTCCTGGCATTGGCAAAGCTGCGGGTCACGATGCACTCACTGTGTTTTGTACCATACTTGTTAATATGTTCTATCGCAGCATCCGCATCATCTACCACCTTAACGGACAGGCGCAGGTCGCCGTACTCCGTTCTCCAGTCTTCTTCAGTAGCAGGCTGAGCCTCTTTATCCATTGCACAGACCGTTTCATCGCCTATAATCTGCACGCCTTTTTCTTTCAAAGCCTGCAGCATATGGGGAAGAAACCCCTGCACCGCGTCTTTATGCACAAGCATGGTTTCCATGGCATTGCACACGCCGGGACGCTGTGTCTTAGCGTTGATGACAATCCTTTCCGCCATTTCGTAATCTGCGCCGGCATCCACAAAGGTATGGCACACACCTACGCCGGTTTCAATCACCGGTACACTGGCGTTGCCTACAACAGCCTGGATCAGGCGCCCGCTGCCCCGGGGAATCACTACATCCACCAGTCCGTTCAGGGTAATCAGTTCCTGAACCGCCGCATGGTCCGTACTGGTGATGAACTGGATGCTGCCTCCGGGAATACCGGCTTTTTCTGCCGCATTGCGCAAAACAGAAGCAATTTTTGTATTGGAATGAATGGCTTCACTGCCACCTTTCAGGATTACCGCATTGCCGCTCTTCAGGCACAGCCCGATGGCATCTGCCGTTACGTTGGGACGGGCCTCGTAAATAATACCTATTACTCCTAAAGGTACCCGGATTTTTGTAACAGTTAATCCATTGGCCAGTGTGCTTCCGCCAATGATTTCTCCTACCGGATCTTTTAAGGCCGCTACCTGCCGCAAGCCCTCTGCCATATCCGCCAGCCGGGCCGGAGTCAGCAGCAACCGGTCCAGCAGGGAAGCTTTCATGTTTTTAGCCTTGCCTGCTTCCATATCTTTCGCATTAGCCGCCAGAACACCTTCCTGCTCCGCCATCAATGCGTCTGCCATAGCTTCCAGGGCTATATTTTTGACAGCCGGCGAAACCGCTGCCAGCTTCCTTGCCGCTGCCGCAGCTTCCATTGCCTGTTCCCGTATCGTCATCTTCGCACCTTCTTTTCTCACAATATCACCAGGTCGTCCCGGTGGATGACTTCATCATAGGTCTTCTCGCCTAAAATACTTACAATCTCGCTGCTCTTATGTCCCTTGATCATTTCCAATTCCCGGGAAGAGTAATGGCTCAGGCCACGGGCCAGTTCATTGCCGTTTTCATCCCTTACGCTGACAGTATGCCCGGCCTCGAATTCACCGGAGACTTCCTTTATTCCGGCAGGCAGGATGCTGCTGCCTCCCGGCCGGCGGATGGCTTTCGCGCAGCCTGCGTCAACCAGCAGGGAACCTTCAATGCGGGAGCCGAAAGCCAGCCAGCGTTTGCGGAACTGAAGCCGGTTTTCCCGGGAAATAAACAAGGTTCCTAACTGTTCCCCCTGCAGGATCCGGGTGATGGCATTGGGTTCCGTACCCGACGCGATGATCATGCTGATTCCGGAACTGGTTGCTGCTTTTGCCGCCTGGATCTTGGTAAACATGCCGCCGGTGCCAAAGCCGCTGCCTGCTGCCCCGGCGCTGGCTTCCACTTCCGGTGTGATTTCCCTCACCTCATACACAAGCTTTGCATCCGGATGGGTTTTGGGGTTGGCTGTGTACAGCCCGTCTATATCACTGAGCAATATGTCCAGATCCGCATCCACGATGCCCGCCACCAGGGCGGACATATTGTCGTTATCACCAATCTTCAGGTCATCCAGGGCCACAACGTCATTTTCATTGACAATGGGGATGACACCCTGTTTTAACAGTTCCATAAAGGTATTGCGTGAATTGGTATAGCGGTGCCGGTCCAGTACCTCCGTCCGGGTCAGCAGCACCTGGGCCACAATCTGCCCGTATTCGGCAAACAGCTTTTCATAGGTATTCATCAGGATGCCCTGCCCCACTGCTGCCGCTGCCTGCTTGCCCGGGATGGTCTTCGGCTTTTCCTTCAGCCCCAGCCGTTCCGAGCCTACCGCCACGGCGCCGCTGGTCACCAGGATCACTTCCAGACCCTTGTTGTGCAGATCCGCCAGTTCCCGGCACAGATGGTCTATCCGGGCGAAATTGCGGCTGCAATTGGGGTAGGTAATGGTACTGGTACCCACCTTCACGACAATACGTTTAACTTTTGCCAGATCTTTCCGGTTACGAATCATTACATACACTTCCCCTCAGGCACACGTTTCACTATTCCCGGTCAGCCCATTTGCTCTTCTGATAGTTAAATACCATATCCAGAATCCGCACAGTCTGTCCTTCCTGGATACCTGCCTCCAGCAGCGCTTCTTCAATTTTCAGGCGTTTCCAGATCAACTGGAACCGGTACAGCGCTTCCGAGTTATCAAAATTCGTCATGGCTACCAGACGTTCAATGTTCTTTCCTTTTACTTCAAAGTCCGCATCCTCGGCGCCCCGGATGATTTCAAAGCTGTCCGGATCACCTTCTTCGACGACCCCGATTTCCTCCTCCGGCTCCGCCACGTACTGCCGGGCCATCTCCCAGGCTTTCCACATCAGTTCCTGCAGACCTTCCCCTGTGGCTGCGGAGACCGGCATGATCTCGTAGCCTTTTTCTTCAACATATTCTTTTAATATAACAAAATTATCCGCGCTGTCCGGCAAGTCCATCTTATTGGCCACTACCAGCTGCTTACGGCGGGCCAGCTTGGCGCTGTACGCTTCCAGTTCATGATTGATTTTCTCAAAATCTTCAATGGGGTCCCGGCCCTCGCAGCCTGACACATCTACCACATGAAGCAAGACCTTGGTCCGTTCAATGTGACGCAGGAAATCGTGCCCCAGACCTACGCCTTCCGCAGCGCCTTCAATCAGCCCCGGAATGTCCGCCAACACAAAGCTCTGCTCCTCATTCAGCCGGACAACTCCCAGCACCGGAGTCAGAGTAGTAAAATGGTATGCCGCAATCTCCGGCCTGGCCGCGCTGACCCGGGAGATGATACTGGACTTGCCCACGCTGGGATAACCCACCAGCCCCACATCTGCCAGCAGCTTCAGTTCCAGCCGTAACCATCCTTTCGTGCCCGGTTCCCCTTTTTCCGCAAAAGTCGGGGCCCGTTTGGTGCTGGTAGCGTAGCAGGCGTTTCCTTTGCCGCCACGGCCGCCTTTTGCCGCTACGAATTCCTGTCCGTCTTCCGTCAGGTCCGCGATCATGATATTTGTTTCGTCATCCCGCACTACGGTACCCAGGGGAACCTTAATGATTACATCTTCCCCCCGGTGTCCGGTCATATTGGAAACGCCACCCCTGTCACCGCTCTTCGCGATGAATTTCCGTTTATATCTGAAATCAATCAACGTGTTCAGGCTGATATCCGCCCGCAAGATCACGTTGCCGCCCCGGCCGCCGTTGCCGCCGTTGGGACCGCCTTTCTCTACAAATTTCTCCCGGCGGAAACTGCTCATGCCGTCACCGCCGTTGCCTGCTTCTACATAAATTCTCGCTTTGTCTATAAACATTTACGGACTCCTGTGTAATATACTTTAATTATATATTATATCATAAAGTCTTACCATGCGGCAACAACGCCGTCGGCACGGGGCTCGGTGGCTGCCGCGTAAACGCCATCCGGCTGGCGGACAATGATCTGTCCCCTGCCAAAAGAAGTAAATTCTTCCATAACTTTGATGTCATGCCCCCGCTGTTTCAGGTCTTCCACAATCGTTTTATCAAAAGAGGCTTCCACTTCCACGGTTTTTCCGCCTGTCCATTGCCAGCGGGGCGCGTCCAGCGCTTCCTGGGGATTTAACCCGAAGTCAACCAGATTATTGACGACCTGTACCTGCCCCTGGGGCTGCATAAAAGCTCCCATGACGCCAAAGGGACCTACCGGCTCTCCGTCCTTCATTAAAAATCCTGGGATAATGGTGTGGTAGGGTTTTTTGCCCGGCGCCAGACAGTTATCATGTTCCGGATCCAGACTGAAGTTCTTCCCCCTGTTATTCAGCAGGATACCGGTGCCCGGCACGGACAATTTGGAGCCGAAATTATTGAAATGACTCTGGATCAGCGAAACCATGTTCCCCTCGCTGTCTGCCGTACAAAGATAAACCGTACCTCCACAGTTCAGATCCACCGGTCTGGGAAGATGAGCTTCGGTTCCTATTTCCCCCGCGCGTTTTTTACCGTATTCTTCACTGAGGAAATACTCCACACTTGCTTTCATGTAACGGGGGTCCGCAATATACATTTTCCCGTCCGTAAAGCCAATCTTCATGGCTTCCAGCTGCTTATGCACCGTTTCCGGATTTTCTTTTTGCCGATAAGATAACTGCTGTAAAATATTCAGCGTCATCAGGACAACCAGGCCATGTCCGTTAGGCGGGATTTCGCATACATCATAGCCGCGGTAATTTAACGAAATGGGTTCCACCCATTCCGGTTTGTAATTATTTAAATCTGCTTCGGTAAGATAACCTCCGGTTTCACGGGAAAAGCGGATTATTTCCCGGGCAATATCGCCTGTGTAAAAACTGTCACAGTTGCTTTTAGCCAGGCTGCGTAATGTTTTTCCCATTTCCGGAAGCTTCATGACACTTCCCGGGTCCAGCTCTTTATTTTTAAAAAATGTCTCCAGCATGGGGAGATACTTCTTTTCATCTTTCAGCCCCGAAACCTTTGCGACATTCTTTTTCCACAGCTTGCTGCAAACCGGTTGCAGAGGATAGCCCTCTTCCGCGTACCGGATCGCAGCTTCAAAAAGGGAAGCAAACTCCGCTGCGCCAAAACGTTCGTGAAGCGCTTTCCATGAAGCAGGCGCTCCGGGAACCGTCACCGGTTCCCAGCCGCGCTCCGGCATGTCCGAGGCGGACAGGTCCAGGATTTCACCTCTGTCCGTATAATCAACCTTTGCCCGGTTTTCCGCACGCAGTTTTTCCAGCACTTTTTCTCTTGTAAGCGCCATGGGGGCCGGACCGCTGCCGTTTAATCCGCACAGTTTTCCTTTATGCCAGACCAATGCAAAAAGATCACTGCCTATACCATTGCTCGGCGGTTCCAGCACCGTAAGGCAGACCGCCGTGGCAATGGCCGCATCAATGGCGTTGCCGCCTCTTTTCAATACGTCGAGCCCGGCCTGCGCCGCCAGGGCCTGAGATGTGCAGACCATGCCGTTCTTTCCGTACACTACGCTGCGGCGTGACGGATAGTTATTTGATGCTCCATCAAAGGTAATGTAACTGGCCATAATGAACCCTCCCCGGCAGATAAAAAGATGTATAAAAGATGTATGATTGTAACCTGCATTTAAATTATATCATGCCATAGTGAAAGAAAGAAACAATTACGTAAAAAAAGATAAACCGAAGACTGCGATCTTCGATTTATCCTTTTGTGTTCATCATGACGGACCCCCGGAATCCGGGAGGCTTTGAATCAACGGGAGCAAATCGTCCTTGCCCGATTCTTTGTACAAGTCATCCAGATTGCAAAGTTGCTTTCCGTATCCGTACCTGCTATAAAACTCTAAAAATTTGACAGCCAGCAGCGACAGAGGGCGCCCTTTCACTTTGACGACAGATTTATATATTACTGCTTCCGCATCGGTGATTTTTTTTACGACCAGGGTTTCTTCCAGCTTTTCATCTTTCGAGATGGGAATAATCGTCACCGCTGTATCAGCGACAGCCCAAAACAAGGCTGTATTGCGCGTGGTGCTTACACATTTGACAGTGGGGATAAAGCCTGCTTTATCGCAACACTGTTTAAATTTTTCGTAATAGCCGGCAGAAACACTGAGCGGTATATCTTTTAACTGGTTCAGGCAAATGCTTTTTCTCCGGTGGTCCTTAAGCCATTTGGACTGCCTGTTAAAAACAGCTGCAAAATATTCGTTTGTCCTGAACAGCTCTTCAAAGTCGCTGTTCCGGTCAGGCGGTGTGCTTAACAACCCGATTTCGCCAATCCCGTTTAAAAGCTGTTTGCCCTGTTCAACCGAACTGGATTCATGAAGCGCAAAACTGATATCGGGGTAAACCTTAACGAACTCTCTGAGCATACGTTCTACCAGCGGTCTGCAACGGGAACTTGCGACACTGAGGTGCAGCGTGCCCTTGGCTCCGCGTTTATAGCGGCGGATATCTTCCATTGTTGAATCGTTCAGCGAGCAGATGTATTTCGCTTTTTCATAAAGAAGGCGCCCTGCTTCTGTCAGAACGATCCGGCGGCTTCCTCTCTCCGTGAGTATCAGCTTTGCCCCATAGTAAGTTTCCAGATGGCGTAACTGCTTGCTCAGGGTAGGCTGTGCCACATGAATTACTTCAGAGGCAGTTGTAATATTACCTGCCGCAACAACGGAGATGAAATTTCGTAAAACATTCAAATCCATGACTGTTCTCCATTCCTTGCTTTGTTACTATTATAATCTGAAAGAATTTGTTTTGCAATTATATTACAGTTTATTAAATCAATTATTCTGTTTTTTCATAATTTATCAAACAAATTACCATTTTATTGTTATTTAAAAATGTGGTATGTTAGTGTTACCGGAGCAGGAAATGTTTCCGTCAGAAGATTCGAAGCCGGAAACAAAAATTTGCATATATTTAAAGGAGAAGTGTCTGTCATGGCATTACTGTCGCTGTTATTTTTACTGATCGCTATTTTTTTGGGATTTTTCCGTCATATGAATACGGGACTGCTGGCAATCGGGTTTTCCCTGGTTTTGGGACGGTTAAACGGCATCCCCGACAAAGAAGTCATCAACGGGTTCAATTATTCTCTGTTCATGATCCTGCTGGGCGTAACCTATCTTTTCAGCCTGGCCCAGCTCAACGGTTCCCTGGAACTGCTGGCAAAAAAGGTCGTAGCGCTGGCCGGAAAACACACCTTCATGATTCCTATCGTCATTTATGTTTTCTCCGTCGTGCTTTCGGCCCTGGGCCCCGGTACCGTTCCTACCATGGCAATTATGATGGTGTTTTCCATGGCGCTGGCCGCGGAAATGGGTATCAATCCTGCCATGCTTTCAGCCTTGTCCGTATTGGGTGCATCCGGCGGAGGAGTCTCCCCGCTGGCAGCCACAGGCATTATAGGCATCAATCTGTGTGCCGGCTTCGGACTGACCGGCATTGAAAAGCAGTTCTTAATGAACGGCATTTTGTCTTCTACCGTATACGCAGCCATTGTCTATTTTCTGCTGGGCGGCTACAAGCTCCATTCTGATAAAGTGATAAGCCAGGACGATATTCCGCCCTTCAACAAAAACCAGATTATAACGCTGATAGGAATCGGCGTTATGGTCATACTCGTACTGTTCTTCAAAGTAAATGTAGGGTTGACCGGCTTTGCGGTAGCCATGGTCCTGTCTTTCCTACGCGTAGCAGATGAAACCGAAGCGATCAAAAAGATTCCCTGGGGCACGCTGTTGCTGATCACCGGCGTTGGTGTTCTGATGCACATTATAATTAAGCTCGGCGGTATCAAACTGTTGTCGGAAGCGCTGGCGAGCATCATGACGCCGGCTACGTCCGTAACTATCATGGGTATCACATCCGGTATCATGAGCTGGTTCAGTTCTACCTCCGGCGTGGTCATGCCAACGTTAATCCCCACCATTCCGGAAGTTCTGGGTAAATTGGGGGTGGCAGGTCCCGCACTGGAACTGGAAATGGCCACAGCCATCACCATGATTTCCAATACTGCGGGCATCAGCCCTCTTTCCACCGGCGGTGCCCTTGCGCTGGCCGCCTATTCCTCTGCCGCTAATGCTTCACCACAGCTGCAGCATCGTCTGTTTATCCGTATGTTCTCGATTTCCGCGCTGGGCGTTGTGGTATTGAGTATTTTGGCATACTTTGGTTTATATCGGTTACTGCTTTGAAAATTTGCAAAAAAAATAAGCATCTGGAATTTTCACCAGATGCTTGTATGCCAGAAATATGGCGGAGTGGCCGAGATTCGAACTCGGGCGAGCCTTGCGACCCCTAACGATTTAGCAAAAGCCGAATTGGCTGTTACAACCCTCTTAACTGTAACAATTTACCTCAAATTCACTAAATATCCCTTCCAATTTCTCTTATTGTGTTAATATTTTCCATCTAATTTTTTTAGTTTTTTAGTTATTGGCTTCCAAATTGGCTTCCAACAACCATTCGCACTTTAATATGCGAAAGCGACAGTTTGATATACTTTCTTCCTATATGATTTGTTCGTCAGCTAGGCCAGTTAGATATTATACTCACCTGATGGGTTATCAGGTGAGTTTTTAATTATACAGATTAGAGGTAGTGTGTTCTTTTATAGTGAGTCCTACGGTGAGCAGAAGAAATACAACCTGTATCAGGTACTGCATTCCAATTGTTTTATTGATAAGATTACTGAATTAACCTTTCGCCAACTTTTTTAGCAGTTACTTCAGAAATCCTCCAACCTCCATTGTTTATTAGTTTAGCAGTTCCACTAAATTGCTGAATCAAGGTTCCGGCTTTAAACTTGTCTCTTGCTTCGAGCATATAAGCTAATGTGGCGGCAGAGTCATTTTTAGAAATAACATTTATTTCTGTAATTTGGCTGGATTCGGTAGTTCCATAACCTCTGACGAATTTGTCATAGCCTCCAACATAGTTTTGCATGCTGGGACTAAGAAGGTTAAACGCTGTCTGATATTGCTTATTGGTAATGGCGCTATGGAAATTGACCAAAGCATCTTCAGCTCTTGTTGCTACACTAGCAGCACTTTGAGAGGCAGTTGGGGAAATATTCTTGTTACTATTATCTGCTTTTTTATTATCTATACTGGCTACACCGGTCCTAAATTCACCGCCAGGGTCAGCCAAGACATTATTGACGTAATTAGGAATAGTAGTCTTAAGTAATTCGTTTCTTTCCTTATCTAATCTTACAAATCGACGAACCAAGTTAACCTGATCATCATAAATTAGTTGTAACAACATCACATTACGTGGAAATCCTGCTACGTCTAGCGTATAATTCCCTGCTTGAGCGGCATAAAACGTATATACGCCAGGACCATTCGCAAAAACACCATCCTTAGGTATATGAACAGCCGCCACGTATTTATCAGATGGTATCTCCATCGTGCCAATAAAGCCGTTTCCAATAGTCTGTGGTTCGACCGCGCCATATAGCGGATTGTAGTCATTGTTAAATACTCTGTGATTGATATACAACCTGTATCTCCGAATCGATCCCGCATTAGAATATGATAGCCCGTCTTTTTCCAGACTTAATCCTAGTTGTTTATATATGTTCCCATATTCGTTAACTTTTGATTCTCTCAAACTAATCAACTGATTCAGTTTACTTAAGTTGGCAAAATTCTTATCGTTTGGATCTATGTGCTTGAACAAATCGGTGAGGGTATCATAAAAATATTGAGTATATGATGGATTGTTTTTCCGAGATAGGTCTGACTTTGCTTGCTCAAAATAAGCAATAGTTACTTCTTTTGCAAATTTGCTTTTTTCATCATCCTTCTTTTTATTATAAACCTCACTGATTTTAACACCTGATTTGTCATCTAAACTACTTCTTACTAAGCTTTTAGCGTCATCACCGCAGCCAGATATAATGATAGAAAAAGTAATTAAAACTAAAAGCAATATTCTTCGCAACATTATCACTCACTCCTTAACCATAAAACTAACTGCCATCTTCTTTGTGAAAAAATACACACTTTCTAGCTTTTGTCCACAATCTACTCATTAATCCTTGTGTTTATTATATCACATGAGCCATATTCGCGAACTCTATTTTTTGAAACAAATATTATCTCTAAGCATAGTAAACACCATACTCAAAACTTGACAGTTTTGAGAGTACCATCCTTGCAACGGTGTTATGCAGGTTTGAGTATTCTCAAAACTCATAATCAAAACGAAGGAGAATATAAACATGATTTACGGATACGCAAGGGTCAGTGCCAAGACCCAGCTTAAAGGCAATTCACTGGAAGAACAGCGTACAGAGTTAAAACGCAACGGCTGTGAGATCATAATCGAAGAACAGTTCACCGGCAAGACCACCTCACGGCCAAAGTTTGAAGAACTGGTCACGAATCAGTTGCAGCATGGCGATACACTGATTGTTACCAAACTTGACCGGTTCGCCAGAAACGTCTCAGAGGGAATTTCCACCATACGATACCTGTTCGATAAGGGTGTGAAAGTCCATGTATTAAATGTAGGATTACTGGAGAATACAGCCATGGGCAACTTCTTTATCACCACCCTGCTGGCTGTAGCTGAGCTGGAGCGCAGTATGATTTTGGAGCGAACCGCAGCCGGCAAAGAAATAGCCCGTACACGGAACGGTTTTAAGGAAGGGCGACCCACCATACCTAAAGCCAAAATCGAACTTGCTATGAGTCTTTTGGATAGCCACTCCTATAAAGAAGTGTCAGAGATGACTGGTATCAGTGTGGCAACATTGGCCAGATACCATAAAAAATTACAGAAAACCCAGTAGAGATTACAGGTTCTGCCAAAGGTCAGGTTGGTCGGCCTGTTCGGACAACGAAATCCAGACCACTAAGGGTCTGGATTTTTTACCCACCTGATGTACTCATCAGGTCGCGTTATTATAATGCGGATTAGCAACATTTGTATCTTCTCAAGTGCGCCTTATCGTGCTTTAAGGAGAATTTGTCCGGCAAAAATGTTAGAGCTTCAGAACCATAACAGGTCTGAAGCTCTTTTTTAATGTGAATATATGTATTCTTCTACTGATTTGCGTAGAATCTTGTAAGAGTTGCCCAGCCGAAATGATCTGATCGTACCATCTCGAAGCAGTTTATAAGCAGTATTTTTTCCTATCGCCAACATGTCCATCATTTCGTGTATGGTCAAGACGTCTTCATTATACGTCCTGTGTTTGATATTAGACTCGTTTTCCAGAAATATGCTCATCCATCCCATCTCCTTTTTTCATCTCTTAACACGCTTGTTTGCGTCTGTTACGTTTATTCTTACTTATCTGTTCACAAACTTGTGGAAATTAACATGCTTAAAGTGTGCTAATAAACCGTATATAGCCTTTGGTTTAATACGGATTGTTTCAAAAATGTACAACAAATAAATAACATTAACGCATTAGGACGTGAAGATACGTGTTCTGGTGCGAAAACTAGAAAGGAGGTCTGATTATGGCTCAGAATCATAGATTTTATGCCATTATCGGCAACAATGGATATGGAATGTCCCCTGATTGGGAAGAGTTAATATCATACTCTAAATTCTTACAGAATGAATGGCACAAAGGTTTTCAGACCGAAGAAGATGCTTATAATTGGCTGGTTGACCAGTGTTCTATGAGAAGCCGGCTGAATGCTTTCGGTATGTGTGACCTGGCCACTTTACGCAGCCAGCGTCTTGTCACTATTGACAACAATGTGCCAAAGACGGCACGGGATACGTTCTACCGCAAGCCGGCGCCGGTTGCAGAGGTATCCAGCCTTGAAGAATTGGATGCGTCTATCAACGAACTGACCTGCAAAAAGTCAGATAAGAAAAAGGCCCGCAAAAAGGCTCTGATGCAACACTTTGAAAAATGGCTTGACGCCTATCTGGACGAGTGATAATTGTAATTTACGGATAGGCAAAGGTTCCTAAGACTGTAATGGTCTTAGGAACCTTTATTATTCCAATTTTATTTGGTTTTTACTTAAACAGGTGCAGTTGATATCTTTACAGATCCTTGTGTAACCCGCAATTTCTATCGTAAAAGGTATCCAAATTCTGCAAAACACAGATATTGCTGGTGATATATTTGACCGCATCATGCTTTGCCAGTTCTTTTAACACGTACGGATAGACCGACACAACATACTTCTGTAATCTCCTCCATACTTTACTGTCATCTTCTCCGGATTCAATCCTGCTGATCAGCGATGCAGCTTCAGCGTTATATGGAATTATGATTGGAACCTGGTCATCGTCAATAAACCTCGCATTATGACCAACTACCGCAAAGTTATAATTGCGGGTGCTTTCCATAATGCCTTTTTCATCATAATTTTCATCGCTTAGGTATGAATATACGCCATCAAAATATTTCTCAATAGCCTGTATCGAAAAAACATCACAACCATCAGCCAACAGCTTATCGGCTTCAATAGACCGGTAGTCGTTGTATTTTCCATTCTGCAACCGGAAGACAAACAGTTTTGCTTCCCGTTGTCCTCCATGACGGTTAACACGGCCAGCCGTCTGTACCATGCTGTCCAGACCGGTAAGTTCTCTGTAAGCAATATCGAAGCTCAGGTCGACGCCCGCTTCAATCAACGAAGTACTGACAACACATATCGGTGATGTGTTGTCAGGATTATTCCGGTTGTTGTTCAGGTCGGCCTTAATCTGATTGATCACCTTGGTCCTGTGCTCAGCGCACATGTTGAGTGATAAGTGATAACAACAAAAGCCCCTGTTATTAAGTGCATTGTATAAATCCTGTGCGGTCTGTTTACGGTTCACAACACATAGCGTGTTTTTCCCCGACTGCATATCCGCTACTATTCTTTCTGCCAGAGACGAAATATCCAGCGTATCACCGACCGCTTCAGCAGACACGCGCTTAAAACGTTCATACATACCTTTGGCATCAGAAAGAATCTCATGTCCTTCTTCGCCGATATGAAGTCCCGGCTGCGTTGCTGTGCAAAGAACTATCGTACAGTTGTACTTCGATGCCAACGTTCTTAATAGTTCTCTGCAGGGCTTCAGGAAGTTTATAGGCAGCATCTGCGCCTCATCCAGGATAATTACGCTGTTGGCAATGTTATGAAGTTTGCGCAGTCTTCTTGTTTTATTAGAAAGCAATGACTCAAAGAATTGGACATTAGTGGTCAAAACCACAGGAGCATTCCAATTGTCAACCGTCCATGAACGGTACTGCTTTTCATCTATACCTGTATTTTTATCATCGTATTCAGCCAGATGATGATGCTCGATCACGTTCTGTTCACCCAGCACGCTCTCATAAACATCAGCATTCTGCTCAATGATCGAAGTATATGGGATGCAATAAATAATACGCCGTGCATCCCCGCGTTTTACCCTCTCCAACGCAAACGCCATGGAAGCAAACGTCTTGCCACCACCTGTAGGCGCTGACAACGAATATATTTTATCAGTTCCATTCTTGCCTACAGTCCGGCAGTCGTTAAATATTTCGGTACGCCACTGGTTTATCGGTGTTGTTTCAGCATTGGCAAATATTGTATCGGTCTTTTCAAAAAAGCGATTATAGATAGCTGTCCATTCATCTGTAACAACCGTTTCAACTTTTTCTGCGCTGTCCTGCCAATCTGCATCTACAAGGCAGCTCAGATACATACGGGTTTCAAGAGATATTTCAAATGCACACAGCGGATTATTCCTGATACCACTGTGCAGCTTTGGAAAAAACGGTCTTACAGCCGGCGGTGGTTCCAGCATAGTAAGATGCTCGTCCTGGTGATAGCGCCCCTTGAGCGTTATCCCAATATCTGCGTCCGTTCCCAGATCAGGCAGACCTGAATGATGTCCAAATACACAAAACGAACCTATCAAATCCTGCGCATCATATAGTTTTCGTCCTCCGATGTTGCTGTGGCTTATACGTTTTCCACAGCCATCGTTTTGGATATACTCCTGAAACTCTTTGGACGCTTTCCCATAGTCATGCAGATAAGATATCTGTTCTGCATGGGCAGGTTCAAGGTTCGCTTCTTTCGCATATTGAGACATCTTGATGCTGACATTTTTAAGATGCTCGGAGAGAAGCTGGATTGAATTGTCTTGGTACTTATGCGCAATAATATCCATTTCGGTTCCTTTTGGTGAGTTTGATGCGCCCCGTGTGGGGCGCTGCTGTTTATTTTGATACGTTTTTCTTTTTTGTACCTTTTCAATATAGGCGCCCAATAATGGGCGCAATACCATGCAGTCCAGTCGGACAACTTTCATGCCGTCATTTCAATATTTGCGCCCCAATGGGGCGCTACGTAATATGGAACGTAGCGATGCTAACGTTCATGGCATTTCAATTTATACGCCCCGTGTGGGGCGCTACAATGCACGGCTACGGATATAATTTAATTCTTGTGCAATATTTCAATCTATGCGCCCATACGGGGCACTACCATTAATTTTGATTTCTTCGGCTAACCAATCACGATTTCAATATATGCACCCCGTTTGGGGCGCAAAGTCGTAATGGATTTGCATATATTATTGGAACACCATTTCAATCTATGCGCCCCGTGTGGGGCGCTACGGTAGTCGTATCCG
>JAEEGI010015445.1_pt1 | contig 15902 bp, 13 predicted proteins | sample 8958751 | NCBI WGS metagenome assembly JAEEGI01 (sample SAMN16246545, study PRJNA631951) | gut metagenome | biome: gut microbiome; feature: rumen; material: KS-attached | host: Bos | place: Iran: Karaj | collected 2018-10
AAAATCTATAGCTCAAGTTGTTCTTTTGTCTTCAATTACTGCAATTGCTGCAGAACCTATTGCAGTTACCACGAAATCTGGCGTAAGTACTACACTCTACGGTTTTGCATCTTTGAACGCTGCCTACGAAGATTCTAAAAGCAATAATGGCAACTTTGCAAACTTTGCCGCTCAATCTGATATTGCCAACAAAAACGATGGTGGCTGGCATTTTACGCCGAACCTCACTCGAATCGGTTTGAATCTTTCGAGCGGTAGCGATACTTCGTTCTTCAAGGCGAGCGGTAAAATCGAAGTCGATTTCTACGGCGGCGGTTCCGGTAATGCACCAGTCCCACGCCTCCGTCATGGTTACGGCGAAATTTCTTTTGGCAAGTCTGGTTTCTCCATTTTGGGCGGTCAGACATGGGATTTGATTTCTCCGTTGGTGACTCCGACGCTCAATGCTGGCGTTCTTAACAATTCTGGTGATCCGGGCCTTCGCAGAGCACAACTCCGACTGACCGAAAAAGTTCCTGTTGGTAATGGCTCTTTAGACTTTGCTGTTGCTCTTGTTCGCACTATCGGCGAAAATCAACCTTACAACACGTCTTCTGCCTCAGAGACCGGTGTCGATGCAAACATTCCCACATTTCAGGGACGCATCGGTATTGCCATTCCGCTTTGGGTTGAAAACAAAAATTTCGGTTTAGGTATTTCTGGTCATTATGGCCAAGAAGAAGTTGACTTGGATGCCACTGGTGATACTAAGGATATTCCCTCATGGTCTTTTAACGTTGATTTGACTCTCCCCATCACAAGCAACTTTACCTTCCTTGGTGAGTATTTTGTCGGTGCCAATCTCGATACATACGCAGCCGGTATTGGACGCGGACTGGTTTCGAATACTGAAGACCCCGAAAGCGTAAGAAGCATTGGTGCTTACGGTGGATGGATTGCCTTGCAAGCCAAATTTATCCAAAAGTTGGCCTTTAATGTGGGTGCCGGACTTGACAAGCTAAAACGTGAAGATATTAGAAAAGCCGGAGGCCGTGAACAAAACTTCTCGTTCTTTGCCAATACGACCTACAATTTGACAAGTGCATTCTCGCTCGGATTCGAATACCTTCACGTTCAAACGGATTACTTGATCGCCAATACGGTAAAAGAAGCGGACCTGAATCGTTATCACCTTTCTGCAACTTACGCCTTCTAACAATGGAGAATTCTACAATGACTCAGAATAAATTACACACTCGAATTGCAACGGCATTCCTGTTCGTTCTCGCCTGCGTGACTTCCACAATCGCCGCAGACAAACTTTCCATCGGCTACCTTTCTTCTACGGGCCAGGGGAAATTCTTCATCGCAAAAGATGCGGGCATTTTCAAGAAGAACGGCCTTGACGTAGAATTGGTGGAATTCTCGAATTCTGGCGATGGTATCGCTGCGGTTCGTGCAGGCAAGCTCGATGCAGGTGCTTTCGGTTCACTCGCTCCCCTCATCCATGTTTCGCAGGGTGCTGATATTCGCGTCATTGGCGGCCTCATGGGTGGCGACCAAGCTGTAATCACCCGCAAGGAAAACGCAGGTTCTGTAAAAAAACTGAGCGACCTCAAGGGAAAGAAAATTGCAACAATCCGCTTGGGAACTGCCGATGCTATCGTGCGCGGCGGCCTTAAGAAGGAAGGCATCGATTGGCGTAAGGACGTTTCCATTGTAGAACTCAAGAATCCGCCTGCTGTTATCGAAGCCGTAAAGAACGGAAGCGTATATGCAGGCGTTACATGGGGACCGCACGACCTCCGTGCCGAAGAAGCCGGCCTCTCTGTAGTGCTCCGCAGTAAGGACATTAATCCGGGTCATATTTGCTGCCGCCTCATTGCATCGCTCCGCAAACTTGAAGGCCGCGACGATGTTTACAAGCGCTTGGTCAAGTCGCTGATTGAAGCCGAAGAACTTGTTGCAAACGATCACAAAAAGAGCGTAGAAATTATTGCCAAGTGGATTAAGCTTGACACGGCTCTCGTCAACAAGGCGTTTTACAGCGGTTACGTGACTCAGGATACCGACCCGAACGTAAAAGGCGTTGAATTCTTTTGGGATTTCTTGAAGGATGCTGAATTCATCAAGTCCGACAAGAAGGTCTCTCAATATGTTCTCACGAACTACTATCGTGACGCCCTTGCCGAACTTCGCAAACAGCAGCCTAAATCTGAATTCTACGCGCAGGCCGAAAAGATTTTCCTATCTAGAAATTAAGGAACAAAAATGACTCAAATACAAAGTGGTTTCGAAGCGACAAATCTCGTTTTTTCCTATGATGGCAAACCCATCCTGAAAGACATCAACTTGAAAATCAAACCTGGCGAGTTTGTATGTCTATTAGGCGAAAGCGGAAGTGGCAAGACCACTTTGCTGAATCTTCTCGCAGGGCTTACTAAGCCAAATGAGGGACATGTCTATTGGAACGGGAAGGAAATTGAAAGGCCTTCCGCAGAAAGGAGCGTGGTCTTTCAGGACTACACTCTTTTTCCTTGGCTCACGCTTCTCCAGAATGTTTCGCTTGCAATAAAAAAGACGAAAAAGGTCAAGGGGAGTTTTGCAAAACATTTGGCAGAAGAATACCTGAATTTGGTTGGGCTTTCGGGAAGCCTTCATAAATATCCCTTTGAACTTTCGGGCGGTATGCGTCAGCGCGGAGCTATTGCAAGAGCGTTGAGCGTCGGCGCAGATGCCCTTCTTTTGGATGAACCTTTTGGAGCACTTGATCCTGTAAATCGTGCAAGCCTTCAAGATTTAATTCTTGAACTTTGCCGAGGCTCTAAAGACCGCGCGATTACAACTTTGTTTGTGACGCACGACATTCGCGAGGCCGTTTATCTCGGAAGCCGAATTATTGTGTTGGGCTCTACACCCGGTCGCATCATCGCCGATATCCCGCTAGATTTCCCCGTGAAAAAGAGCCGTAGCGAATGGTTCCGCAACGAAAAAGTTCAACAAACGATTACCGCCATCGAAGAGGCTTATCACAAAGATATTCTTGAAAAACTTGGTCATGTTGTGCAGGGAGGTGCAAGTATATGAGATTTTTTATAAAGTATCTGTCTAAATTTTCGGGTGTTCTTTTCCTTCTGTTTTTGCTGGGAATCTGGACGTTCATCAGTAGCGGCCCGGAATGGAGCAGTCAATACTTGTTCCCATCACCTAAAGCGATTTTGACGGCGCTTTTCAATTCTCGCGAGGAGCTTTTGCGCAGTGCGTGGTCGTCGCTTTTGAAACTTGTCCCTGCTTATTTCGCGGCTGCCGTCGTCGGAATCTCTCTCGGAATTGTTTCGGGGTCTGTCCCTTGGGTGGGTACTATGCTAAAGCCCATTTCACGATTCGCGGCTCCGATTCCGCCTAACGTTTACATCCCTTACGCCATTGCGATTTTGCCGACATTTTACTTGTCCTCTACTTTCATTATTTTCATTGCGGCCTTTTGGCCTATCTACTTGAATACCGCCGCAGGAGCCGCAGACATTCCTGAAAAGTACAGGCGAAATGCCGCCATTATTGGAATTGGCAAGTTTGAATACTTGTGGCGAATTGCATTTGTTGCAAGCCTTCCGTCCATATTTTCCGGGCTTTCCGTAGGCATGGGGCTTTCGTTCATCATGCTCACCGTTGCTGAACTCTTCGGCGAAAATACAGGCCTTGGGCACTTTGTGCAATTCTACGCTGACTATTCCGATTACCCCAACATGGTTGCTGGAATTTTGTGGACTGGCATTGTTGTCCTTGCGATCATGGAATTTTTTGAATTTGTAAAACGCAAGGTGCTATTCTGGACGAAGGCGAATTAAGTCGACGAGTGTTATATTAACGTGCTTTTGAAAAACCCGGATGCAGAATTTTGCAGCCGGGTATTTTGTATGGATTTTTTACAAACCGCAATACATCAGATGAACGCCCTCGAATGCGGACAATCCAGTTGATGCACTGAAAAAGGCTTTGTCGATATCTTTAGGAGAAAGGTCGTGACAATATTGGATGCCCGATTTTTTCGCCAAATCAACAACTTGAGCAGGGTCATATCCTTCGACCATACACTCGCCGCACGATGCCGCTATTTGTTTTAAGCGGCTGATTTTGGTTGTGTTATCCGCACTGTCTCGCTCTTTTTCGTAGTAATCGAATACGACTGCACTATTGGGGGCTGCAATCTTAGAAATTTCCGCAATAGTCTTGAAAAAGATTTCAATAGGAATGTAGTAGGACACGCCGAGAATCGAAAAGACGGAGCGTTTTTTCGGATTAAAACCGGCATTTACCAATCTGCTAATGATGCTATCCTTGTTGAAATCGATTTCTACAAAGTGAACTTTGGGACGCCTCTTTGTGAAAAGTTGTCGCGTCCGCTCGATTTTGAAAACTTGTGTTTCGTACAGATCCAGTTCAAAGACATCGACGTTTTGACTTTTGTTCCTAAGCGCAAAGGAATCTAGGCCCGCACCCAAGAGAACGTATTGCACATCTCCTGTTTTCTGCTTGGCATCGACAATATCTTCAGCAAATCGATTTCGTGGAAGAATGATGGGGAGAAGGTATTGGTCAATAAAATCCTTAGCTGGGTAATCTTTGGGCTTCGGCTTTTTTGCAGGGAGGAACCGCCTTGCGAGATTGCGTGCATGGCGGTATTCCTTCAGGCTCACAAAATTCTGCGCAAATTCGTCTTCAAAAATTTTTTCATTTTTATCATGGATATGTACGGCACGAGCAAGAGCGCATAAAAGCGCAGTTTTGCTAATCATAAACTTGTGCACTCTAATTAAAGATGAATTTTTATGTTATTTGTATAACCCTTTGCTAAAGTAACGATCGCCACGGTCTGGGGCTACAAAGACAATGTTCCCGCGAGCGCCCGATGCAATCAGTTTCTTGGCTGCTGCGAAAGCGCCGCCCGAAGAAGATCCCGCAAAAATTCCCTCTTTTTGCGCGAGTTCACGGGAACCACCGAAAGCGTCGTCATCGTTAATTTTGATGACGCGGTCCACAAGCGACATGTCCATAGTGTCTGCAATAAAATCGTTTCCGATTCCTTCGATGTTGTAGTCTCCATGTTCGCCACCGCCCATTGTAGAGCCTACAGGGTCAGCGAGCACGCCTTGGATTTTGGGGTTGCGTTCCTTGAGTGCCTTGAGAATGCCGCTAAATGTACCGCCGCTTCCTGCGCCTGCAACAACATAATCGACGTTGCCTTCGAGATCATCGTAAATTTCAGGTCCTGTTGTTTCATAATGGGCCCGCGGATTTGCCATGTTGTGGAATTGTCTGAGAGAAATGGAATCCGGAATTTGCTTGAGTAGTTCTTCTGCTTTCTTTTCGGCGCCGAGCATGCCTTCTTCACGCGGGGTGCTGATAAGTTCTGCGCCAAGCGCACGCAAAAGCGTCTGCTTTTCTTGTGAAAATTTTGTCGGTACTACAAAAATCACTCGCACACCGCGGTTCAATGCAGCAAATGCAATTCCAAGCCCGGTATTGCCTGCGGTCGCTTCGATAATCGTTCCACCTGGTTTGAGTGTTCCTTTTTCAAAGGCTTCTTCGACCATATAAAGCCCGGCGCGGTCTTTTACGCTGCCCGAAGGGTTCCACAATTCAAGTTTTACGAATAAGTTTACACCTTCAGGAACTCCAACATGCGTGAGCTTTACGAGCGGTGTTTTTCCAATCAGGGATTTCATGGATTCGTAGTAATGCATATAAATTTCTCCATTTAGATTGCTTCTGCCACGTGTTGCTTATGGCTTGTTTGTCTATGGTTCTTTACAATGACATGTATCGCAAAGTTGAAACATACGTCATTGCACAAAGTGCATGACTGCGTCGGCTCAACCATGCCAAAGAACAAGTTCTTTGTCGCGGTATTCGCCTAGCACGTCATTGCGAGCGTAGCGAAGCAATCTATTATTGTTATGCTTGTGCCGCGTTGATGGCTTGGTTTACATCCGATATAATGTCATCGACTTTTTCGATGCCCACGGACAAGCGAATGAGCCCGTCGGTAATGCCGACTTTTTCGCGAATTTCCTTTGGGATAGATGCATGCGTCATTGTGGCTGGATGGCATACGAGGCTTTCGACGCCGCCCAAGCTTTCAGCAAGAGAAACGAGTTTTAGAGCTTTGAAGAATTTTTTGATATCGTAATTTTCACGAAGTTCAAACGAAATCATAGCGCCACCGTTTTTGGCCTGTTTCTTGTTGATTTCGTAGCCTTGTGCTGTCGGGAGTCCCGGATAATAAACGTGCTTTACTGCTTCGTGCTTTTCGAGATAACGGGCGATGGTTTCGGCATTTTCTGTGTGACGATCCAAGCGGACGCCAAGCGTCTTGATGCCGCGAATCAAGAGGAAAGAATCAAAAGGTCCGAGAACGGCCCCGGTTGCGTTCTGCGTAAATGCGAGTCTTTCGGCGAGTTCCTTGGAATTGACAACAGCAAGGCCTGCCACCAAGTCACTGTGACCACCTAAATACTTTGTCGCAGAATGCACGACGATGTCGGCGCCCAATTCAATCGGACGCTGCAAATAAGGCGTCATAAATGTGTTGTCGACAATGGTCAAAATGTTGTGCTTCTTGGCAATTGCGGCAACGCCTGCCAAGTCCGTCACCGTCAAGAGCGGATTTGCAGGGCTTTCGACAAAGAACGCTTTTACATCGGGCGTAATTTTGGATTCAAGCGCTTTCAAATCGGTCGTGTCTTCGATGGAATAAGTAATTCCGAGATTCTTAAAAACTTTGTCCAAAACGCGGAATGTGCCGCCATAGACATTGCTCGAAATGACGATGCGGTCTCCTTGTTTAAAAAGCGAAAGGACGGTTGTTGTTGCAGCCATGCCGCTTGCAAATGCAAAGCCTGCAACGCCTCCTTCAAGTTCTGCAATCAGCGCTTCTAACGCCGCGCGCGTCGGGTTCCCTGTGCGGGAATATTCCCACCCTGAATTTTCGCCAAGGCCTGCCTGCTTGTAGGTAGAAGTCTGGTAGATAGGGACGTTTACAGCTCCTGTAGTTTTGTCGCCATCAATGCCGCCGTGAATGAGTTTTGTTTCGATATTGTTGAAGTTTGACATAAGATAATAATCTCCTATGACGCTATTAAATGCTAGCGCCTTTGTGGTTTAAATTTTTTTTGAATAAAAAAATCCCGCTACGGAACATCAAACCGAGCGGGAATCTGTTTAAAAGAATAGCCTAAAAAACTAGATGCCCGTCCGACATCGACAACAACAAGCAAAATTCAAGCTATTGAACAGAAAATTCATTTTATATCCTATTTCTTTTGTAGGTTTAATTTAGATAAAGCCTTTCGTTTTGGCAAGAGATTTCTTTATACTATTTTTTTGGAACTGGCAATAACGATTTTCTATAGCCGTCTTGTTGCTGTGTTTTTTTCGAATTTAAAACTCAGCTGAAATTAGTTGCTTAAACAAAAATCTCCTGCGGAAAAATTCCCGCAGGAGAATCCATGTCAAAAAAAATGTTTATTTACCTTGCGCCTTCCGGCTTCAAGAACTTGTCTGTATTTTGTTCGTACCACCACTTGGTATAGGGCAACTTGATTCGAGCGGCAAGACTCTTTTCAAAGCTACGGTTCTTGATGGTATCGAGGATGCTCTTTGCAAAGTTGAGTGTTCCTTCATAACCGAAAATCATGTATTCGTCGGCGACGAAGAGCGCGGCGTAACCCTGCTTGATGGCCCATACAGTTGAACCTGGATGACGGCTAAAGTAAATGTCCGGCTTGTGATAGTTCAACACGCTCATCACTTCGTAGTTTTGTTGGTCAGCCACAGTGAGCTTGAGACCCTTTGGCGATGTCTTCAGCAAATGTTCGAGTGCTGGCGGAATTTGTCCGTTATCGTACTTGTAGTCATAATGCCAGGCGAGTCCATGAACCACTTCCATTCCGAGTTCCTGCAACACGCGCGAAACTTCGTAGGTGTAGCCCGGGCCCATACCAATCACGGCGCGGAGACCCTTGAGTTCCCTCTTGACTTCTTCGATTTGCGGCAGATAAATGGCGCGTTGGCGCTCGATGTAGCGTTCCACTTCGGCTTCCTTGCCAATCGTTTTGCCGATAGCACGGAACCAAGTTTCAAAACCGGTAATGCCGTTCGGGTTAATCGTACGCACATACGGTACGCCGTAAGTTTCTTCGAGGGCGTTGCCGAGGTAGGTGCCGAGCGTACCGCAAATGCAAACCATCGCCTGGGCTTCGCTCAAGTGCGAAAGTTCTTCGACCGTGGAGTTGCAATAAACGAATTGTGGTTCCGCACCGATTTCCTTGAAAAGTTCCGTAATTTGCGGACGTGCGCTTTCAAAGAAGTTCTTGAAGATAATCTTGTTGTTCTTCTTCTCAGGCGGTTTCACGATGCCCTGTAAAACGGCGTGGTCTGCAATATCGAAACCGCTAGCCCAAATGCGGCTCTTGAAACCTTCGCAATGGATTGGAATAATTGGAATATCGTATTCGTCGGCGAGTTCGTCGGCGAGACCGTCAACGTCTTCGCCAATCACGCCCGACACGCAAGAAGACGAAAGGAAAATCGCTTCCGGGTGGAACTTTTCGTACGTGTACTGCGTTGCCTTGCGGAGTGCTTCGATAGCGCCAAAGACCGTATCGTTTTCGTTCAAGTCCGTGCAGACGTAAACGGAATTTGTCTTTTCATTAATGCGTTCGGCGAGTTGGCGGAATTTGACATCTTCGCCTTGTGCAAGCGCAACGCAACCGGCTGGAGCGTGGTAGACGACAGCCACATTGCGGATACTGATGAGCTGGTCCAAAGCGCAACCCGAAAGGCAAGAACTTGATTGGCTAAAGCAGCGTTCACGATTCTTGACAGAACCGCATTGAGAACGGTGTACTAGTGTATCCAAGTCACCCGAAAATCCAGTGATGGATCCAAGACGGTTTTCGCGAACACCGACGTTTGCATTTTTAAAATTAAATGGCATTAGATCCTCCTTAAATTTTCAGCATGGAAAGTGCTGCAGAGTAGATGTCTTCCAACAAGTAAAGGCCGCCGGAGTAGCCCGCCACATGCGAGTTAATGACGATCTTTTCGATCATCGGATAGCTGATGTTCACGAAGTGGCCCTTGAGTTCGTGGGCAAGTTTCTTTTCCCAGTTCGAACCGATGATGAGCGGGGAGCCGCCAAAGTCCATTTTACGGATTTGATTCTGGAGGTCGAATCCGTCCGTGGTGAACTCGACTTTTGTCTTGATGTCGTAATTCAGCGTGTTTGTTTCCTTGGTGACGGCATCGCGGAAAGCCTCCGGCGTATCGTCCGTAACGAACAGCTTTTGCGGGAAAAGCCCCATGTCGTTCACGAGGAATTTGGTCACTGCAATTACGTACTGGGCTTCGCTCACGACGGTAAAGCGTTTGCTCACGATACGGCTTTCGAGAATCGTATCGGCGTAACGTTCCAGGTAGTAGAAGAACAGCGCTTCGTTCTGCTGGATAACGGATTCCGTGAGTTTTTTGTCTGCGCCCGTAAATTCTGCAACCGTGCGGAGGAACTTTGTCGTTTCGGCAGCACCAATTGGCAAAGTGGGGTAGTGTAACAGTGGGATGTTGAATTCCTTTTCGAGATACTGAGCGCTTTCGAGGCCTGCCCACGGCGAAACTAGAATCGTGTATTCTGCCGTCGGAATCTTTTGCAAGTTTTCAAGCCCGCGACCAAAACCGAAAATCGTATTCGTCTTGAGACCGATGGACTGCAAAAGACGTTCGAGTTCACGCAAGTTACCGAGCCAATACGGGTCCTGCTGCGGCACGCCAGCGAACAAGTTGACGAGTCCCTTTTCCTTCGGGGCTTCGCCCTTGAACTTTCTTACATACTGTTCAAAGATGCTCTTCAAAATCCAATCGTGACCGATATAGTTGTTACCCTTGAAGCCCGGCGTTTTTGCCCAAATGACCGGTTTTTCTTCGTCCTGGAATTCTTCTGCAACTTCTTGGATATCATCACCGATGATTTCGCCCGTGCAACCGGAAAGCACTACGAACAAGTCGGCATCAATGATTTTGAGAGCGTTGCTGATGGTTGAACGTAACTTATCTGCACCGCCAAACACGACTTCTTTTTCGCTGATACTTGTGCAAGGATAAATGTTGGGGCTGAATCTGCCGCTCGTGCCGTTGTTATCGTTCAGCTTAGAAGCGCAACCCGGACCGGAATGCAAAACGGGAATTGCTCCGGGAATGGATTGCACGGTCTGCATTGCTGCCAAAGCGCACTTGTAGCGTGCCTGATCTAATATTTTAGCCATGAGAGAAAGTCTCCTTTACACGGATGCGATCCATGTAGATTTGTGAACCAACATCATAGACGCCGGGAACGCCAACGGCATCTGCTCTGCAGTGAGCGCAGTGCTTGAAGACATTGATAAATACGCCTGCCTGTTCTTGGGCAATAGCGAGGCCCTTCGGGGTCGGTGCAGGAATATCCTTGAATCCGTTTTGCGGAATCAGCGGAATGATGTTATATATAATTGCACCTGCTTCGCGGACGGTGGCGGCGACATCTTCAATGTGCTTGTCGTTGATGCCCGGGCAAAGAACCGTATTCACTTTGATGAGTGTTCCACTCTTTGCAACCTTGCGAATGCCTTCCAGCTGATTGTGAATCAAGATTTCAGCCGCTTCGACGCCTGTATAGGTCTTGCCGTGGTAAAAAATTCTTGCGTTAATCATCGCTTCGATTTCCGGATCGACAGCGTTTACTGTAACCGTAAGCGTGTCGATGCCCACATCGATGACTTCGTCAGCCTTGTCGTTCAGCAAAAGTCCGTTAGTACTCATGCAACGGATAAGGTTTGGAAATTCCTTTTTGACGAGGCGGAATGTATCCAGCGCAAATGGTGTTGCTAGTGTGTCGCCAGGGCCTGCAATACCCACCGTAGTAAGATCCGGTACGAATTCAAGAGCCTTGCGAATATAGCCACATGCTTCTTCTGGTTTGATGACTTTACTTGTATTTCCCGGGACTTGCGCGTCTTCGTTGATGCGACGGTCGCAAAAACGGCACTCGATGTTGCAACCCGGAGCGACGGGCAAATGAATACGCCCTTTACGATTCTTGCATGCACCGAAACAGGGGTGCTCTCTAAAAACTGTCTCTTGATTTGTTGCCATAAAACCTCACAAGGCAAAAGAATCGATAGACCGCGAAGGTGAAATTCCTACGAGGCTAAACTTCCGGCGTGCCGGATTAGTTTATGTGAATTAAAAAGAACGGTTACCTAGCGTTCTGTAGTCTGTTAAATTTTTACTTCTGTTCCGAAGTCCCGCATAATTTAAAAAGCGTAATAGGCAAATGCAATATAAAACCCTGTGCAAAAAACAAAAAAAATGAGTTTTGTGGACTAGTGATAGACACGGGGTAAATGGTGCTATAAAACAAAACTATAGCAATGACGTAAATCATAATTTTTTGAACAAAACGGGTTGAAAAAATATTGAAAAGGGTTGACTTTAATTCTACAATTGACCCTACCTAGCGTTTCAGTAGGTAATGAAATACCTAAGGAGACAAAAATGTCAAAGAAATTACGTCAAATTGCTATTTACGGTAAAGGCGGCATCGGTAAATCTACTACGACCCAGAATTTGACCGCAGGCCTTGTAGAACAAGGTAAGCATGTGCTCGTTGTCGGTTGCGACCCCAAGGCGGACTCTACTCGACTCTTGCTCGGCGGCCTCCACCAGAAAACCGTACTCGATACCATTCGCGACAACAAGACCGAGATTCAACTTTCTGACCTCGAAAAAGTCGGCTTCAAGGGCGTTCGCTGCGTGGAATCCGGTGGCCCGGAACCGGGCGTGGGTTGCGCTGGCCGCGGCATTATCACTTCTATCAGCATGCTCGAACAGCTGGGCGCATACACCGAAGATCTCGATTACGTGTTCTACGACGTGCTCGGTGACGTTGTGTGCGGTGGCTTCGCCATGCCGATTCGTGAAGGCAAAGCCAAGGAAATTTACATCGTCGCTTCTGGCGAAATGATGGCCCTCTACGCTGCAAATAACATTTGTAAGGGTATCGCAAAATATGCCGAACGCGGCGAAGTGCGCCTCGGCGGTATCATCTGCAACAGCCGTAACGTCGATAACGAACTTGACTTGCTCCGCGCATTCACCAAGGAACTCAACACGCAGCTCATTCAGTACGTGCCGCGCAACAACATCGTGCAGCAAGCCGAAATCCGCAAGAAGACCGTGATTGACTTCGAACCGAATTGCAGCCAAGCTAACGTCTATCGCGAACTTGCCAAGAACATCGACGAAAACGAACTCTTTACCATCCCGACGCCGATGACGCAGGACCGATTGGAACAAATTCTCATCGACTACGGCATGATGGAAAAAGACTATTCTATTTAAAACTTTTTAATTGCCAACTATCTCAAAGTGAAAAATCTTACCCAACCGGGTAGGATTTTTTTTGCAAATTTTTTTACAAAAAATAGTAGGCCAAATCTCCGAAAAAAGCGTGTTAAGAATATAGAAGTCTCAAAAACTTCAAAAAAAGGTAACACTATATTGACGGATATAAAATTATATCCTATCTTCAAAGGAGATATAAATGCCGACATTGCTTAAATAATATGCATAAAAGAGACATCGAAAGCGCTGAACTCGTGAGGGGCGGAATTTTGCTAACGGCAAAGGATGGGCGTACAGCCCTTTTGAGATTCCGTGACTCGGAACGACTTCGTTCTGCTAGTGCGGAACAGCGGGCCGCTTTCAGATTGTCTTTTGGTGGCTTGCGCTGGGATGAAATAGACGAAGATTTATCTTACGATAGCATTTTTGAACCGCAAGCATATCCGTTGCGTGGCTCGGCGAAATTTAAATCGCTTAATATGTCCGAAGTGGCAAGACGGCTAGGAATACAGCAGTCATTGATGGCTGCATATATGAACGGTTCCAAAAAGCCGTCTGCTGAACGTGAAAAACTTATTCGTGAAGAAATCCGTAAAATCGGGCGAGAACTTTTGGAAATTTGATCCGCCCTTTTACTTCCCGATGATTGCACTCGCGACCACGCCTTTATCCGCGTACAGCACGAGCACTTGACCCGGTGCCGATGCAAATTGCGGTTCGTCAAACTGCACGCGAATCCTGCCGGCGGCGGTGTCGAGTTCCGTAATCCTAGCCGTTGCGCCTTTATGCCCGAGGCGAATATGTGCCGTGAGCGATTGCTTCAAAAGTGGGGATGTCTCCGAAACCATCAGGTTTAAGTCAACGGCAGAAACTTCGGTACAGCTCAATGCGCTTCGCGGACCTAAAATCACCTGGTTGTGGTGCGCGTCAATTGCCACAACGTAAAGCGGTTCCGCTTGCCCGCCGATGTTGAGCCCCTTGCGTTGGCCAATCGTGTAATGCACAATACCCTTGTGCTTCCCGAGAATCTTGCCGTTCACATCGATAAAATCTCCGGGAACGTTGTCGCTCTCGTCAAACAGCACGGAGTAATCGCCGCATTCGATAAAGTCCTGGCTTTCGCGTTTCGTGGCGAAATCGTCCCAACCAATTTCCTTGGCGAGCGCTTTTACGTCGGATTTCTGCATTTCACCCAGCGGGAAAATCACAGTCGAAAGTTGTTCTGCCGAGAGTCGCGAAAGAAAATACGTCTGGTCTTTGTGTTCATCCAACGCTTCGTACAAAAACGGAACATCGGGATTCTTGAAATCGAGCCTCGCATAATGCCCGGTTGCAAAGTAATCGAAATCAATCCCGAGCTTGCGAGCAGCATGCTGCAGTGCACCAAACTTGATACTCTGATTGCAACGGACGCACGGATTCGGCGTTCGCCCAGCACGATATTCCGATCGGAAATAATCGAGAACTTCTCGCTTGTATTCTTCGGCAACCGGAACAACATAATGCGGAATCCCGAGACGTTCGGCAACTTGCCTTGCTTCTTCGATATTCTTGTCTTCGCTCGGCCCGTAGCAACCTTCGCGACCTTCGACGGCGGGCATGTTGACGGAACCGTCCCAAGTCGCCATCGTCATGCCGACAACTTCGTAACCTTGCTTTTTCAGTAAATACGCCGAAAGGGCGGAATCTACACCGCCCGACAATCCAACAGCGACACGTTTGTTAGTCATTAGTTCTTAGTTGTTGGTTGTTGAAGTTTAACATCATGGCGGAAATGACCCGCCATCTACCTACCATGACGCGCAAAACGCTAGATAGGCGAATGGAACCTTCTAGCGTTTGCATTCAATAAGCTTTTGTTGATCGAATGGTTTCTACCGCGTAGCGAATGGAACCACGAAGCACATACCAAACTTTTTTAGACGGTTACTAGCCACTTCCTACCGTCAACTTCCTACTGCCTACTAAATTTAGTCAGCGAAGAGCGGAGTGGAGAGGTAACGGTCGCCGCTATCCGGGAGGAGTGCGACAATCGTCTTGCCCTTGTTTTCCGGACGCTTGGCAATTTCGACTGCTGCATGCAAAGCAGCGCCAGAAGAGATACCCACGAGGATGCCTTCAGCCTTGGCAATTGCCTTCCCTGCGGCAAATGCGTCTTCGTTCTTGACCGGGAACACTTCGTCATAGACGGAGGTGTTCAAAGTATCCGGAACAAAGCCTGCGCCAATACCCTGGATCTTGTGCGGACCAGCCGTGCCCTTGGAAAGCACCGGAGAAGATTCCGGTTCAACTGCGACAACCTTCACATTCGGATTTTGGGACTTGAGGTATTCACCGACACCCGTGACCGTTCCACCAGTACCTACGCCTGCGACGAAAATGTCAACCTTGCCATCCGTGTCTTCCCAAATTTCCGGACCCGTCGTTGCCTTGTGGGCGGCCGGGTTTGCCGGGTTCACGAACTGACCCGGGATAAAGCTGTTCGGAATTTCATTGGAAAGTTCCGTTGCACGAGCGATAGCGCCCTTCATGCCCTTAGCGCCTTCAGTGAGAACAATTTCTGCACCGTAAGCCTTGATGAGCTGGCGACGTTCGATACTCATGGTTTCCGGCATCACGATGATGATGCGATAGCCGCGAGCAGCTGCGACTGAAGCAAGACCGATACCCGTGTTACCAGAGGTCGGTTCGATAATCACGGAACCCGGCTTAAGCTTGCCTGAAGCTTCGGCATCGTCGATCATTGCCTTAGCAATACGATCCTTGACAGATCCTGCCGGGTTGAAATACTCAAGCTTTGCCACGATCCTGGCCTGGAGATCATTCTCCTTTTCGATGTGGGAAAGTTCAAGAAGCGGGGTGTGACCGATAAGCTGGTCAGCAGAGGCGTAAATTTTTGACATGGTAGAATCCTTTTATTGAAATGGGTTGTGGGGTATGGGCTTGGGGCTTACGCCCCTTTGGGGTGTGTGCTATAGCTCATAGCTCAAAGCGAAGCGACCTCAAAAGCATGCAAAACGAGCGTCGCAAAAATATGCTTGCATATTTTTATGACCGAGTGCAGCTGCGGACGCTGAATGCGTCAAAGTGCGAAGCACGACCTCATACCTGCGTTACTTTATTAAATCTGATCTAATGCCTGTGCGAGGTCGTTGATGATGTCTTCGTAGTGTTCCGTACCGATGGAGAGACGGATCGTTGCCGGAGAGATGCCTGCTGCGGCGAGTTCTTCCGGAGTGAGTTCCGAGTGGGTCGTGGTGTACGGGTGAACAACGAGGCTCTTCACGTCGGCGACGTTTGCGAGCAAGCTGAAAATCTTGAGGCTGTCGATGAACTTGAAGGCTTCTGCCTGGCCACCCTTCACATCGAACGTGAAGATGGAACCGCCACCGTTCGGGAAGTACTTGGTGTAAAGTTCATGCTGCGGATGATCCTTGAAGCTCGGGTGGTTGACCTTTGCAACCTTCGGGTGCTTGGCGAGGAATTCG
>JAEEGI010015446.1_pt1 | contig 15902 bp, 10 predicted proteins | sample 8958751 | NCBI WGS metagenome assembly JAEEGI01 (sample SAMN16246545, study PRJNA631951) | gut metagenome | biome: gut microbiome; feature: rumen; material: KS-attached | host: Bos | place: Iran: Karaj | collected 2018-10
GGCATTGTCTGCAGCGTCTGCGGCGATGTGATCCAGGCGCAGACCGTGATCGGCAAAACCGCCCACAAGTGGAACGGCGGCGCCGTGACCACACAGCCGACCTGTACGGCGGCGGGCGTCAAGACCTACACCTGCACCGTCTGCGGCGACACGAAGACCGAAGCGGTCGCAGCCCTCGGCCACGCCTGGGGCGGCTGGGTCGTCACCAGACAGCCGACCTGTACGCAGGAGGGGCAGCAGACCCGCACCTGTACCCGCGACGGCAGCCACAAGGAGACCAAGCCAATCGCGAAGAAGAGCCACACCGATAACGGCAGCGGCTACTGCAAAGACTGCGGCGCCGATCTTCAGGCTTCGCAGCGCTGCAAGTACTGCGGACAGATCCACACCGGTCCGTTCGCGTGGCTGATCAAATTCTTCCACAGCATCTTGGCAATCTTTAAGCGATAACCGACAATAGCGGCGGGGCTGTCTCTTTCAGGGGCAGCCCCGGTTTTCTTTTTTGAAAGCGCGTGCAGAGCATGCGCTTTTTTGATGCTTTTTTCCAAAATTCCGCAGTTCACTCCCTGCAATTGGCTTTCTACTCCCTGCGCTCTTGCGTTCCTGCCATACCGGTGCTATAGTGAAAGCGGTGACAAGCCAAAACGATTATTTCAATAAGGAGAGATACCTATGAAAAAAACCAAACGTCTGCTATCCATCTTTTTGGCGGCGCTGCTGCTGTTTTCCTGCGCTGCGTCCGGCGTGACCTCGCTGACGGCTATGGCAGCCAACGATGAACTGGCGGGAGAAGATTACAACCTGAAGCTCATGATCCCCGACATGCTGTCGTTCCAAAGCAGTGAACAGCTGCAGTGGAGCTATGCGCCCAACCTGACCGCCTATCCGAATCTTACAAACGTATACCTTGCCCGCAACGAAAGAGAGGCCTGCCAGGTCTATTTCTATGAAAAAGGCGACGGCCGCGACCTGCGGCTGGAGGTCACGCCCTATGTCAACGACAAAGGCGAGATCCTGCCGCACGAGATCTTCAACGAACACTTCTTTACCATCACCAATGTCTGGGACAAACCGGCGGCCGAAGCGCTGGTGCCCTATGGCGGCGAAACCGTCCATGTGGATCCGGAAACATGCGCCACCTTCTATGTGGAGCTGCGCGCCGCCAAGGATCAGGCCCCCGGCGTCTACAACGCGACCTACACGCTTTATGACGGCGACGACGTGATCCGCGCCGTGGACGTGACCGCAACGGTCTGGAACTTCGCCATTCCCGAAGCGCACTACAGCACGATGGTCGGCGGTCTGTATAATTCCAACTCCGGCTACGGAACAACAAAGGGCTTTTTGGAAATGAGCGGCATCAGAATGATCGGCAACGAGATTGCGGAAGAAGACAAAGCAGAAGCCGAACGCATTCTGGAGGGCTGGCAGGAATTTTTGCTGGACCACGGCGTCACCCCCTATGAGCTGCCGCGCTTTTTGATCGACAACGATGCAACGGCGGCAAAGCTGACTGCCGCCGACCCGCGCCGCAAGGCTGTGGCGGTTCCGCTGTTCAGATCCGGCACAGACGTCTCCGCCAAAGGAAAAGCCGTCATCGCGCAGTATCAGGCGCTGAAAGGCGACAGCGATTATCTTGCAGACAAGCTGTATTTCTATCCGGACGACGAACCCGGCTGGACCTCCGACAATGACGCGGCGGCCATCACGGCGCTTGTGGGCAACATCAAAGCGCTTTGGCCGAACGCCCATATGGTGATTCCGATCAACACCTACAGCGCCTATGCGTATCAGGGCCCGAAGATCCGGGAGCTGACCGATATTTTTTGCCCGAATCAGGTCATGCTGAACGGCCACCAGGATGTGTTTGACGATTTCACCGACGGCTCATGGCACCGCACCTGGCGCTACCTTTGCAACGACCACACCGGCTGCATCGCCTCGCTGCGCTGGGGCAAGACCCCGATGGGCGTCTGCCTGCGCGCCCCGTTCTGGCAGGCGGAGGCGCTCGGCTCCAACGGCCTTTTGAACTGGAACATCGGCTATGTGCCCTATCAGCAAAACGGGAAGCCCTATGACATCTGGGGCACACAGTCGATCTATCCGAAAATGAACGGCGCCGGCATCAACGGCGAAGCGATCATCGTGTTTGAAAGCAAATCGCTGGGCCTTGACCCGGCCACGCCGATCGCCTCGCTGCGCTTGAAGCACATCAACGACGCGCAGGACGACTACGACTATCTGGAACTGGCCAAGGAAGCCTTCGGCACCGGCTCGGATTCCCCCTATACCCGGGCGCTGAACAAGGTGTTCCAGTATTACACCTCCAAGGGCAACAAATACATCTTCTCGTGCGAAACCAGCGCCTGGCCGGACGGCGGCAACTATGAATGGGTCGCCCATTACGGCATGGACTTCGTCAACGCACGCCTGATCCTCGGCAACGCGCTGAGCGAAGCGTGGACGGAAGACGAGCAGATGCATCAGTACGGCGACTGGGAGACCGTGGTGGAGCCCGACGCGACCCACAACGGCCTGCAGATCCGCACCTGCGCGACCTGCGGCGCGGAAGAAAGCCGCAAGCTCGACCCCTCGACTGCCTGCACCCACAGCTTCGACGCCTACACCCCGGTCGACGCCGACAATCACAGCGGCGTCTGCACCCTCTGCGGCGAAACCGTGTCTCTGCCGCACACGCCCGGCGAACCCACGCAGGAGCATGTCGTGAATGCGACCTGCACCGCCCCGGGCAGCTATGACGAGGTGATCCGCTGCGCCGACTGCGGCTATGAGCTCAGCAGTACGCCGAAGACCAACGCGCTTTTGCCGCACACCTACGGCACCTGGGTCGCCGAACAGGCAGCGACCTGCAGCGCGACGGGCGTCAAGGGTCACTATCAGTGCAGCGTCTGTCAGAAATATTTCGACGCGAACAAGAACGAGATCACGGATCTGACGATCCAGAAGAACGCGGATAACCACGCCGGACCGATGAGGACCGACAACCAGAAGGCTGCGTCCTGCAGCGCGGAAGGCTACACGGGCGACACGGTCTGCACCGCCTGCGGCAATACCGTCACGCGCGGCACGGCGATCGGCAAAACCGCCCACCAGTGGAACAGCGGTACTGTGACCACACAGCCGACCTGCACGGCGGCGGGCGTCAGGACCTATCAGTGCAATAACTGCACCGCGACAAAGACCGAAGCGGTCGCGGCCCTCGGCCACGCCTGGGGCGGCTGGGTCGTCACCAAGCAGCCGACCTGTACGCAGGAGGGGCAGCAGACCCGCATCTGTACCCGTGACGGCAGCCACAAAGAAACGCAGCCGATCGCGAAGAAGCCGCACACCGACAACGGCAGCGGCTACTGCAAGGACTGCGGCGCCGACCTCAAGGCGTCACAGCGCTGCAAATACTGCGGCGAGATCCACGGCGGCACATTCGGCTGGCTGATCAAGTTCTTCCACAGCATTTTGGCAATTTTCAAACGATAAGGGGATCCGACAAAGAGACCCGGGCACGACGCCCGGGTCTTTTTGCGTTGCCGGTGCTTTACATGCCGCGGAAAGTGTGCTATAATCAGAACAGTCACTGGGCGCGGTGTGGAACGCGTCCAAAAAGGGAGGTTCGTCGTTTATGAAAAGATCCCGCAGATGGATTCTGTGCCTGCTCGCGGTTGCCGCAGTGCTGACTGTATTGACGCTGTCCGCGGCGGCGGCGCCCGCAAAACCCGGCACCCATGCGGACAGCGCGGTTTGCAAATCCCATCCCGGTACGCTCTTGACGCTCTCGGAGATCGAAGAAACCGCGGCCAAAAGAAACGCCGGACTGCGCCGCGCGCCGGCGATCGACCCGACGACTGCCGATCTGCCGCTGCTCGTGATCGTGATTGGTTTCAACAATATGCCGTATCGCAATGATTTCAACTGGGCGCAGGAGATCTTCTGCGCCGACAGATCGCTGGCAGAGTATTATACGGATATGTCCTTCGGCAAATTCACCTTCACGCCCGTGCAGGAGCAATCCGCCTATGACGGCGAAAGCAACACGAACACATCCGACGCCGTCAACGACGGGATCGTTCATGTGACGCTGCCGACCGCGCACGCGGACTGGCGGCTGGAGGACACGCTGCTCACCGCTGCGGACCGGGCGGCGAACCAGTCGCTTTCCGAGGCGCTGATCGCCGCGATCGAAGCGGCGGACGCTTACGTGGATTTTTCCGTCTATGACGTGAACAGCGACGGCGCGATCAAAACGGATGAGATGGCGCTCGGCTTCGTCGTGGCGGGGTACGAGGCAAGTTCCTCCTCCGGCTATCCCCACGGCAAGGCGTATTACCTCTGGTCAAACGCCTATTCTTTGCAGGAAACCAAAGCGCTGTACGGTTTCACCTTTGATTTGCCGGATCCGGACGGCGTCACGGTCAATTCCTATATCGCCATCTCCGAACAGGAGGACGACAATACGCAGGAGCCGATCAGCACGCTGGCGCATGAACTGGGGCATTATCTGGGTCTGCCGGACCTCTACGATACGCTGTACAGTTACAGCGGAGAATGGATCAAATATGACGTTTCCGACCTCAGTCTGATGAGCGGAGGACTGTACGGCGTCGACCCGGACACCGGCGCGCGGACCCCGTATTCTCTGGATGCCTGGAGCCGCGCCGTGCTCGGCTGGGCGGAGCCGGAGACCGCGGGTCTGACGGGGGACTATACGCTGACTGCGCAGAACTATGAAAACGACGCCGATTACAGTATGCTGCGCATCGACACGCAGCACGCCGGCGAATACTATCTGCTGGAAAACCGCAGCTTTCTCAAATGGGACGCGGGGTTGGCGGATGAATATGGCCGCGACAACGGCGGTATCATCCTGTGGCACATTGACGATGCTGTGATCGAGCAGTATTTCGACGCGAACAAGGTGAATTCCGTCAAGCACCGGCCCGGCGTGATGCCGCTGTATGTGGAGCTTTCCAACGACGCCTATACGTTTATCGGCGGAAATTCGAGAGATAAGGTGTATCTGGAAAAGGTGTTTTTTGATCAGACGATCTGGAACGAACAGTATGCTTCCATGGGTACGTCGCTCGACCTGCCGCTGTACGGGACCGGCAGCAGCGCCAATCTGCGCAGCGGACGCACGCTTTCCGGCACCGAAGTGAGGTTTCTCTCCGAGCCCGCTTTGTCTATGCAGGTGCGGATGAATCCGGATCTTCATATCCACGCGGGGGTCTATACCGTTGTGAACGAGCCGACCTGTACCGACGCCGGCGCAGCGTATTATCTGTGCGAGGGCTGCGGCAAATACTTTGCGGACGAAGCCTGCACCGTAGAGATCGACGCGCCCTTCACACTCGATCCGCTCGGCCACGACACGCCCGTTTTTACGGTGGCGGCACAGCCGACCTGTACCGGCTCCGGCGCCGCGTATTACCTGTGTGAGCGGTGCGGCAAACACTTCGCGGACGCTGCCTGCGCCAATGAGATCGAGACGTCGTTTGCGCTGGCTCCGCTCGGCCACGCCTGGGGCGGCTGGACCGTGACAAAACAGCCGACCTGCACGCAGGAGGGGCAGCAGACCCGCACTTGTACCCGCGACGGCAGCCACAAAGAAACGCTGCCGATCGCGAAAAAAGCCCACACCGATAACGGCAAGGGCTATTGCAAAGACTGCGGCGCCGACCTCAAAGCGTCACAGCGCTGCAAATACTGCGGCGAGATCCATACCGGCACGTTCGGCTGGCTGATCAAGTTCTTCCACAGCATACTGGCGATCTTCAAACGATAAATCTGTACAGATACGGCACCCGCTCATGCAAAGGGCGGGTGTTTTTCGTCGATTGGCTTGCAAAACGGCGCGTTTCGTGCTACAATAAGGTATCACCCGAAAGGAGAGATCAACTATGACAAGACAGAAAAGAGCATGGATTTCCGTCGTGCTGTTCCTCGTGATTTTCGCGGGGCTGCTGATCACGGCGACCTTCACCGACCTGCGGGTCAGCGAGATCCTCACAAGCAAGGCGCTCGCCGCCCACACTTATCTGACCAACGAGAGCGCGTTCGGCGTCGCGTTCGAAGCGCTCGGCAGCGACCCGGTCTATCTTGCCTTTGCGTTCGCGTTCCAGATTTTGTTCTGGTACTGCCTGCGGCGCAAAACAATGCCGGCCGCGGCGAGAACGCTGCTTGCCTTTGTGATGGGCGTTTGCTCGGCGATCGCAAACTATGTGCTGGTCGATGACACGATGGGCTATATCGAAGAGCATATCACCGGCGAATACGGCGCGTTCGTGGAGCATGAGCAGCTGGAGACGCACGCGTGGCTGCTCGTGATCGTTATCATCACCGCGCTGGTGCTGACAGCGCTCGGCCTGCTCGCGACAAAGAACTTTTCCGACGCGCAGACGGAACGGCTGTTTTCGGTCGCGGTCGCGACGCTGGTCTTCCTCGTGGTTTCGACAATCGTGCTGCACGTCATCAAGAAACCGGTCGGCCGGATCCGTTTCCGCGCGATGAACGTTGCCCAAGCGGACCCCGCGCTGGCGGACAGCTACGGCTTCTCCCACTTTGCCCGCTGGTTCGAACGCAACGGACAGTGGATCTCGAAGGATGAGATGCTGACGATGTTCGGCACGACAGACGCGCTCAAATCGTTCCCGAGCGGACACACCAACGCCGCTGGCGCCTCCTATTTCCTGCCGATGCTCAACGACGCGCTCCGGATCAAAAACAAGGGCGTGCGCGCGCTGATGTGGATCTGCCCGATCGTGATCACCGGACTGGTCGCTGTCAGCCGGATCATTGTCGGCGCCCACTTCTTCAGTGACGTCCTCGTCGGCGGAACCTGCGCGTTCGTGTGCATGATCATCAGCCGCGAGATCTTCGTCTGCAAGGGCGCAAATGTCAAGGCCATGTTCGGCAAAGAAGCCTGATAGGGACTGTCGCATTTCGCGAAGAGCGAAAAGAAAAACAAAATAGCGTTAGTAAAACAGGATGTTGCGGGAAAGCACATCCTGTTTTTCTTCTTTTTCTTTGGATGGGCTGCGTCCACGCCCGATTAGTTGTTTATCTTTCCACAGGCGAAAACCCAGCTATCAAGAGCGTTTCAGCCGTTTTTCTGCCGATTTTACATGGTCATTCCATGATTTCTGCACAGTTTACGCGGACTTTTCCACAAAAATCACGGTGTATTCCACGTTTTCCGCGAGGTTTTCCACATGGTTAGCAAAGCGAAACCGCCCCTGTAAAGCGGTTGTGCTTTACAGGGGCGGCCGTTTTTTCTTTTAATCCGTGCCGAGTGTCCGGCGCAAAAACGCCTGCGCTTCGGTCAGATCCCGCTCGTCGCGGAAGTTGTGACGGTAAAGTTCGATCAGATACTTTCCGTTGTAGCCGTGCCCCTCGAGCGCATCGAACAGCCGCGGGAAGGGGAACGCGCCTTTCCCGGGCGGCATACAGTCGTGGGTCATATCGCTGTCGCTCGCGTGAACATGCACGATGCTGTCGCCGACGGTCTCGATGAAGGCAAAGGGGTCCACCCCGGTGCGGTAGGCCTGCTTGAGGTCGAGCACCATGGCAAAATCGCGGCCGAGCGCCTTTTGCAGCATCTCCATGAACGCCGGGTCCTCGCCGACGTAGTGGACGACATTTTCGTGCGCCACCTGGACGCCGAAGGGCTTCGCCTTTTCGTTCAGCAGGAAGAGCCGCTCCGCGTAGCGCGCCGGCTCGATCTTGAGGTTCTTCGCCCCGTGGAGGACGAACAGATGCGCGCCGAGCGCTTCAGCCGCCTCGAAAAAGTGCGGGTAAAAGTCCAGACTGTCGCGGAACCGTCTCTCATATTCGCTGAAGAGCCAGAACCCCTCGGCGAACGACATGAACGGATGGATGGAGACGATCTCCATCCCGTAGTGATCTCGGATCGCGCACAGCTCCCGCAGCAGGTCTCCCTGCAGCTCGCTCGGCGTATTGAAAAAGATCTCCGCTGTTTTGGCGCCCGATTCGCCGATCCGGCGCAAAGAGACTTCGGTCTCCTCCGGATAAAAACACGACGACGACATCCCGATCCGCATGGCGATCCCTCCCTTTGGTTGATAGGTTTATTATAGCAAACGGCGACGGAAAAAGCAAGTTCGGCAGAAGAAAACAGGGCGCTTTCGCGCCCTGTCGTTGTTGGTTGAAAAGCTTTATCTGCTGCCCTTCCAGGAGGTGACAAACACCATGCGGAGCAGGAACCGCAGAATGTCGCCGAAGATGGCGGTGGACATGATGTCGATCGGGACGATCTTCACATTGTCGCCGGTGATCTCATCATAATAGACCGAGTCGATCTTGTAGTTCTTAACGTCGTTCTCGTCGAAGGTATAGACACGCATCGAGCGGTGAGCGCCTCTGCCGTAGGCCGCGAAGCCCGTGCCGCCGTTGTAGCCCATGATAATGCCGTCGTCGGTCTTCATGATGAAGTGGTTCACATGGTCGTGGGCAAAGAACGCGCCGATGATGTCGCCCTTTTCGAGCCAGGCTTCGTATTCGCCGGACTTCGTGTCAAAGACCTCGGAGCAGGGCGCTTCGCCGACATAGTTGTCGTTGCGGACCATCCGGTCGGGATCCGTGAACATGTAGTCTTCTTTTTCCAGATACCACTTATAGTCGTTCAGACTGAAGATCGCGTCGTTCGCGTGCTTCGCGTCGGTCTGTTCGAGGCACTGATAGATCTCCTTGACGGGGACGTGCTGATAAACAACGGAAGGTACCACTTCACCGCCGTTGGCCGCTTTGAGCTCGTCGCTCTTATTCTTGTACCATTCGGTCGTTTCCGGATAGCAGCCGGTGTAGCCGTTGGCAAGACCGTCCTTGTTCTGCGAGTCGATCATATAGACGTTGAGCGCCATACGGCTGCCGTCGCTGCTCATGATCGGGATGTTGTACGTGCCGGGATCTTCCGTCTTGTTCTTGTCCCAGATGTTATATTCGAACTCATCGAACACCTGCATCTGCTCCAGCGTGGAAACCATGTCGTCCTTGTCGTGGTCGTGGTTGCCCGGGGTATAGGCAAACGGGACCTTCAGCTCGTTGAGGAGCGACGCGAGATTGCGCAGCGCCGTTTTTACGCGGGAGGCGTTCGCGCCGAGGAAGATGTCGTTGCAGACGTCGCCGGGAATAACGACGAGGTCGGGTTTCTCCTGCGCGACCGCGGCGCGGATGAAGGCCTCGGTGCGTTTGTTCAGCTTGTCGGTGTCCTGCGTGTCGTTGATCTGCAGGATCTTGAATTTGCCGTCGGTGTTGAACTTCAAAACTTTTTCTCCCTTGTCGTTGATTGTCGCTTTTTCCGCCGCGAACGCGACCGTGCAGCAGGAAAGCAGCATGATAACGGATAAAATGACTGCGAGTGCTCTTTTCATCAGAAACACTCCTTTCTTTTTGGAGTGATTTCATTATAGCAAAATCCGGCGCAAAAAACAACCGGTTGCAGTCGGCTAACTGAACAAAAAAACGGCAGCCTTTTTGTGAAGGTTGCCGATTTCGGTTTTGTTGTTCAAAGGATAGTTTCCACTTTCTGGTAGTCGGCGGGCAGCGTGAACGCGTCGGCCGCAGCGTCGGAAGAGAATGCAGAAATCGACGTGACGCTGACGCCGCCGTTTTCAGCAAAAAAGACGATCTCGATCAGCGTGTCGCCGTCGAAGTCGAAAGCCGTGGCGATCCCGTCCTCCTGATGGAACAGCTCGCGCTGCAGGATCTTCTTGCCTCTGCGGACCTCGATCAGCTGCGGCGCGTCATCCGGCGTTAGCGTCAGCGCTTCAAACAAATCGTCAAAGCCGGTGGCGTCAAGCGCCTCCGCAAGGACCGCTTCTGTGGTCGAAACATAGCGTTTGCGCAGCGGGAGCATCGCGAACAGCCCCTCGTCGTTTTTCAGCAGTTTCATCCGTGTGCCGGAGATTTTGGTTTCAACGGCAAGATTGTCTCCCTGACGGCAGACGGTTGTTGCCGCGCCCGCGGATACGCCCGTGTCGGTCATGAACTTCAACGTGTACGTGCCGCTTTGAAGGATGGCGGCGTACGGCGCCGTTTTGGTCTGCGTCACCGCCGGCGCAGGCTTCGTCTTCGCATTCAGCCATGCGGAATACTTGCCGTAAAGCCGAACGGTCGCGGTGCCGGTGTTGGTGTAGGCGCGGACGACGAAAAGGTAGGTCGTATCCGGCTGCAGACCGCCGACCGTCGCCGCGGTCTTTTTGGTCGCTTTGATCTTATGGTAGGTGTTCCGAATCGCGTCGTAGAAATAGACGACGTAGCCAGTCGCGCCCGTGACAGGTTCCCAGCGGAACTTGATCGTGTCTTCGGTCGCCTTGACGAGCGTCGGCTGGTTGACCTTCTTCGGGACGATGGAAAACGTATAGACCCGTTTGCCGGTGTAGCCGCTGCCGTCCTTTGCCTTGATGACCACCGTCGCGTCGCCGACGTCCACGTTGTCTTTGTAGCGAACCGTGTAGTGCTTGCCCTCTTTTAGCACCTTGCCGTCGTGCTTCACGGTGACGGCGGGCGTTTTCTCTTTGCCGCTGTAAACGGTCCGGGTGTAGGCGAGCTTCATCTTCACGCTGGCGTGCCGGAACGACGTCGTCTCTTTCTTTGCAGCGAACGCGGGCACCATGAACGAAAGCAGACAGAGCGCGCAAAGGCAGAGCGCCAGCCCCTTTTTCAGATATGTTCTTTGTTTCATCGGAACAGTCCTCCCAGATCGTTGTCGATCACGACCGTCGTCACGCTGCACGCGGGAACGGTGAATTCGGTGTGCCGGACGCCGTTATAGGTCTGCTCGAGTTTGTGCGCCGCGTCGGTGGTGTAGATCTCCATGTGGAGCCCCGACGCATCGAGGCGGATCGTCTTTTCGTCACCCTCGTTCGAGATGACAAGTACCTGCCGGTTATCGGGCGTCGCGAACGCGGCGAAGTCCGTTTCGACGTGCCGCTCCCAGCTTGCCTCACGGTAGTCCTCTGGCTTGCAGACGAAGGTCATGATCTTCGACCCCGCGGGGACGAATTTGGAAAAGTGCGCCAACGCGTAATAGCGGTAGCTGACGTCATAGGTTGCAAAATCGTTGTCGGCGCTGAACAGACCGTCGCTGTAATCGAGTCCGTCCTCGTTGTTGATCCCACGCTGGTTGACCGCGACCCACGACGTCCAGCTGTTCGTGCGGGTAAAGTTGAAGTCGTTCGCGATCACGCGCGCCATAATGACGGCCGCCATCGGGTCGGTTGTCGCGTGTTTGTTCGGCAGCTCGCACCACTCGGTCATATCGAGCGTTTTGTCGCCGAAGTTCTGTTCGTCGAACCAGGTGCGGAAATCCGCTTTTTCCCAAAGCTGCGCGTCCTTCCAATAGCTGTGGTAGGCGAACGAGCCGGTGTTGCGCAGCAACATTTCGTCCTGCCCGATCCCGGTGAAGTATTCCTTCGTCAAATCGCTGATCTCGCCCGCCTCCGGGACGGAGAGCTGCACGGGCAGCTTCCTGCTTTCGATCCCTTCGGCGAACAGGTGCAGCACGCGCAGCAGCTGCTCGGTCTCGTAGTGACAGCCCTCCTGGTGGACCCACTGACCGCCCCAGCCCCACTGCGGTTCGTTGATCGGGGAGATATACTTCACGGGCACGCCTTTGGAAAGGAAATATTCCGTGATGGTCAAAAAGTAATCGACAAACGCCTGCTCAAACGCCGGGTCGAGGTTCGGATCGCCGTCGTTGACGCCGCCGCTCGCTTCGCCCGAAACGGTCATCGTATAATGCGGGCTGTTCGCAAAGAGCACGACCGTATCGACGCAGCCGTAGGACAGCGCCTCAAAGAGCGCCTTCTGCGCGTTCGCGTCGCGGGTGAAATCATAGGTCCACTGCTGCTTGTCCTCGTCGAAGACATAGAAGCTTTCCGCGTTGTGCCAGGGATTGCCGACGCGGTTGTGTTCCGGGTTGACGCCGCCGCCGACGTTGTAGCGGTAGATGTTCAGCGCGAGCCCGTCTTTGCTGTAGAGCTTCTGCAACAGATCGGTGCGCGTCGCGTCGTCTTCGACCTTGTGGCTCCACCAGCAGGCGGAGGTGCCGAAACCGTTGACGGACTGCTGCGTTACCAGCGGAGATAATCGGATCGTCACGTCTGCGCCCCCCCTTCCGAGTTGTCCGCTCCACGCGCTCACCGCGGTCAGAAGACCCATCAGATAGAGCGCGACTTTGAGCCAGATCTGCTTGAATTTCTGCATGCTGCATACCCCCTGTCTGTTGTATATTGCTACCTCTTTTATATCATATTTTGCGGGGTGTGTCAATAAAAAAACCGGCGATCCGAAGGTCCGCACGGGCGAAAGTTTACTTTTTTATTTTATAAAAATGAATATAATAATAATTAAGCGCGGGACGTCTTGCTTTTTCAAAAGTATGTATATATAATATATAAGTTAGTGCTGCGACTTCAGTACAGCACATATCCCAAGGAGGCGTCCTATGTACCAAAAAATCGTATCCATTCTTCTGGTGCCGATCCTGTTTCTCTATACGCTGCTCCCTGCGGCGTTCGGCGCACGCAACGACGAAGGCTTCAAGCTCAGCGATCTCAAAGATCTGCACACGCTGAGCGACTATATCAACTATGTCCAGGACCACGGCGCGCCGTCGTTTGACACCGACGCGTTTCTGCGGATCCTCGCGCCCGGAGATATTGCCCGCAAGATTCTGCACGGACAGGTCCTCGACCGTGAAGAGGAAGCGTATCTCGATGCGCAACTGGACGAAACCCTGTCTTCCTACTGCACCTATATTGCGGAAAACACCGGGTTCGACCTCGAGCGGCTCATCACCCATCTGCCGAATCTGAACGGACCGGCGGAGTTCGGCGCGGAGGTACTGCACATCAACACGACCGAACTGCGCGAAAAGATCTTTGAAAAGCGCGACGAAGCGGACGCGGAAGGCGATACCTTCAAGGCAAACGTGTTCTATCTGATCGGTGCCTACTTTTCTGTGATCGAAAAGGCGGAGATCCGCGCGGTGCCGTCTTACCGCAACCCCGACGAAGTGATGGTCGAAGTGACCGTGACCTATTACGACGGCACAAAGGAAGTCATGTACCCCGGGCTGTTCATCAACACCGTCACGGGCGAAGCGAGCGGCTACACGGACACCGGCATGATCAACCTCGGCTTCAACTGCCAGATCCCGGAGCTGGTCGTTTACGCGACGGTCGGCGCTTGGCAGCGCAATCTGGGCTTCATGCTGCTGTATGACATCCTCGCGAACACCTCGCCGCTGTTCAACTACAACACCCGCCGGCTGAAGTTCGATTACAACAACAAGGAATGGATGATCCAGATCTGGAAAGGCAACTACGCGTTGCTCACCAACGGCGCGGAGGTCGGCGTCTACAACCGCGAACCCGGGTCCAAGGGCACCTATTACAACTGCGCGAGCGACGATGAGCTGATGAATATGACGCTGCAGCTGTATCACGGCGACGACCAGCTGTTCTCGATCGGACCGATGAAGCACTGGTGGATGAACGGCTTCAAGCTGACAAAGACCATCTATCAGCCGAAGGATCTGACGATGAAGTTTTCGATCGAGATGCCGGACGAAGAGATGCTGAGCGCGTTCGCCGGCGCAATCGACCGCGACAAGACCGGAGATATCACCTATGTGATTAGCGGGCTGACGATTTACGTGACGTACTGAGACGGCTGTCGACGAACTAACAACAACCCCGAAGCAGAGACGATCTGCTTCGGGGCTTCTCTTTTTGATGTTATGCGTTGTGCTTAATGCTTCCAAAATGGTTTGTCTGCCGGATGATCGGTATACCAATTATCCAGCCAAAGCGCTTCGCCGTAGTCCTTTTTTGCGCGGACTCTGATCTCTTTCAGCGCGGCGTTCCGCTGCTTTTTCTCATACGACATGACTTCCAGTATATGATGCGCGCACCAGATGCGGACAGCCGGATTCGGATGTGAGAGAAGTTGATAGAACTCGTCTTTCCGTTCCGGATGATCGGCTTCCAATGTCATTGCCGTGTGCCGCAGCTGATCGGCCAGCTGATGGTTGTGTGAGACTGCTTCGTTTGTGTCAAGTCCGGTCCGGTTGCCCTCCTCCAGCGCAATTGCGGCGGCGATATAGCTCTCAATCAAGTCCATGATTTTACTTTCGCTTACAGCAGCTTTTCCAGTCCGGCGTCGGAGTACTCCTCGCCGGCGCGTTTTTTCTGCAGCTGCACGCGCAGCGCGTCGTAGGTCTTGCGCGTCATCGGATACAGCACCAGCCACAGCAGCGCCAGCGTCATGATCGCGGCGGGAATCAGGGAGGACAGGTTTTCCATGCCCTTCACGATGGATTCCGCGGGACGGACAAACGTCGCGGCGTCCGCGCCGGATTCGCTGGTCGCGTCATAGCCGTAGGCGCTCAGGATCATACCCTGTGCCAGAATACCGGCGGCGGAACCGAATTTCTGCACCAGCTGCGGCAGCGCGGTGGTCATGCTTTCGCGGCGCGCACCGTCCTGTCCGTTGACATATTCGTCCAGTTCCACGATGTCGTACGCCATCGAGTAGAACACCGTCCAGAAGGTGGAAAGACCGGTGCCGAGCAGCAGCGGCGCGGCGACCAGCATGATCTTGAACGAGCCGATCTGCGTTTCGAAGCCGATGACCTTCAGCAAAACAAGTCCGACGACCGTGACAGAGATGAAGATCAGGCACGCGGTGCGGCGGTCGGTTTTTTCACAGACCTTGGTCACGATCGGAACGGCGACCGCCATGGTGACGACCAACATGCCGATGACGATGGCGATGCCGGAGTTATAGTCGGTATTGATGCAGTCGACAACCATGTAGGAGAGATTGCTCTGCAGCATGGACGCGCCCGCAAGGAAGAAGAACACGAACAGTAAAAAGAACTTCACGGGACGCAGCTTTGTGATTTCGCCGAAGCTGCGCAGCGTGGAACCGATGCCGAGACCCTTCGGTACGACTTCGCCCTCTTTTGCCTGTCTTGCCTGGTAGACGCCCTTGAGCGACGCGGCGCAGACGAGGCCGGACAGCACGGCAAGAATGGACAGACCGCCCGCAACGTGCATATAGGTGATGGCGCCGACGCCGACGAGCGCGGGCATGATGTTGCCGATGCCGATGCAGAACGCGTTGACGAACGAGGACTGGCTGCGCAGGACCGTACGTTCGTCATAGTCCTCGGTCAGCTCCGCGACCACCGCGTAGTAGGGGATCGTATAAATGGTATAGAACAGCCAGATCAGCATGGACACCGCCGTGTACAGCAGCACGTTGGGCAGCTGGGCTTCGCCGAACGCTTTGGGGCCGAGGCCGCTCCAGACAACGGTGAAGCAAAGCGCCAGCGGGAGCACGGACTTGAGCATCATTTTTCTCTTGTCCTTGCCGGGGCGGTCGGAGATGTTGCCGACGATCGGGTCCGTGATGGCGTCCCAGCCGATGGAGATAAAGATCACGATACCGGCAAGATGCGGTTTGACATGTACGATCTGCACCAGAAACGTCAGGAAATAGGTGTAGTACATGTTGTAGAGCAGCGAGTCGGCGGCGATGCCGAGCGCATACCCCAACTTCTTTCGTTTGGTGAGTCCAGCGTTTTGAGCCAAGGTTAATCCCTCTTTTCCTTTTATATCTAGTTTTTGATTGTAGCACCAAATGCGTTCCTTGTCAATGGTTCTGCTTCTTTCTTTGCGCAAACGGGAAACGACCGGTCCCCGGGCGCAGATTTTTTTCAGAAAAGAACTTGACAACCGCGGTCGTTTGTGATAATATACTTTGGCACAAGCAAATGCGCTGGTAGCTCAGCTGGATAGAGTGTTTGGCTACGAACCAAAAGGCCGGGGGTTCGAGTCCCTTCCAGCGCGCCATTGTGCAAG
>JAEEGI010015447.1_pt1 | contig 15901 bp, 13 predicted proteins | sample 8958751 | NCBI WGS metagenome assembly JAEEGI01 (sample SAMN16246545, study PRJNA631951) | gut metagenome | biome: gut microbiome; feature: rumen; material: KS-attached | host: Bos | place: Iran: Karaj | collected 2018-10
GCTTTTGCGCTGAAGTCGGTTTCTCCGCTTCCGAATTCAGCCAGTATTTTACATCCCTTAGGAAACTCGGGAATCCATTTCTTTGAATCCTCGAATCGATGCAAAATCGCCAGTCTCTTGTTTTCATTTTTTCTTATCAGAAGCTGCTGCCCCTTGGGATTATTGTAGGAAGTGCTTTCCACACGGTGCACGATGGTTTTGCCGTTTTTTATGATATCAGCCGCTTTCTTATAAAACTCAATTCCCCCGTCAACCACAGCCCACTGTTCGTCGCTTAAATCATAAATATCTCCGCTTAAACACATACGTCCAAAGAACGTTGCGGCAAGAGAATATTCAATCCTTTCTTTGCTGTCCGCCGCACGAAGCACTGCCCAAATCTGGCTCTGCTCAGGTCTTATAACTCTGTGAAGATTGGCTGCAATTAAAGGAATGCCCAAAGTTTCATGTGCATCCGAAAAGCTTGCCATCGAGCAAAGCTGCATCATCGAGGGCTCTAATCTGTGACCGCCTGCCGAACAGTTTTCTATCACCAGGTCCGGTATTTCTTTCTTCATCTTTTCAAAGAAATGCTGTGTGGCGGATATTTTAAGTCTTAATCCTTCACCGAGGCTTTCCGCACCGTCACAGCCGATACCGTAAGGCTCGTTGTGGTCGATTTTTACATATCCGAAGCCCGAGTTCTTTAACTGATTAATGACTTTTTCTTTTAGGAACTTTTGAACCCACTTATCTTCCAGATCCCAGAATTTTCGACCGCCCACGATTAAAGGCATGCCGTCTCTTTTAAGGATATGCTTCGTATCTTTAAAATGTTTGCTTTCGGAAGTGATTGCATCCATTTCAAACCAGACTCCGGGAATCATTCCTTTTGATCTGACGTAATCGCAGATAGGCTTAAGTCCGCCGGGGAAGCGTTTTTCGTTTACGTCCCAGTCTCCGAGGTAATCCCACCAGTGAGTGTCCGGATCTATGTACCAGCCTGAATCGATTACCAGATATTTTATGCCCCTGCCTTCGATTTTGTCGGCAACTTTTTTAACCTTTTCATATGTCGGATCGCCCCAGGTCGCGCAATATTCGTTAAAGATAATTCCCATATCTTCGTCTACGGGAGAGATATTCGGGTGCTGTGCTTTTACGAGCGTATCGCAAACATCGTATAACGATTTTCCGCGCGCAATCACAGCCTCGGGAGCCTCGAAGGTTTCGCCGATTTTAAGAGTCTTCATCCAGTGTCCGAAATCCCTGTCGGCGATTCCGCCCGTAACGGTCAGCTTTTCATCTTCCCTGCATATTATTTCCATCTGCCATGAGGACGCTAGATAAAGCTGCATTCCGACAAACTCGCCGGTTTTGGAATCCTCTAAAGCAAGGAACGGGAAATACTTTCTCACGGGCATTGAGCCCACGCTTCCGAACTTTTCAACTCTGACTCCCCAATGCATCCACGAAGGTTCCATATTCATTTCTTCGATGGTCTCGGATTTTAACCTTCCTTCTGCGCTCCAGAACGACAAAAGTCTGTGCACTTTGTCGGCATTTATTTCGGATAAGCAGAAGCTTGTGAGCATCTCCATGGTTACTTCTTTATCGGAGTTGTTTGTAATCGTGGTCTTTATGCGAAGCGCATCTCCGTCTTTTGCTTTGTTCACAATTAAAAGAAGACCCTCGCCGTTTTCATACGCCGCGATGCCTTCTTCAAATTCTTCACTGCCTTCTGTCAGAGTAAAATTTCTCATCGTCGCGCTGTCATGCATGGTCAGACCGCAACTGTATCCTCCGCAGAATTCGTCACCTGTTAATTTTAATTCGCTTGAAATTTTCATAACTAAATTATAATTCGTTTGGCCGCGAATAACAAATCAAATGATGGAAAAACCTTACCCGATTTGATAATATTTTTTTAGGAGAAGAATTATGGCAAAATGCGAAATCTGTTTCAGACACTGTGAAATTAAAGAAGGCGGACTCGGTTTTTGCGGAGCAAGGACCATAAAAGAAGGAAAAGTTGTCGCTGAAAACTACGGCAAAATCACCGGTATAGCGCTCGACCCCATCGAAAAAAAGCCCTTAAAACGGTTTCATCCCGGGAAAAACATTCTTTCCGTCGGAAGTTACGGTTGCAATCTGCGCTGTCCATTCTGTCAGAACTCCGACATTTCCTGGGGTTTGGAAGTTTCCGAATGGAAGTCTGAAGCAAGAAGAATCAGTCCTGATGAATTGATTGAACTAGCACTTTCAATGAAACCCCGCGACAATATCGGTATAGCATTTACATACAACGAGCCTTTAATCGGTTATGAGTTCGTCCGCGATGCAGCAAAGCTTTCGCACGAAGCAGGCCTTTTAAATGTTTTAGTCACAAACGGAACTGCAGAGCTTTCTGTTTTACGAGAGCTCAAACCATATATTGATGCAATGAATATCGATCTTAAGGGATTTACCGCGGATTACTATAAAAAGACTCTGGGCGGAAATTTGAAAATGACGAAACGCTTCATCGAAGAAGCCGTGAAATTCTGCCATGTCGAGCTCACCACTTTAATTGTTCCGGGTGAAAACGATACCGAAGAAGAAATGCGAGAAATCAGCTCCTGGATCCGCGCTCTTAAAGACGCCCAAGGCAACGAAATCGGCAGAAGCATTCCTTTACACATCTCACGCTTCTTCCCACGATTTCGCATGCGTGACAAAGCGCCCACAGATGTTACACTTGTGTACCGACTGGCCGATGTTGCAAGAGAAAATCTTGAATTTGTTTATACAGGAAACTGCTAAAAATTACCCCTGCAATATTTGCAAGGGTATTTGTATTTTTTGAAAATAAAAAGCAATATTATTTCCGTCCGTTTTACCGGAATATTAATACAAGAATATCAGGCACAATAATTATTACAAAGTTTACTACAGACATTGCAAACGGTATAAGACTCAAAACTATCATTGATTTTAAGTTCTTTATAAATCCGATAAGCAAGCAAATCATTCCCAAAAAACAGAAAATAATCATAGCTAAATATGCCGGGAAAAATAATAATGAAAACGGATGACATAACAGAAAACAGGAAATATGAAAGCCTGAAATGAGTACTCTAATTAAGACCGTCGTAATCAACAAAGAAATTGACAAAACAAATCCTATTCCCCATAATATACGATTTGCCGGTTCGCCATCTTGCAAACTCAGCGCAGAAAAAATAATTCCTACTAACGATAATAAAATGCCTATCAGCACGAGTGAATTGTATAATAATCCCAACTTATCAAATCCAAAATACAAACTGTCTTTATAGGGATCAAAACACACTAAATATATTAAAATAAATATAATTGTAGTAACACTTGTAATAAAGGGAATAATTAATTTGATTTTATCTGACATTCTCAAAAGATATTCAACCCCCTCGTTAGTATCTAAATCGAATTTACCATCCTGTCAAATCTTATTTTAACATATAATCCGGTTGATGCATAATTTAACATCGAACCTAAGATTATATGTTTTTATATAAAATAATATTGAATTATATAATCTCGCAATGTATTATATGTGGGAATCCGATGAAAGGAATAACTATGAGACTTAAAAACGTACCCGGCTCAAAAGAATATATCGCTGCGAGCAACTTTGTAATACATGACGAAACCGAAAGAAAAGGAAAGGTGCGCGAGTACTTTGCCAACGACAAGCCCATACAGATAGAAATCGGAATGGGCAAGGGTCAGTTCATATATGAAATGGCACGTCAGAACCCTGACATCAATTTCGTCGGAATCGAAAAATACTCATCGGTTCTTTTACGAGCTATCCAGAAAATGGAAGAAGAGCCGCTCCCCAACCTGATCTTCATCAGAATGGATGCGGAAGATATCACGGACGTTTTTGATGCGGGCGAAATTGATAAGATTTTCCTTAATTTTTCGGACCCCTGGCCCAAGGACAGACATGCTAAAAGAAGGCTTGAGAGCAGACAGTTTTTAAAACGCTACGAAACCATCCTAAAAGATTCAGGTTTCATCGAATTTAAAACCGACAACAACGACCTTTTCGATTTTGCACTCGAAGAAGTTGAAGCTGCCGGCTGGAAAATGATTGCATTCACAAGAGACCTTCACGCAGACGAAGAACTAGTAAAAGGAAACATAATGACCGAGTACGAAGCAAAGTTCTCCGCCATGGGAAATCCAATCAATAAATATATTATTCAGAAACCATAAAAAAAGAGCCGGGATTTATCTCCCGGCTTAAATTATTTCATCTTAAAAATCATAGTTAAATCATCAGTCATCTGTATCGTCATAATATCGCCGCTGATGGTCGCCGTGCTCATCTGGACTTTATTCGGACCGCTTGCGTTATCCCAGTAAAGTTCGTATATATCACCGTTTTTTACGACCGTTCCTGTATGATCTTTTCCGCTCATGGAAAATGTAAAAGTGTTTCCGTCCGATTCGAATTCCGGAACCTTAATACCGCTCACCTTATCCCATACTCCCCAGAATCCGGTGAAACTTGTTGTTGTATTGTTGAGCGTGGACGAAACCACTTTCCATCTTGCGGTAATCGGGTCTCCGCCTGTATTTGCCGCGCAGGCACAAAGGCTGACAGCCAAGAAAAGTGCAAGAAAAACACTGAATATCTTTTTAATTCTTTTCATTTTATCCCTCCTAAAAGAAATAAATCTATCTGATATTATTAACCACTCCGACAGAGATGTACTTATCAACGACAGCTCTGAAGTCCGTACCGTCCTCGGCGTCTTCGTTGTAAATACCGTCCACTATGTAGAGTCTGGTACCGTCTTCTTTTTCTTCGAGCATTTTGTAGCGGTCGTGATAAAATGAATCCGAGGATGTTCCGACATCTCTTCGGATGCCTTTGCAATCCTCAATCTTTCCGCTCGGAAAATTGATATTTAAAATCTGATGTCTGTCTCTTTTAACATCGATATATTCTTCTAAAAGTTTTTTGAGATATGCATCGGTAATATCGTGGCATTTGTTGGCATCTTCCGACAAAGCAATTGCAATATATCCCTGAAATGCCGCTTCAAAGGCTGCGCCACAGGTGGCCGAGTACTGAATATCAGTAGCCACATTGTAACCATAATTAATTCCCGAAAGTACAACATCGGGTTTGTAAGGCATTACGCTTAAGCTTCCGACTCTCACACAGTCCGCCGGAGTTCCGCTGCAGGCAAAAGCCTTTACTCCTTCCACTGGAAAATCATGTGCCTTAATCTCTACCGGCTCTCTTAATGTAATACTCTGTGAAGCCGCGCTTCGCTGGTGTGCGGGAGCGATTACCCACACTTCGCCAAAATTTTTAGCAACTTCGGCGAGCCTTATAAGGCCCTCTGCTTCTATTCCGTCATCATTTGTTATTAATATTGTTCTCATTTTTAGTTTCCTATTTTGCCTTTTATGTCGGTAATTTTTTCTTTTACATCTTCCTTTACATCCGTTATCTTTCCCGCAATTTCGTTTATGAACGGAAGCACGGGCTTATTTCTCTCTTCTATAATTTCAACTGCAGCTTTTCCCGTAAGCGCCGCCATCGGAAGTCCGCCGGGGTATCTTAACCAGTGACCTGCTAAGAATACGTTTTCCACGCCTCTGACCTCTGCAGAAATATTGGCTTTTCTGCTGACCGCGGTTGTAATAAAACGCATGTACGAACCATTCGTGTCATTGTTTCTGGATGCATAAGTGTACGGAGTCCAAGTGTCGAGAATTTCCATTTTACCCTCGTACTGAGGATACTTTTTCACTATCTCCGCCATAATTGCCTTCGCAATGTTGTTCTTGGCCTGATAATATCTCTTCACATCGGACTTGTAGAGCTTCTTCCAGAATTTGAAATCCTTCACGTACTGAATGACCATCACCTGAACGACGGTCTTTCCCTCGGGCGCGATATAATCTCCGTATTCGCGGTAGTTTTTAAGATAAATTCTGTCGATTTTCTGCATACCTACTTCAATCGGATTGCATTCAAATCCCAGGGAATCTCCAACCTCATAAAAGAGACCGTCCACCGAAAAAGCAACGTGAAAAGCCGAATACATCGGAAATTCTTCTCTGTGACCTCTGATGTATTTGAATACTCTCGGCTTATGGCCTTTCTTTCTGATTAACTTGGAGAAAGTGTATTTTAAGTCGCAGGCGCAGATAATGTAATCCGCCGTAACTTCATCGCCGTTTTCGAAAATGATCTTTTCTGCCGTCTTGGTTTTTATTTTGGCTTTCTTTTCAATCTTAGGCAGTTTCTTTTTCTTTAAGGAAATCTGCTTTGCAGCCATGTTCGGCTCAATTTTACCGCCGGCCTCCAGATATGTTTTTATGAGATTGTCTGCGATTTTAATCGAACCGCCGTCGACAATGTCAGCGTTTCCGCTCGTAAAAAAACTGTATACGACGATAAGCCAGTAAGACTCGTATTCCTTCGCGGAAAAGTCTAAAAGAAGATTTCTTATTGCTTCGCTTTTAAATCTTCCGGCCCACTGCTCAATGTTTATTCCCATGTAAAGCACGGCGCGGCGCGCAAATTCAAAATGCGAGAGCACGGTTTCCGCTTCGTTCACCGTCTTGGCCAGTTTCGTGATATTTGAAAGATTGGATATAACATCGCGCGCAACATTTACGCAGTCTATGAAAAGATTAATCTCTTTCTCGTCTTCGGGCGAAATCTCAAGCATTTCACGTCTGGTCTTTTCGGCGTCTCTCCACAATGTAACCCTTACACCGTTTGTTTCGGAAGAAATAAGATACGGTCTTTCAACGATTTTTGTCTCGTCGTTGATTACGCCCAGTTCCTTCCACATAAGGTTTGTCGGAGTATCCGCTGCCGTACCGGTCAGCCAGTGAAGGCAGTTATCTATCGCGTATCCGTTTCGATACCATCCGCTTAAGCTTCCGCCTAAAACCGAGTTTTTCTCATATATTGTTGTATCGTATCCGAGGCGCTGACCGTAAATTCCCGCAGAAAGTCCTGCCACGCCGCCTCCGATTATAGCTATTTTCTTACTCATCTTAAATACTTGCCCGATTCGTTTACATGCGCACCATAATTTGCTCTCGAATCAAAAATAAAATCTATCAGACTCGGATAATAGTTTATAAACTCTCCGTCTTTTATCATTCTTTTTATTTCTTCTCTTGAGGCCCATTTTACGGCCTGAACCTCTTCTTCCTGGAGTTTCAGACTCTCTAAATCCAGATCCTCTTCGAGGAAATAATAATCATCAAAGCCGTGAACGAAATTGATCGTAAAATGAGCCCGCACATCCGATAAATCTCTCTTTAATCCGAGCTCTTCGAACAGCTCTCTTTCGGCACTCATTCTCGAAGTTTCGCCGGCTTTTGTATGTCCGCCGATGGAAAGATCCCAGAGATTGGGCCATGTTCTCTTAAAAGACTGTCTCTGCTGAATGAGCATTTCTCCCTTTGAATTAAAGATGCAGATATGCATTACGCAGGTGTACGCATCGTCTTCAAACTCCGCGCCGCGGTCCATTCTTTTACCGGTCAATTGTCTGTCTATATCATAAACGTCCCAGATTTCCATTTTTTCCTTACGCTTTCTTAGGTACTTTTTTCATCATAGGGTAAATTGCAATCACAACTATTCCGACACCGACGAGACAAACTGCCACGCCGACTAAAATCATGGTCTTTACTCCGAATGCATCAAGAAGTTTTCCGCAGATTAAGTTGCTGAAAACACCGCCTAAGGTAATCGCGGAATTAATAAACGCCTGGCCTTTTACTTTATCGTTTTCTGCCATTACATTATCCGCAAAATACGCTGCCACGGGGATAAACACCGCATACGCGAACATCTGGAATGACTGGCTTACGTACATTCCGATCATCGATGTCGCAAAAATCAAAATCGCGGTTTTTAAAAAGAAAGACACTGCGGAAAAAACAAGCATATGTCTTTCGCTGATTTTCTTAAGCACATATCCGATAAGTGCCATTACAGGAAGTTCGAGAATCGCCTGTAAAAATGTGGCATATCCGAGCTGCGTTTCGTTTCCGCCCAAACTCCTTATTATCTGGATCATAAAATCATTAATCATGTTGTGGGCAAAGAAGCAGCACGCGGTTCCGATTAAAAATACGATAAAGAACGGATACTTTTTCACAAAAGCAAAGAACCCGCTTCCTTGTGTTTCTTTTATGATCTCGGAGACCTCTTCGGTTTCTTCGGTCTTTGGCTTTTTAAAGAAAAATACATGTATAACCATAACCGTCATCGCAGCTATGGTCACATATAAAATCACATTTGTTCCGTAGTTTTCAACCGCTTTCCCTAAGAAAAAACTTGTTACCGCAAAGCCCGCGGAGCCTAAGCCTCTGGCGAGTCCGAAGTTAATGTTGCAGCCTGCCTTGGCATATTCGAAATTCATTGCAATCATCATAGGCATATACACGAACTGAATCGTATACATCAAAACGAAGATGGCGAAAATAGGCACTTTTTCTGTATTTACAAAAACTAATGTAAGCGAACCGAGTAATAAGAAAAGTGATGAGAACATTACCGTCAGGCGGTTTGTAAGAAACTTTCCGCGATCGATTATACCTGCCACCAGTGGCTGGCCGATTACCGACAGGATATTTGAAATGGCTAAAGCAATGCCGACCTGCGTATTTGTAAATCCTTTGTCCAAAAGGAAAACGGCCGCATATGCGTGAATAGTGCAGAATGCGACAAAATACAAAACATTTATGAGCGTATATCTTAATGTCCAGAATTTCTTCATTAAATTCTCTTTCTTCTATAAAAAAATGACCTTAGCGTAATAAGGTCATTTTAATATCCATAAGACTTTTTTTCAACCGAAACGTCATAACTGCTCTGTTTCGGGCCACTTCGAATAAAGTACTTTCAACAGAATCGGCGTAAGCACCGACGAAGTGATAATTAAAAGGATAACCGATGTGAAGTAAACGGGATCAAGAAGTCCGACATTCATACCTTTCTGCGATACAATCAGGGCAACTTCGCCTCTGGTCATCATTCCGACACCGATTTTTAATGCATGCTTCATCGGTGTTCTGCAAATCTTTGCAAACAGTCCGCAGCCTATAATCTTTGAAAGAAGAGCTACCGCCACGAAACAAAGCGAGAAAAGAAGTATTTCTCCGTTAATATTTTTAATATTTGTCTTTAATCCGATACTTGCGAAGAAAATCGGTCCGAATAAAACGTATGAATTGATATCCATTCTTCTTGCAATGAATTCCGAGTCGTGGATATTGCAAAGGATGATACCTGCAAGGTATGCACCCGTGATATCTGCTATTCCGAAGTATTTCTCCGCACAGTATGCCATGATAAGACAGAAGGCCAGTCCGGCTATCGTAATTCGGCGCGAATGCGGGTATCTCTGGTCGACTTTCTTGAAAATTCTGTATGCGAAAAATCCGCCGACAATCGAAATACATGTGAAAAGAACCGTGTTGCAAACGACCGTTATGGGCTTTGCCGCGGAATCATAAAATCCGATAACTACGGTCAAAACTATCATACCGATTACGTCATCGATAATTGCCGCATTAAGAATCGTGGTTCCGATCTTTCCTTTTAAATAGCCCATTTCGCGAAGCGACTCGACCGTTATCGAAACACTCGTTGCGGTCATAATCGTTCCCATAAACAAAGCTTTGAAGAACTGTTCGCTTCCGATTTTGTCAAATCCGTAAAAACAAAAATAAAGAAGAGTTCCGCCCACAAGAGGAACAAAAACTCCGGCGCACGCGATACCGAATGCCATGGGTCCTGTTTTTACGAGGTCTTTTAAATTTGTTTCAAGTCCTGCGGAGAACATCAGGAGAATTACGCCGATTTCCGCCATCTGCAGAATAAAATCATTGGTCTGTACCCATCCTAAAAGACACGGACCGATTAAAAGACCGGCAATTATTTCTCCGACAACCTGCGGCGCCTTGCATTTTCTGGCTATCAGTCCGAAAAGCTTGGCAACGATGATGATTATCGCAAGATCTTTAAATATACTGTATGCTTCCATTTCCTAAAAATCTTCCAAAATTCCGACAACAATTTATCGTTTCATATAATGCGCCTTTTATTTGGATTATTCAAGTCTTTTATAAATAATGTTATTTTAAAAATTTTTTCCGGGTAATTGACTCGTCCCCAAGGACCGAGTTTATACTCTGCTTAAGGAGGAAAAAACATGCAGGTTTTAAAGGTTTTAATAAAACGAAATAAGTTCTGGGTAGTCTTTTCGGTATTTACTTCCCTTTTGTCAAACCTGTCGCAAATGATCTTTGCGTACTTAATCGGCAAACTGGTCAACAATATCCAGAGTCGTTCTTCGATTACCCTTACTTTTATCATCATCGCTGCATGTTTTATCGCATCAAATGCTTTTACACTCCTTTTAAACCAGTTCGTCGGAAGACTTTCGGCCGAAAAAATGGCTCACACCCTTCGAATGGGCTATGCGAAAAAGCTAATCGGTCATTCTTCAAAAGAAAAAATAAGTGTGGCCTCCGCCATGTCCGTTGCGCAGAATGAACTCGCCCAGGCCAACTCTTATCTTTCAAATACATTTTTTGATATTACGGGAATGCTCTTTATGGCAATACTCGCGACCGTTTTTCTTCTTTTACAAAATGTATTTTTGACATTTGTTCTTTTAATTCCGACTCTTCTTATTCTTATATATGTCTTCTTTTCGAGCCGCAGGCTCTCCGGAATCGTATCAAAAGCGCAGAATGAAAAGAATAAAATGAACAAAGTCGCATACTCAATTATCCACGCCTTCCCTTCGGTAAAAACCTTCGGCGGCGAAGAGCTTTGTCTTAATGCTTATAACGAGCGCTTTAGTTCCTGGAAAAAACAGTGGCAAAAGATGGGCCGCCTTTCCGCTTTGTATAACACGCTCTCGGGAATTTTATCCAAAGTCCCGCTGCTTCTTTTATTAACTGTCGGCGGTTTTATGGTAATTCGCGGAGACATTCTTATAGGAACGCTGATTGTCTTTTTGTATCTGCAGGGAAGCCTGACGCAGTCGATCATGAACCTTCCGAACTGGATTGCCAATTTTAAGGTCTTCACAACCAATTTGTCGCGCATAGAGATTGAATAAAACGGAGAAAAATATGATTGAACTTAAGAATGTATCATTTGAATACGAAAATACCGCCATATTTGAGAACTTATCCCTTTTGGTCGCCGAAGGCGAGAAAATCGGTATCATCGGCGAAAGCGGCTGCGGTAAAAGCACGCTCCTAAAATTAATGGCAGGTCTTTATGTACCGTCTTCGGGCGAAATTTCTGTTGACGGCGCAAGCCGTCCCGACGAAATCATAAAAAAAGTATCCGTCGTAATGCAGTCTCCGATGCTCTTACCGCTCTCGATAATCGAAAACATTACGATGGGACACGAATATGAGAAAGAAAAAATAGAAAAGATTATCGAATCCGCCAATCTTAAAAAATGGATTGATTCTTTGCCCGAAGGGCTTGATACATATTTAGGAGACCGTGCGGACGAACTCTCCGGCGGACAGGCACAGCGAATTGCAATTGCAAGAGCCATGTTTAAGGATGCTAAAATCCTTCTTTTGGACGAGCCTACTTCTGCGCTCGATGGAGAAAATGCCGCATCTGTACTTGAAGCCATCAGTCACTTCACTCATGACAAAACTGTGGTTCATGTCACACACAGAAAAGAACATCTTGATGGCTATGACCGTATTTACTTAATGAAAAACGGCAAATTATCTGAAGCATAATTAAGGGAAAGCTATGAACAAAACCGAATGGAAAATTTTAAAAGAATTAAAGATTCATAAGTTCTTTGCTCTGATTCTTTTACTGCGCCTTCCTTTTGATTTCTTAAGCGCAGTTCTCTCTGCCAATATGCTTGAATCCTTCTTACGGCTTACCGAAAACGGACAGAGCGAATGTTTGTGGAAGAATTTTGGCATTTTTCTTCTCTTTACCGTTCTTTTATTCGGATATAATGTCTCGATCTGGGCCACGGTTTCGGTATGCGCGGACATGCTTTTACAGAGGAGACTCAGAAACCGACTGCTTGAACACATTTTATCAAGAAATTCTCAGGAAATGGAGCGATACTCCGAAGGCGACTGGATCACAAGGCTTAATAACGATGTCGACCGCGTCAACGACTACCTCACAACTCCGATAAACTTTATGCACGTTTCGATTGCGACTTTTAATATAGTTTTATCGTCCGTTGTCCTGGTAATCTTAAACTCTTCCCTTTATCTTCTGGCGATTCTTATAACCGTGCCCTTCTTTATATTAAGCAGCGTTGTTATCATAAGAAAGATTCCATTCTACAGGAAAAAGGCCCAGGAAGCTTACGCGGAATACACCAACTGGATTGAGCCGATTGTCAATGCAAATGATTCCATCAGTGTTTTCGACGGAGAAGAAATAGTGCTTGAAAGAATTGAGGAAGCCAGCAAAGAAATCCTTCGTCAGAACGTAAAAGCTCATACCCTCACAGCCTGGTCGTCGTTTTTCACCATTATTTCCGGTAATACCGGTTACCTGTTACTTTTGCTATTCGGTAATTTTATGATGGGAACCGGCGTAAAAGATCTGGCACAGCTTTTTAAGATCACGCAGTATCGCGGAGAAATAATGAAGGGAATCCTCTGTGTAAATGCCGGACTAAACGGAATGAAGACAAATCTGGCCGGAGCGGTGCGAATTGAAGAGATTCTTGATTCTGAAAAGAAATAAAAAGGAGAAATGCTCACCGAACTAAGTTTGGTGAGCATTTCTTATTATGGAAGAGGGATATGTTATATTAAATAAAATTTAATATCAATGTTGGTGTTTTGTTTTTTTCTTTGAATTATGATTTATTGCGGGGTAAACAACATTCAAAATGAATGAGAAAACTGCAAACAGCAGGATCATGATTATTCCGACAATTGAAATTCCATTTTCCATGATAAAATTAATAATTGCAGCTGATGTCATAATTCAAAAATAAAAAACAAATTACAAAAACTAAAACGTCGAAGGTTTTTGACACTCATGTGTCCTACCTTTGTCATATTGTATTGTAATCTGTTTTTAACTATTTTTATACTGTCAAATTCTATTTTTTTTACAGACAAACTATAGATTATTATCCGGAAATTGAATTTTGTCCACTTTTTTTATGAAATTATAGCCATAAAATCTCGCTTAAAAATTGTCTTACACCTTCTTCATTAATGACAACAAGTTTTGCAAGGAATGCTGCTCTTTCTTCATCTGTCATTTCTTTGATGCGATCTGACTCTTTTCCTTCATTCATTCTGTCCTTTATTATGGACAATTCTTTGATTTTTGCCTCGAGTTTCCATATCCTCTCCTGAAGCAGTGTCTTTTTTTCGTCAAACATGGACGAAACCTCATCTTTAGAGCATTTTCCGGACAAAATCCTGGAAATCTCATCCAGAGTAAAGCCCATGTCCTGTAATTCTATCAGAGCCTCAACTAAACGAAACTGATCGGGCGAATAATAACGGTAACCCGTATTTTCATCAATCTTAACCGGTTTTATTATGTCTTTTTTCTCATATACGTGGAGCGCTTTAACAGAGACTCCAGATAATTTTGCCAGTTCGCCTATTTTCAATAATTTTTCTTCTTTAGAATTCATAAAATCACCTTTGTATATTCTTTTAAAAAAGCTCCCGCCGTCAGGCGGGAGCCCATAAAAGTTCAGACTTTATTCGTCCTCTTCTTCCTCAACGGGGAAAATGAGGTTTTCGTCTTCGATTTCCTCTGCCTCGGGAATATCCTCAAGTGCATCGTCAATCTCGTCGTACTCTACATTACCATCGGAGATTTTCTCACGTACTTTGGCAATCTTCGCAACTTTTACGCCCTTTTCGAGGTTGATAAGTTTAACGCCGGATGTATGTCTGCCGATGATTGATACGTCATCCATAGGAATCTGGATAATGATTCCGGCTGAGGTAATCATCATGATTTCATGATCGTCGTTAACGGCCTTAACACCGACTACATCACCGGTCTTTTCGGTAATCTTGTAGCATCTTACTCCCTTACCGCCACGCTTCTGAACATTGAACTCTTCGAGTTTGGTTCTCTTGCCCATACCGAGTTCGGAAGCGATAAGAAGTGTTTCGCCCTGGTGATCAAGCTGCATACCGATGATTTCGTCGCCATCCGCAAGGTTCATACCTCTTACACCCATTGCGGTTCTGCCCATGCATCTTACATCGGTTTCCTTGAAGCAGATACACATACCCTGTTTTGTTACGAGGTAGATGAGTGTATCTTTATCTGTTGACTTAACTTCGATAAGTTCATCGTCGTCTCTTAAGCTTACTGCAAGAAGTCCGTTCTTTCTGATGTTGGAGAAGTCTGTAATATGGCACTTCTTAACGGTACCCTTCTTGGTTACCATGAAGAGATTTCTGGATTCGTCGTATTCCTTGATAGGAATGATAGCCGAAATCTTCTCTCCGGGGTTAAGCTGTAAGAGGTTAACGATTGCAACTCCTCTTGAAGTTCTGCCGGATTCGGGAATTTCGTAAGTCTTAAGTCTGTACGCACGACCCATGTTCGTAAAGAACATGATGTAATGATGTGTCGTGGTCATAAGAAGATCTTCGATATAGTCATCTTCTATTGTATTCATTCCCTTGATACCGCGGCCGCCTCTGTGCTGCGACTTAAAGTTGTCGACTGTCATTCTCTTGATGTATCCGAGTGAAGTCATTGCTACTACGGTATTTTCGTTAGGAATCAAATCTTCGTTGGTGATATCGTAAATATCATATCCGATCTTTGTACGTCTGTCGTCGCCGTACTTTTCAGCGATAAGAAGGATTTCGTCCTTGATTACTCCGAGAAGAACCTTTTCATCTGCAAGGATACTCTTTAAGTAAGCGATTTTTTCGAGTAATTCTTTGTGCTCGTTCTCAAGTTTCTCTCTTTCCAGACCGGTAAGAGTTTTAAGTCTCATATCGACGATTGCCTGAGCCTGTGCATCTGAAAGTTCGAATCTGTCGATTAATCTCTGTTTAGCTTCCTGAGTATTGGCACTGGATCTGATAATATTGATTACTTCATCGATATTATCGAGGGCAATTAAGAGACCCTGTAAAATATGATCTCTCTCTTCTGCCTTGTTAAGATCGAATTTGGTTCTTCTTGTAACAACTTCTTTCTGATGATCGAGATAATACTCAAGCATCTGTAAGATGTTAAGAACCTTGGGCTCGTTATTTACAAGTGCAAGCATAATTACGCCGAAAGTATCCTGAAGCTGTGTATGTTTGAAAAGATTGTTAAGCATAATGTTGGGGTTAACATCTTTTCTAAGTTCAATTACAACTCTCATACCTTCACGGTTAGTTTCGTCGCGAAGATCCGTGATACCGTCAAGTTTTTTATCTTTTACGAGCTCGGCTATCTTTTCGATAAGTCTTGCCTTGTTAACCATGTAAGGAAGTTCGGTTACGATGATTCTGTTCTTTCCGTTAGGAAGAGTTTCGATATCCGTTACGGCGCGAACTCTTATTTTGCCACGGCCGGTTCTGTATGCTTCCTCGATTCCTCTGGTTCCTAAAATCATTGCTCCGGTAGGGAAGTCCGGTCCTTTGATGATATCCATGATTTCATCAATTTCGGTATTTCTGTCTTCTTCTACCTGGTTGTCGATGATTTTAACAACCGCATTGATAGTCTCGCGAAGGTTGTGAGGCGGAATATTTGTAGCCATACCAACCGCGATACCTGTTGTTCCGTTTACCAGGAGGTTAGGATATCTGGAAGGAAGAACCGTAGGTTCTTTTTCCGTTTCATCGAAGTTGGGAACAAAATCAACGGTATCTTTGTAGATATCCGCAAGAAGTT